>JAABUQ010005737.1_pt1 | contig 19462 bp, 26 predicted proteins | sample 5560001 | NCBI WGS metagenome assembly JAABUQ01 (sample SAMN10711888, study PRJNA513371) | rock metagenome | isolation source: Antarctica rocks | place: Antarctica: Victoria Land, Finger Mt nord | collected 2015-12-18
AAGAACTCGCCCGAACGATGCGCCGCAGTTCGCGGCGCTCCTCGTCCGTCATGGTAATCATCGTAGCGATGCGACTCATGGTTTATTATAGCATAAATACGGTTATTTGTGTCACTAAGCACTAGCGGCTCGCGAGCCGAGCCTACGAGGGAGGGCGTCTGTGCCCCCTCTATGCGGGTGCGCCCGCGCCTGGGGGGAGGGCATCAGCGCCCCCTGAGGGAGGGCATCAGCGCCCGGGGGGAGAGGGCGTCTCTGCCCCCCTTCCCCGGGCGTCTACGCCCCCGGCCATCTCGAACAACCCAGGAACGTACCCATGGGAACTACCCAGGGAACACTTACGGCTCGCTTCGCTCGCCGCGTGCGGGTCCGCACGCAATTGGCCTCTTTGGTGAATCTCCGTACGGGCGACGAAGGCCGGCCGGATTGCGGCAAACTGCATCGCGCGCATGACCCGCACGCACCCGCGCGCGGGGGTGGTCAGGCCGTTTTGATCGTGCCCCAGGACTCGAGCATCGCCGCGAGATCGGCCTTCTTCACCACGATCTCCGGCTTTGCGAGGCTATACGGAACGAACGTCCCCTCAAGCTCGTCGGCTCGTCGGCGTCCCTCGTGGTAGAGATCCGATGAGGCGGTGTGCATCGAGATGCCGAGCTGCCGCGCGACCGTTGAAAGCCGAGTACGGCCGACGACGTGCATCTGAAAGACTTCGTACTGCCGCGCTTCCTGGCGAACCGTTCGGGGCCGCCTCATGATAGCGATGGTCCGAATTGCGGCCGCGAGCTCCCGCCTTGTCGTCGGTTTCGGCGGAAACGCCTTGCGCATCAAAACGCGGCCGTAGCCGCCTAGCTCGCCCGGATGAGGTCGAGTTGTCGCATGTTGCTTTCGAACATCCGGCGTGACGGCGCCGTCGACTCGGCAAGTCGCACGAGTCGCTCGTACGGCCGTTGCAGCTGCGCCGCGATCACCGGGTCGCTTGCGAAGCCCGGGACGCGGCGCAGCCCGCGAATCGCTGCCATGATCTCGCGGTACGACGCGGCGGGCGCGACGACGCGGTCGCCGCCGGCTCCGCGGCTGTGACGACGGAACTCGATCACGTTGCTCATGAGGCCCTCCCGATCGTGCCTATGGTACGCGATCTTAGACTTCGATGACGAGCGGTCGCGACCTGTTACCCGTTGCGTCGTGTAACGCGTTGCAACTTGAGCGCGAGCGGCGTAGAATCGTACACAACCGACCGGAACCGCACGGCCATCCGGCTACTGTACGCACCGCAAAGCGAGTCGACCAACGATGAGACCCCGCCGTTCGAAGGCAGATCAAGAAACAGGCGTGACGGTGGCCTACGTTCGGGTCTCGACCGAGGAGCAGGCGACGTCAGGTGTCTCGCTCGCCGCCCAGGAAGCGCGTATTGGGGCCTACGCGCTCGCTCTTGGCTTCGAAATCGCGGAAACGGTCCAAGATGCCGGCCAAAGCGCAAAGACGCTCCAGAGGCCAGGAATCGCCCGAATCCTCGAAGGCGTCCGGTCTGGGACGATCGGCCGGGTCGTAATCCTCAAGCTCGACCGCATCACTCGCTCGACTCGCGATCTCGCCGATCTGCTCGACACCTTCGCGAAGGCCGACGCGGCGCTGATTTCGGTCTCCGAGTCGCTCGACACTTCGAGCGCGGCCGGCCGCATGGTGGTAAATATGCTCGGCGTTGTTGCTCAGTGGGAGCGTGAGGCGATCGGAGAGCGCACGGCCGACGCGCTCAGCCAGAAGCGCGCCACGTCGCAGGCATACAGCCCGACACCGTTCGGCTACTGTCGCGACGGCAAGGCGCTCGTGCCAGTGCCAGAGGAGCAGGCCGCGCTCGATGAAGCGATCCGGCTCGATCGCGCTGGCGTCTCGTTCCGGGCGATCGGGCGGGCCCTGACAGAACGTGGCGTCGTTCCTCATCGTGGATCTGCGTGGCACGCATCGAGCGTTCGAGCGATGTTGCGGTCAAAGATGGTCGTCGGTCGGCTTATCGTCGCTGAACCTGGGGCAGCATGATTGCAATCAAACGCGGCGCACCTATCGGCGCATATTGATTGATTCGTTTCCGTCCATTCTTTGGTTGAAGGAGAACCGTCGTTGACATGCTCCCCGCCCTGAAGGACGGGGTTTCCGCCGCGACGCGGAACGATCCGGTTAGAATATGAGAAGTTGTGGTCTCAGCTGCCGTGAAGAAGCGCGACCTAGTCTTTGCCCTCAGCCGCGACGTCGGCCACGAGCGCGATCGCGTCGACCTCGTTCTTCTCGAACCGCTCTTCGAGCAGCTTGAGACCGGCGCGCAGAATCAGCGAAAGGCCAATGCGCCCGGGGACGACTCGGCTCTTTTTTGTCCGGTACTCGAGATCGGTCGCTCGATCGAGATCGCTGGAACGTAGATATATCGTTTGCATCTTTCCGTCGGCTCCCGCATCCCGTTGCGTTGCTTGTAGCGTTGCTTTCTTTGAGGCGGACCCCTTGCCTGCGGGTGCCGGCGCCGTTGGGAGGATGTCGGCTAGGCTGCCGAGCGCGCTGGCTTTCTTACGCGAAGACGGTGTCGGCACGCTGTAGGACCTCCGAGGCAAGGGCGGCATAGTCTTTGGCTCCGGTCGAATCGGAGCGATACGCTCGAATCGGCAATCGGTGTCCGAACAGCTCGCGGAGCGCGACAGACTCGCGAATCGAGGTGCTCGTAATTTCGCCCGGCGCGATCGACTTGATCGCCTCGATGACTTCGCGGGCGATCCGCAGCCGTACGTCGACGCGTGTGGGGACGATCCCGATGATCGGGAGCTCGAGATCTAGGGCCTCACGAAGCCGGCGAAGGTTCGCGAGCAGTTGCATCAGCCCGTCGAGAGCTTCCGGAGCAGCGGCAACTGGAATGAGGATCCCTGTCGAGGCGACTAGCGCGGCCGCCGTCAGGACGCCCATACTCGGTGGGCAATCGAAGATCACGGTCTTCGTCGGCGTCGATCGCAGCACTCGAGCTAGGACGCGCTCCGCACCTACCTGAGCTGCCAGACTCCGCTCAGCGACGCGCATGGCCTCTGGCACCGATCCGACGACCTGGATGCCAAATTCCGGGGCGTCGACGGCGACGTCAGCGATCTTAGCGTCTCCGAGTAGTATCTCGGCGGTGCCAGGTCCGGCGTAGCGTCCGAGCGTCCAGGTGGTCGCCGTTGCCTGTGGATCGCAGTCGATGAGCAAGACATCCCGGCCAACGGCGGCGAGCTCAGCCGCTAGGTTGCCGGCGATATTGCTCTTTCCGACGCCGCCCTTCTGGTTCGCAATTGCAATCGCGAGGCGACCTTGCTTCGGTGGCATGGGAGCGATGTTATCATGTAACGCAACGGGTACCACGGGGAACCGTTTACGGTTTCCGTATCTTAGGCAGAACGATATGACAGACTCGGAGGTTCTGTGTAGGCTCATCGGTCCGAACACGACCCTAAACGATGTCGTCGCAGTGTTCTCGGGGTCCGGCTGGTTTGAAGGCCGATGGTACACGTGGACGTCCACCGCGGAGCTTCGCGGCGAAGTAATCGCGATCGAAGGGACCATTCAAAGCGGCGTTCAGACGATCGGTCGCTTTTCGCGACGTATCGTCTACGAGCAGAAAGCGGCGCGAGCGATCCACGAGATCATCGAAATCGACGACGAGGGTGACCATCGAGATCGGGGGATCGCCATGGCGCATTATCGGTCCGCGATTCAATTCTATGATCGCGTCGGCATTCGGTCCATATCCCTCGTGGCTACAGCCATGGGCATATTCGTGTGGCCGACATTTGGGTTCGATTTATCGAGCATCGTTCAAAGGGAGCGCCTGCTGGCCTTGCTCAAGAAGGCGGGCGTTGAAGCAGAGGATTTGACGACCGAGTCGGTCTTGGCGCCCCAGGTCGTCGACATCGTCCTTGATGGCGACGACGTCGGTAGCCAGGTGCTGATCAGGCTGATGGAGCTCGAATTCGCCCATGAAGTGCCGATGATCTTGGACCTAGCAAACCCCGTGCAAAGGCTGTATCTCGAGAAACGCGGTATACTGCTTGCAGGAGACTAAGATGACGAGTTCGTCGCCGAAATTCATATTCGCGAAAAAACTGGACGCACCGCGCAGGAGCGTTGCCAGTCACTTAGCCGTTGAGCAGACCTTTGGACCGAAGACGTATACTCGACGCTCCGAGATCTCGGATCTCGTTGAGCGCAAGTTCGCTGTTGTCGGGCGGAAGAAGTAGACCGAGCCTAGAGTAGCCCGGCTGATGTCGGGCTTTCTTGCTATCCGTCACCCCACGAGTCGTTGGCAACCTGCTCGGCAACGGCGTCCTCATATTCTGGTTGCGCCTTCCGGAGCTCAGCGGCGACCGATCGTTGCGCATCGCGCAGCAGTCGAATCGCTTCGGGGACGTCGGGTTGCGTTTCGAGTACGCCAATCGCGCGCACGATTCGATTGCCGGCAAGGGCGACGTCCTGCATTGCGCACCGGGCCGACCGATGGGCGTCTGGCCGTTGACGAGCACTGCGACGTACTCAGACGCGGTGAGGCCGAGGCGTGCCGCGGCCTCGCGGAGCTTCGCCGCGATCGTCGCGGATAGCGTCAGATGGACGCTCTTCGTCGTACGAACAGGTGGCTTCCGAGGCATAGCGCTCCTTAATCTCGTGATACGAATAGGGTTCCGATTCCGCCCTCGCGCCGACGCTCGAGGCGCACAGTCACGTCAAAGCCGAGTCGCCGGACGATTGTCTGTAAGCGGGCCTGAGAGAAACAGTTCAGTTTGAGTCTCATGAGCAAGCCTGCCTCGGGCTCAGTGAGCCCCATCCGGTCGGCGGCCTGTCGTGAGTCCCATCCCCGCTGCTCGATCTCGAGTACAGCCGCAATGGCAAGATCAGTCTTGAGCAGGAGCTCGTCGGCGTTTTCAAGGCCGAGATCTGCGAAGATGTTCGCGGATCCGAGTTGGAAGCCGTGGTCGCGGTCGTGGTCCTCATCATCCATAGCGCCCTCGTCAATCGAACGTGTGCCGCGCACACACTAACCTGCCCTCTGTTATTTCCTCAATACCGAAGTCTCAGCGAAAATTTCGGCCGAAGCGGACCGAAACCTCGGACCGAGACGAACCGACGCAGAAGAAGAAGTAAACCGAAAACCGCGGCGGAGATAAAGCGAGCAAATAGCGAGCGCCGACCGAGGACTCCAGAGGGAACGCGAGCCGGACGAAAAACGAGCGCATGGCGAGCCATCGGAGGACGCAAACCGAGTGCCTGAGACGCAGACGAACGAGATCGAGGCCGCCCGCGAAGCGCTGCAGCGCGCCGCGGCCGATCAGACGTTCAAGCGCCGGCGCCCGCAGAGCAAGACGGAGAAGATCCGCGAGCTGCGCCCCGAGATCGTGAAGCTCCGCAGCCAGGGTCGCACCTGGCAAGACATCGCCGACGCACTCGCCGGTACGCTCGCAGCAAGCGCCGATACGATCCGGCTCGCAATCGGCTCGAAGGTCGGGTCGAAGAAACGGACGACGCGGAGCAGTGCGCCGCCGGCGCCCAGCCCAGCGGCGCCCTCAACTACAGGTTCATCGCGGCACGCAACGCGCGACGCCGAACCGGAACCGCCATCTCCTCCGGCGCTGCCGAAGAAACGCTTCGGGCCGCCCGAGCTCTGATTCTCCATAAGGGGTCACATGAAGCGCCAGATCATCTTCGCCAGCGACAAGGGCGGCGTCGGCAAGTGCTACGGCAGCCGCATGCGGTCGTGCGCGACGCCGGCGGCGAAGTCGTCTTCTTGCCGCGGCTCAATCCAATCACCGACGCGCTGCTCGACGTCGAGGGCCTCACGTTCGTCTAGGGCACCGAGGCGCTCGAGCTTCTCGGCCGCCGGCATTCGTCGAACGTCCGCGCGTGGCTGGCGACGGCAGAGACTGCTCTCGCGGGCTCGTGGCTCGCGCCGAATGGCGACGTCCCGGTCGCGAAGGCGAGTCGATCGCGCGCGACCGCGGGCGTTGGGTAGCGTCGATCCACGCGTCGCACGTGAAGCGTTCCTCGATTCGCTGACGACCGAAGAGCAGCTGCGCGTGCTGCGGCAGGCCGAGAAGGTTGGGCCGATGCCTGACGATTTGGATTGGCTCGTCGCCTACGCGGCGTCGCGCGCAGTTGCGCGCATCGAGGCGGCTGCAGCAGGCGCTGAGGCGCAGATCGAGCGGGCCGCCGGCAAGGGCTCGCGAGAGCCGGGACGCGCGGTCCTCCGCGATCGAGGTCCGGCGTCCGAGCTCTTCGCGTTCGCACTCGCCCTCGCGGCATTTGCAGGCGTCGCTGCGTTCGTGGCAAGATCGCCTCAAAGGGTGTCGTCGCTCGTCGTGTACGCGATCGCGCTCGGCGTCGCGGCGTCGTCGGCTCCGAGTGGAGCGGTCGAGGCGCTCTGCGCATATGGCGGTGCGGCAACAGTTGTCGGATTCGGCCTTGTGAATCGGATGCTGCGCTCAACGATATTCGTCGTCCCGATCGGCGCGCCGATCGCGTTGCTCGTCATTCTTGTCACTAGCTGCGCCGTAGGCTATGTTGCCCTTCCATTCGTCGTCGGTTGGCGTCTATGTCGCGTCTCACCAAGGCCGCTATTGGTCAGAAAGAATCCCTAATGACGTTACAAGAGATCATCGATCGAGCTGATCTGCACAATTTCAAAATAGTCGAGGTGACCGAGACGGCGATCAAGCTTTCAGATCTGCCTCCATCGCCTCGTAAGGCTTACCGAACAACAGATATCACGGAAATCCAAGCGATTCGAGATGAGCTCAGGAAGCTAATGAAGTCAGACGAGTCGCAAAAGTATAAGACTACCGGCGACGAAGCGCCCGATAGCACAGATATCACGGAAATCCAAGCGATTCGAGATGAGCTCAGGAATCTAATGAATTCAGACGAGTCGCAAAAGTATAAGACTACCGGCGACGTAGCGCCCGATAGCGCTGAAGCGCCTTGGACGGTCGACGACGGCTACTCTAAAAACGGCTACATCAAAATTGGAGCTCGCGAGGTCGCAGTCAGCTACATGGTTGACTCGAAGCAGAAAGAATATTGGTACGTCTATCCGTGGTTTCGTCGGATGCAAGACGTTACTACTTGGCTAGCCGATCTCGACTTGCGTCGTCGAGAATGGTTCTACTTTGTGGACTCTAATCGTGATGAACTGAATGCATATCTCGCCGAAATTGTGCTGGTTCATGATCTTGCGAACGTCGATTTTGGTGCCTATTTAACCGCTCACAATATCGCACGGCGTGCAAGGTAAGCGATGCGCGCCGCCTCGGGGCGGCGGATCGGCGAGTGCCTGCATCCTGTACGTCCTGGGCGAAGAGCTCACAGATAAGATCGAGCATGAGCGCGATCGTGACGACCCGCTGACCGCAGGCCAGCGTGGCGGTGTCTCGGCGCTCTTCGCCGAGGCGCGGCAGCGCCCAGACCTCGGCGCGGGCGTCATCTGGCAGCCCGCCGGCGGCGGAACGCGGCCCGTGAAGCAGCCGGTGCAGCACTACGTCATCTCGCTCAACGAAGCCGAGTCGGCGACTGTCTCCGACGAGCAGCTCATCCGCGCGGCCGAGGACGCGCTCGATCGCGCCGGCTGGGCGGGCCATACGGCGCTTTTCGCGGTTCACCGCGACACCGATAACGCGCATTGCCACGTCGCGCTCGCGTCGGTGAACGCCGATACGCTCCGGGCGTGGAATCGCCAGAGCGAGTACTACCGGCTGCATCATGCGCTGCGCGAGACCGAGACCGCCTTCGGGATGCAACACGAGAACGGGCTCGCGATCGTACGCGATCAGGGCCTGCCGACGGAGCGCATCGAGTGGGCGTCGCTCGAGACCCGGAAGGCATGGCGCAGCGAGCGCCAAGCTGAGCGCCTCGAGGACATGGCTCGCTCGTTTCTCGTGGAGTCCGACGGGCTCGAGTCGACGGCCGATCGGCACGACCGGATCACGCACGCGATCGGGGAGCACCTCGCGAAGTGCGCTGCGCGCGGCGAGATGCCGCTGCGTGCAGATCTCCACGTCGTCGCCGCACGCCTGACGGCGACCCTCGAGACGGGCGAAGACGGTGCGCTCCGCGCGCGCCTCATGGAGCCGGCTCCTGACGGCACTGTGGCGCGCGATGGCGTCGACTCGCTCGGCGAGAGCACCCAGCGGCTCGCGCGCTGGCAACCGACCGCGACCGTCTTCGAGCTCGACGTCGCGGCGCTCGCGCCAAGCCCGCTCGACGGCATCGCTCCCGGCGGATCGACGACGGATCACGAACGAACGCAGCACGCGGCTGCGCTTCAGCGGCGCGCCTGGCTTCAAGATCTCGGCGACGTCGATCGCTCCGAAGCGGAAGTCGCCGAGCTCGTGCGGGCCGATCCCGGCCGGGTCTCGGGTGATCTTATCGCCGGCTGCAGATCAAGCTTGGAAGTGAACCGGAATGTCGCCTTGATTAGGCCGCATTGTTATCGGCAATCTGCGATGTTCGAAGGCATTCAAACCCGTCGCTGAGCGTCTTCGTACGCCACGTGGTGTGGGGCGAGTGCTAGAACGCGAACAACACGGTTATCGTCGTCGACCACGAACATCGCGCGCCAAGCTATTCCGTCGGAAAATCGAACGTCAGCAGAACGAGCGTCCTTCAGTTTGCCGCGTTTTTTCTCGAATTGTTTTGGTTCATTTTCGATTTTCGTGATGAGCTCGCCGATCGTTGGGCGGAACACGTCTGAGTCTACGCCCTGCTGCGTTACGACCTTCGCGACTTCGCGATACAGACTAACGCGATACGGGCGGTCTTCCGGCTCGGGAGTATCGCTCCTCACAGCCGGCGGCTTCGCTAACGGCGTCGAGAACTGCTCGTGCATCGACGAAGGCATCTTCGGAAGCCGCGGCACGTCGAGCGAGTTCGTCGTCATCCAAACGAGTTACGCCTGTCGGAACAAAGAGGTCGGCAATTGGGATCCCAAGCGCGCCTGCAAGTCGTTCGAGTGTTTCGACTCCGACGTCGGTGGTTGCGCCGCGTTCGATACGGGAGATTGTGGCACGTCCGACGGCGGAGCGCTCAGCGAGATCTTCTTGGGAGAGACGGGCTCGTTTAACCTTGGCTTCGAGAATCGCAGCTGCTCAGCGTCGAGCGCGATCAGCGCGGCCCGCCGAAACGCTCCTCGCGTACCCGAGGAAGAGCAGCGCGCATCGTGGGTCGCAAGCTGGTCGTCCCGCATCGCCATCGGGATCGCCGGCCGCTGCTCGATGAGCAGCGGCTCCTTCTTCCGCACCGCGACGCCTCCGCTGCGGCTGTAACGGCGCACGAGCGAGTGTTCCGTAGGCGTCTCGAGCCCAGCCATTGCGTGGCGGCTGGCGATCGCGGCGAGTCGCCGGCGTAGCGTGGGCAGCGAGAGCCTGACGGTCCCGGCCGCGAGACCGGCCAGCGAGCGGCTACGCTGGGTCTCCAGGCCTTAAGGTAGTGCGCAAGGGTTGCAGGAACCGCGGGAGACCGTGGCGTCCGCAGAAGGCCGCGAGGTCGGCCCAGTCGTGGCGTAGGCGCGCTCGGCAGCCGCCGCATGGTCGGGCGTCGCGAGATCGTGCTCGACCGCCCGCGTGAGCTCAGCGAGAACCGCTCCGCCACCCTCGAGCGCTCGATCGTTGCCAAGTTGTTGCCGGCAGGCGGCGTTTCCGGCGATCGAGTTGGCGTGGGAGCCGTCGGGAGGCGTTTCCACGGCGTCTTCTTCCGCTGGAAATCGTCAATCACTCCGTGCCTGAGAATGGCTGCATCTTAGACATACGTCCCTGAGAAGGATTGCGACGGCTCGATGCTCGAAACGTGGAAGAATCCTGCGTAAAGCATTACACGGAGGAATTTGAGATTTGGATGCGGTCGCGATCCGACCGAGCGGACGGTCGAACCCATGAAGCTCTCCCGCATAACCGATAGCAGCAGGCTTCCAATGAGCACGCTGCGCTGCCGTTGTCCTCTCGGTGCCTTGGCGACGCAATCGACGCCCTAAGACTCGGCGCATCGCCGACACTGCGCGCGGTATCCGGACGCCGCGACGTCGATCGCCGAAGACAGCCGCCAGCCGTAACGTAGCCCGCACATCCGTATCGTCGACTAGGATGCTCTTTGTTCTCTCGTCGACCGATCTGCCGCCTACATATCGCAGCGTGACGATACACATAAAAACAGAGCAATCGAATAAGGAAACTCTGTCGCAAATCTTCAAGGAAAGGATCCCGAATTGGATACCGAAGACGAACTCTGCTCCTCGCTTGCCAACGACGAGACGTCGCGCGCCGACTTTTTACGGCGTACGATGAAGCTTGGCATCGGTTTGACCGCAGCGACCGCGCTAGCCAATATTTACGCTCCGAGTGCTGAAGCGCGTGAAGCTGCGAAGCAGCTAGCGGCTGCGCCGCCGAGTGACTTTAACTTCAAGCAATTTCAAGGTCAGACGGTCCGGCTCAGGCTTTCGAAGCATCCGTACGTCGAGGCGTTGCTGCCTGATCTGCCTAGCTTCGAGAAGCTGACGGGCATCAAAGTTCAATACGATATAACGCCCGAAGAGCAGTATTTCGATAAAGTTAAGCTCGGTTTGTCGCAGCGGACATCCGACTTCGACGTATTCATGCTCGGGGCGTACATGACGTGGGAGTACGGTCCGGCAGGCTGGATCGAAGATCTCAATCCATACATTGGTAACAAAGCGAAGACGGCGCCTGACTTCGAGCCATCAGACTTCTTTCCGAGTACGATGCACGGCGACCAGTGGGACGGCGTCGCCGGCGATAAGGTCGGGACGGGAAGCGCGAAACAGTGGGCTCTTCCCTGGGGATGGGAGATTAACGTCCTGACGTATCGTCAGGACATCCTCAAGAAACACGGTCTTCCGGTGCCGAAGAGCTATCCGGAGATCTTGCAGGTGTGCCAGAAGCTCAAGACGGCAGAACCGAAGATGATCCCGTTCTTGGCACGTGGTGAGTTGAGCTGGGATACAATCCACCCCGGTTATCTGTCGGCATTCACGGCCTATGGCGCGCGCGACTTCGACGACCATCTCAAGCCCGTGATGAATTCACCGCAGGGCGTCGAGTTTACCGATATGTTCATGCGAATTCTGAAAGAGGTCGGGCCTCCGGGAGGTCGCTGGACGAGCTACGGCGTGTTCGATCTCGCGGCCGCGATGGGTGGCGGCGAATGCGTCATGTGGCACGATGCGACATCGCTCGGATTCTTTCAGGATCTTCCCGGCGCGTCGAAGATCGGCGGCCAGAAGAAGATGGCGTGGGCTCCGTCGCCTGGCAAAACCGGGACGACCGGGTCGAACATCTGGATCTGGTCGCTCGGTTTAAATGCGGGTTCGAAAGCGAAGGATGCCGCCTGGTTGTTCATGCAATGGGCATGCGGCAAGGATCATCTGCTGTATGCGGCGCTCAACCACGGTCAAGTGGATACGGTCAGGCAGTCGATCTTCAATAACCCGAAGTATCAGGCACGGCTCGCACAGCACGTCGGATATTCCCCGACGTTCAAGTCGCAAGCGCCGAAATCGAACATCGAATTCACGCCGCAACCGCTGTTCTTCGAGACGACGACGACGTGGGCCGGGACCCTGCAGAACATCTACCAAGGGAAGACGACTACCAAAGCCGGGCTCGACGCGCTCGCTCAAAATATTGCCGGCACGCTGAGCCAGCGGGGCATCTCGAAGTAACGTGGCGACGAGCGCGGGACAACGGAAACTGAAGGTCCGGCCGCTTCCACGGGGCGGCCGGTTGAGCGCGAAAGTCGAACCGTATCTACTCGTGCTTCCCGCGCTCGTCGTGTGCATTGGGATCCTCTATCCCTTTTTCTTGTCGGTCTGGTACTCGTTCACGAACTACACGTTGACCTATCCCGTTATTAAGTTCACCGGTATCGCGAACTACAAGTTCCTCGCTTCGAACGCGGGCCTGCTCCATGCGACGGGCGTGACGTTCTCGTTCGCTACGCTCGCAGTGAGCGTCGAATTGACGCTCGGGCTGGCTCTCGGGCTCCTGCTCAATCGAGAGACGCCGTTCGCGAAGATCATGCGAGCGTTCGTCATTGTCCCGTTGATGATGGCACCGGTCTTGGGCACGCTGATCTGGAAGCTGATGATGAACCCGTCGTTCGGCGTTGCGAATTGGCTGCTGAGCCCCTTCGGTCTGCGTAATCTCTCTTGGGGTGATTCGTATGCCGGCGCGATGCCGACGGCGGCGCTGATCGACATCTGGATCTATACGCCGTTCGTCGCACTGCTCGTGCTCGCCGGACTGCGCTCCATCAATGCCGCTCTCTACGAAGCGGCGAGCATCGACGGCCTCTCGACATGGACGACGTTTCGCTCGATCACGCTGCCGGCGATCGCTCCATACTTGATCGTCGTTCTGCTGTTCCGGCTGGTGGACTCGCTCAATGCGTTCGACATTCTCTTCGCGCTCACCAAGGGCGGCCCGGGAAACGCTCTCTGGAATTACCAGATCTCGGCGTACTATCAAACGATTACGTACTCGAGCGTGGGGGTCGGCTCGGCCTTCATGTTCATCAACTGGATTATCGTCTACGCGCTCAGCCAAGCGCTCGTGACGTGGTGGAATCGAACGAAAGAGGTGGCCGCGTGAAGTACCGAGCGTCGCGCGATCTGTTCCCCGACTTCCTACTGGCGGCGATCGGGTTCTTCTTACTGTTCCCGGTCTACTGGTTGGTCACGATGGCGTTCAAGACGCAAGCGGATACGACGACGTGGCCTCCGCTCTTCGTCTTTCATCCGACGCTCGACAACTTTCGAGTCGTGCTCGGAATGACTCCGGCCGACGTGAATCCGTCGGTCATCGCGGGCTCGACCGGCTCGATCGTGCCCGCGCTGATCCACAGTCTCATCATTTCCGTCGGCGCGCTTGTCGTCTCGCTCGTGGTCGGCGTACCGGCCGCCTATGCGCTCGCGCGGTACAAGTTCAAAGGGCGAGAGTCGATCGCGTTTACCTTTTTGAGCTTCCGCTTCGCGCCGGCGCTCCTCGTAATCATCCCGCTGTTCGTGATCTTTCGGGATCTCGGCCTCTATGATTCGTACGTCGGCATGATCTGGGTGTATCAGCTTATCACGCTGCCGATCGTCGTTTGGATCGTCCGCGGATACTTCGAAGACGTCCCTCTCGAGATCGAAGAAGCCGCGAAGGTCGACGGCTGCTCGTGGTGGGGGATCATGCGGAACGTCGCGTTGCCGATGGCGGCGCCGGGCATTGCGGCAGCCGCGCTCCTGGCGTTCATCTACGCGTGGAACAACTTCATCTTCATCCTGATCCTCGGTGGGGCGAATACGCAGACGGTAACGCTCGCGTCGCTGAACTTCATCTCATCGGAGCAGCAGGTCTACGGGCAGATGGCCGCTGCCGTCGTATTGAGCATCTTACCGGTCCTCGCGCTGGCGCTCTACGGTCAGCGGTACCTCGTTCGCGGCTTGAGTCTGGGAGCGGTGAAAGAGTAATGGCTAGTATCCGTCTCGAGAAGCTCGTCAAAAATTACGGTGACAACGTCGTCGTCCACGGCCTCGATCTCGAGATCTTCGACAACGAGTTCGTCGTTCTCGTGGGTCCTTCGGGATGCGGCAAGACGACGACGCTTCGCATGGTGGCAGGGCTCGAGGAAATCACGAGCGGCGAGGTTTATATCGGTGAAAAATGCGTCACGAACGCGCATCCGAAGGATCGCGATATCGCCATGGTTTTCCAGAGCTACGCGCTCTATCCGCACAAGAGCGTCTACGAGAACATGGCGCTCGGTCTGCGAAACCGCAAGGTTCCGAGCGACGACATCGACCGTCGGATCAAAGAGGCCGCGGGATTTCTCGGCATCGATCGTTATCTGCAGCGGAAGCCGCGCGCCCTCTCGGGCGGGCAACGGCAGCGGGTCGCGCTCGGACGAGCGATCGTGCGCGAACCTCAAGTCTTCCTCATGGACGAGCCGCTGTCGAATCTGGACGCTCAAATCCGCGCGCAGACGCGAATCGAGATCTTGCGGATCCATCAGCGCGTCCGCAGCACGGTCATGTACGTGACGCACGACCAAGTCGAGGCGATGACCATGGGCGATCGGATCGTGGTGATGAAGGACGGGCTGGTTCAGCAAGTCGCAGCGCCGAAACAGATTTACGATCATCCCGCGAATCGATTTGTCGCGAGCTTCATCGGTTCACCGCCGATGAATTTCTTCGATGCGGAACTGTCGCGCAACGGCGACTCATTCGCAATCCGGAATGCCGATTTCTCGTTCGACGTCGATGGCGCCGTGTTTCGAGCGCTCGTCGACGTTCCGTCGCGAGACGTCACGATCGGAATCCGCCCGGAAGACGTGCGACTGGAGTCCGGTGGTCCGATCGCTTCACGCGTCGAGGTGGTGGAAACGTTGGGTGCCGAGCAGCACGTCGTGCTTTCCGTAGGAAAGACGAGCATTCTCGCTCGCGTCGGCGCCGAAGAGGCGGTCGTGAAGGACGAGGCGCGCGCGCTCCGCTTTAATCTGTCGAAACTCCACGTCTTCGATCGCGAGACGGGAAAGGTGTACGCCTAGCCCTGGCATGTCGATGTCGTCGGCATCGACCTCGGCACGACGGGGGCACGCGCCGTCCGGGTCGACGCCGAGGGCGCAATCGTCGCGAGCGCGCCGTACCCGCTGCTTACGCCGGAGCCCGGTTGGACCGAGCAGGAGCCGGAAGCGTGGTGGACCGCCGCGGCGGCGACGTTGCGCGAGGTCTGCTCGGCGAGCGGCGCGCCCGTCGCGTGCGTCGGCGTGACAGGTCAGATGCACGGCTCCGTCTTCCTCGACGAGCATGGCGCGTCGCTGCGCCCGGCGTTGCTGTGGAACGATCAGCGTACCGCGCGCGAGGCGGCCGCGCTCGAGGCTGCGGTCGGCCCGGCGCGACTGCGCGAGATCACCGGCAACCCCGGGCTCACCGGATTCCAAGCGCCGAAGATCCTGTGGCTGCGCGACCGCGAGCCGGAACGCTTCGCGCAGCTGCGTCACGTCTTGCTCCCGAAAGACTATCTGCGCTACCGGCTCTCCGGCGCTTTCGCGACGGACGCATCCGACGCGTCAGGGACGTCGCTGCTCGACCTTCGCACGCGCGCGTGGTCGACGGAGATCCTGCGAGCGCTCGACCTCGCGCCCGAGCTGCTCCCGCCGGTCTACGAGAGCCCGGACGTGGTCGCGAGCGTGAGCGACGCCGCGGCTGCCGCGACGGGGCTGCGCGCCGGAACGCCGATCGTCGCAGGCGCGGGCGACAACGCCGCGGCGGCGATCGGAAGCGGCATCGTGCGCGCGGGCGACGCGCTCGTCTCGCTCGGCACCTCCGGCGTCCTCCTCGCGCACGGCGACGTGCCGCTCATCGACAGGACGGGCGCGGTGCACGCGCGCCGCCGTGCCGGGCGCGTACCACCTGATGGGCGTCATCCTCTCGGCGGGCGGCAGCCTGCGCTGGGCGCGCGACGCGCTCGGCGGCGACGTCGCCTTCGACGATCTTGTCGCCGAGGCGGCGACGGTGCCGGCCGGAGCGCTCGGCGCGACGTTCTTGCCCTATCTGGCGGGCGAGCGGACGCCGCACATGGATCCCGATGCCCGCGGCGCATGGCTCGGGCTGTCCCTGGCACACGGTCGCGGTCACCTCGTGCGCGCGGTGCTCGAGGGCGTCGCGTTCGGCCTCGCCGACGCCGCCGACGCGATGCGCGCGCTCGGTGTCGATCCGCCGGTCTTCGCGCGGACCGGAAGCGGCTTCACGAGCGAGCTCTGGACGGAGATCGTGGCGAGCGTGCTCGGCCGCCCGCTGCGTCGCGCGGCCGACGAAGGGCCCGCGTACGGCGCCGCGCTGCTGGCGAGCGTCGGCGCAGGCGCCCATCGCTCGGTCGAGGCCGCCGTCGAAGCATTCGTCCCGCGCGACGACAAAACGACGATGCCGGTCGCATGCGACGCGGCCGCCTATGGGGTCGCGCACGCGCGGTATCGCGCGGCATATCCCGCGCTGCGCGAGCTCGACGACGCGCCAGCCGACCCTTCTTCAAGAGCGTGAGGAGCGAATCGATGTCCGATACGATGCGAGCGATGGTGCTGGAGCGGCCGACCGTCATGACGATGGCCGAGCGGCCGAAGCCGAAGCCGGGACCGGGCGAGGTCCTCGTGCGCGTGCATCGCGTCGGGATCTGTGGCTCGGACGTCCACTACTACACGCACGGCCGGATCGGGTCGTTCGTCGTCGAGAAGCCGATCGTACTCGGTCACGAGACGGCCGGCATCATCGAGGCCGTCGGGTCGGGCGTGTCGGCGTCGCGCGTCGGCGAGCGCGTCGCGATCGAGCCCGGGGTGCCCGATCGGACGTGCGAATGGTGCCGCGCCGGGCGCTACAACCTCTGCCCGAACGTCGCGTTCCTCGCGACGCCGCCGTACGACGGCAGCTTCGCGGACTATCTCGTGACGCCGAGCGACTTCGCCTTTGCGTTGCCCGAGAACGTCTCGCTCGACGAGGGCGCGCTCGTCGAGCCGCTCTCGGTGGGCGTCTACGCGGTGCGTCGCAGCGGCCTGCTCGCGGGGCAGACGGTCGCGGTCGTCGGTGCCGGCCCGATCGGCCTGGTCACGCAGCAGGTCGCGCGCGCGGCGGGCGCCGGCCGCATCGTCGCGATCGATCGCGAGTCCGCGCGTCTCGCGACCGCCAAGGAGCTCGGCGCGACCGACGTGATCGACGCGTCGACCGCGGATCCCGAACGTGCGCTGATGGCGCTGACCGGCGGCCGCGGCGTCGACGTCGTCTTCGAAGCGGCGGGAAGTCCGGCGACGTGCGCGCTCGCGGTGAAGCTCGCGGTGCGCGGCGGGACGGTCGTGAACATCGGGCTGCCGCCCGAGGACATGTTTCCGTATCCGCTCGTCAGCGCGATGGCACGCGAGGTCGACGTCAAGACGATCTTCCGCTACGCGAACGTCTATCCGGCGGCGCTCGCCCTGATCGCAAGCGGCCGCGTCGACGTGAAGCGACTGGTGACGCATCGCTTCACGCTCGAGCGTGCCGAGGCCGCGTTGCAGCTGGCCGACTCGCGCGCCGACGGCGTCATCAAGGCGATGGTCGAGGTCGCGTGAGCGATTTCTCGCTCGCGGGCCGTCGCGCCGTCGTCACCGGCGCGGGCCGCGGTCTCGGCCGCGCGATCGCGCTCGTGCTCGCGCGGCACGGCGCCGACCTCGCGGGCTACTCGCGAACACCCGACGAGCTCGACTCGCTCAAGGCTGAGATCTCGGCGCTCGGCCGGCGCTTCGTCGCGGTCGACGTGCCCGCCGACGTCGCGCGGTTGCGCGAGCGCGTCGAGGCGACGTTCGGCGGCGCCGACATTCTTGTCAATAACGCCGGCATATCGCACGTCGAGCCGGCTCTCGAGGTGACGCCCGCGCACTGGTCAGAGCAGTTCGCTGTCAATCTCGACGGCGCATTCGCCTACGCGCAGGCATTCGCGCCGGGAATGCTCGACCGCGGCTGGGGCCGCGTCATCAACATCTCGTCGATCTCCGGCGTCGTCGGCATGCTCGACCATGCCGCGTACGTAGCGACCAAGGGCGCGCTCAACGCCCTGACGCGCAGCCTCGCGCTCGAATGGGGCCCGAGCGGCGTGACCGTCAACGCGATCGCGCCGACCGTCGTCCTCACCGAGTTCGGCGAACGCGTCTGGGGACCGCCGGAGAAGGGCGATCCGATGAAGGCAAAGATTCCGATCGGCCGCTTCGGCCGGCCCGAGGAAGTCGCCCTCGCGTGCGTCTACCTCGCCTCCGAAGCCGCCGGGCTGTGCAACGGCCACGTGCTCGTGCTCGTGCTCGACGGAGGCTATACGGCCGCCTAAGCAAGCCAGCCGGCCGGAGAACGGAGCGCTCCCGGGAATCGCGAAGCAACGGGCGATGGCGAGCATGATCGACGTCGCCGCGCGCGCCGGGCTCTCGATCGCGAGCGTTTCGCGCGTTCTTAACGGCAGCGAGCAGACGAGCGCCGATGCGCGCGAGCGCGTGCTCCGCGCGGCGAGCGAGCTCGACTACAGCATCGATCGCCGCGCCCGCGCGCTGCGACTGCAGAAATCGCAGACCATCGGGCTGATCGCCGCCGATGCGAAGAACCCGTTCTTCACCGAGATCATCGCGGCCGTCGAGGCGGCCGCCTACGAGGCCAAGCACGACCTGTTCTTCGCGAACTCCGATGAGGATCTCGCGCGCGAGCGACTGCACCTACAGTCGATGCTCGCGCAGCGCATCGGCGGCGTGATCATCCTGCCGGTCGGCTCGGATGCCGCTTCGCTCGGATCGTTCATCAAGCGCGCGCCGCTGGTGTGCCTCGACCGGCGGCTCGCCGGATTGCGCGCCGATCTCGTCATCGTCGACAACGAGCTCGGCTCGGAGCTTGCGGTCGATCATCTCTGTGCGGCTGGGCACGAGCGTGTCGGGATCGTCGCCGCGCGTGACCGCACCGTCAGCCTCGAGCGCGTACGCGGCTTTCGGCGCGCGCTCGCTGCGCGCGGCATCCGCGAGCAGCCCGGTTACGTCCAGACGGGCGAGAACGCGCGCCGCGAGGCCGGCTACGCGTGCACGCGGCGCATCCTCGCGCTCGCCGAGCCGCCGACCGCGCTCTTCGTCACGAATCACCTGCTAACGCTCGGCGCGCTCTACGCGCTGCGCGACGCGGGGCTGCGCGTCTCAGAAGACATGAGCGTCGTCAGCTTCGACGACACGCAGTATGCGGCGCTGCTCGACCCGCCGCTCACGACGATCGCGCAGCCGAACGAGCAGCTCGGTCGCGACGCGGTGCGGCTCCTGGTCGATCGAATCGATCGCGGGTACGGCGGCGAGCCGCGCTCCGTCGTGCTGCCCCCAGCGCTCAACGAGCGGAAGTCGGTCCGCACCATCGGTCCGGGGATCCAACGCCGCGACGCTCCGAGCTTGGCGAGCGCCTGAGCGCAAGTTTCGATTCTGGTTCTCGAATCGCGGCGGTTGCCTAAATCAGAGTTGCCTTAGATAGCAAGCAGAACTCATTCGTTCGCGATCTTGGTCGTCTCAGACAATGATCTCGAGCAGCGGTGGCTCGTCGTCGATTGTCGCAGCGGCAATGTAGGTTAGCACGATGCCGCTCGATCGCTGCCCCGTCACTCGTTTGATGTTCTCGATCGGCACCTTCTTCTTCGCGGCGTTCGTGATGAACCCGCGCCGCAGCGAATGCCCCGCGAAGTCACCCGCGACGCCGGCCATTGCGGTTCGGCGCCGGAGAACCCGAGCTACGTCGCCCGAGTCAAGTCGCGTGACCGTGAGCTGCCCGCGTAGGTCGAACGTTCGGAAGACCGCCCCTGCCGGCCCGACGATCGCAAGCCAGCGCTCGAGCGCCGCAACGGCGCAGAGCTCCGCTTTCGTCGACGTCGCCGGCAGGCGAGGG
>JAABUQ010005738.1_pt1 | contig 19459 bp, 17 predicted proteins | sample 5560001 | NCBI WGS metagenome assembly JAABUQ01 (sample SAMN10711888, study PRJNA513371) | rock metagenome | isolation source: Antarctica rocks | place: Antarctica: Victoria Land, Finger Mt nord | collected 2015-12-18
GTCCGGCACGAACCAAATCGACCATCTGGCGGCGGAACTCAGGCGTATACGGAACACGGGTTCTGGGCATCAGGAGCACCTCTGGCGAAAGCTTCAGGGTGTCCACCAAACCGGGTCAATCCCAGTCTACGTCTGCTTCCTTACTCGGCCCTGCCCGAAGCGGAACAGCCGTTCGCCACCATCTGCCGATGTTCGAACTGAGGCGTTACCAACGCTCCAGATCACCCAGGCCCAACAAGCCGATCCGGCGGCGCATGCCCTGTTCTTTAAGGTGGTTCCCAAAGGCTCAGCCTTTGGCGGAGTCCAGAGGCAGAGCCTCTGGCCTTGCCTGCTTCCTTCGACCATCCTCCGCGCTCACCCCTCCCCGCGAAACCCCGTCGCCACGACGTAAAGCTCGCTCGACTCCCGGCGGCTGGCGGGCGGCTTGGCGTGCTTCACCACGGCGAAATCGCGGCGCATCGAGTCCATCATCTCCTTCTCCGAGCCGCCCTGCAGCACCTTGGCCACGAAGGCGCCGCCCGGGGCGAGCACCTGACGGGCGAAGTCGAGCGCCTGGACGGCGAGGTCGACGATGCGGATGTGGTCGGTCGCGGTGTGGCCGGTGGTGTTGGGCGCCATGTCGGACAGCACGAGGTCGACCTTGCCGCCGAGGGCCGCCATCAGCCGGCCCGGCATCGACTCCTCGGTGAAGTCGCCGACGATCAGCGTGGCGCCGGGCACAGTGTCGATCGGCAGCAGGTCGAGTCCGACGACCTGCTTGGCGCCGCGCTTGATCGCGACCTGGCACCAGCCGCCCGGGGCGGCGCCGAGGTCGAGCACGCGCGTGCCTGCGCGGATCAGCCCAAAGCGGTCGTCCAGCTCGATCAGCTTGAAGGCAGCGCGCGACCGCCAGCCCTGCTGCTGGGCGGCCACGACGTAGGGGTCGTTGAGCTGGCGCTGCAGCCAGTGCTGCTGCGCGGTGGTGCGGCCGCGCGCGGTGCGCAGCGAGACGGACACGGTGCGGGCACCCTGGGTGGTGTCGGCGGACTTGGAGCGGGGCGCCGCGCCGGACTTGCGCGCGGGGGCTCCGGGCCGGGCGGCGTGGGCCTTGGACTTGGCGGCGGTGACGCGCTTGGCGACCTTGGCGGCAGCGGCGCGGGCCTTCATGGAGCGCGCGGGGGCGGCGGTGCCGGAGCGCGGCTTCGTGGCCGCGGCGTCGGCGGCCGGCGCGGCGGAGGCCGGCGCGGCCTTGGTGCCCCGCGAGGGCCGGGCGGCAGCGGCCGTGCCGGATCGCCCGGAGGCAGCGGGCGCCGGCCGTGGCGTCGCCGAGCCGGACTTCGCGGGCGCGCGTGCGGCGGCACCGGTCTTCGCGGCGCCGCGTGTCACCGCCCGCAGCATCTCGGCGCCGGACGGCGCGGCGCGGCGCGCGGGCCTGGCTCCGTCCGGCGCGGACGTGCTGGCGCCGGAGGTCCGCCTGCCCCCACCCCACGCGTCGGCGCGCGACCTCGGCGCAGGACCGGGCGCGGCGGTGCTGCCCTTCCTGGCGCGGCGCGGTGCGGTTCCGGACGCGCCCTTCGCGCCAGGGCGTCGCCGGCCGGGCGGCTTCGACAGCCCGCTCATGCCGTGTGCGCCGCCACCGGCAGCGCCGGCAGGGTGGCCGGAAGGCGCCGAGAGGGGCGGCGGGTGGCGTCGCGCATCATGCGCAGCAGCATGCCCTCGCGCAGGCCGCGGTCGGCCACCGTAACCTCGGCCGCCGGCCAGCGTCGGAAGATCGCCTCGAAGATCGCGCAGCCCGGCAGCACGAAGGCCGCGCGCTCCGGCCCGACGCACGGATGCTCGGCAAGTCCCGCCGGCCCCAGCGCGCGCAGCTCGCCCAGCGCCGCCAGCGCCGCCGCGCGCCCGAGCACCACCCCGTCGATCAGCGGCCGACGATAGCGCGGCAGCCCGAGCGCCACCCCGGCCAGCGTGGTCACCGTGCCGCTGGTGCCCAGCAGCCTCACGCCGCCGCCACGCATCTCCTGGGCGATGCGGTGCACGTCCTCGAACTGGGCCAGCCGCACGGCCACGTCGGCGAGCATCGCGGCGTAGCCCGCCTCGGTGTGGCCGCGCGCGCCGAACCGCTCGGCCAGCGTCACCACGCCCACCGGCAGGCTGGTGGTGCCGATCAGCTGCATCTCGCTGCCCGCGACCCTGATCCAGGCCAGCTCGGTCGAGCCGCCGCCGATGTCGAACAGCAGGGCCCGCCGGTCGTCCGGCCGGGGTGCCGCGGCCAGCAGCGGCGCGCAGCTTTCCAGCGCCAGCTCCGCCTCCTCGCGCGCGGTGATCACGTCGATGTCGAGCCCGGTCTCCGTGCGCACCCGGTCGAGGAACTCGGGCCCATTGACCGCGCGCCGGCATGCCTCGGTGGCGATGGCGCGCAGCCGGCGCACCGGGCGCCGCGCCAGCCGGGCGGCGCAGGCGTGCAATGCCGCCAGCGCGCGGTCCATCGCGACCGGGCTGAGCGCGCCGGTGTCGTGCAGCCCCTCGCCGAGACGCACGATGCGGCTGAAGCTGTCGATCACCCGGAACCCGTGCGACGCGGGCGCGCCCACCAGCAGCCGGCAGTTGTTGGTGCCGAGGTCCAGGGCTGCGAACGTCGTGGCGGGGTTGCGCCGCGGCGCCTGCGGGGGGAGCTCGACCATGGGCAGGGGCTTCCGCGCGGTTGACCTGCCATTGTGTTGCCCGCGACCGCGCGGGAGCAAGCGGCTTTTCCCCATGCCCCCGGGGCAGCGGGTTGTCGGCACGCCAGCGAGGTGGTAGGCAGCGAAATGCGTCCGACGCCGCTCGCGTGGCGACCCGGATTGGGGGATAGTTTAGCGGTAGAACTCCCGGCTCTGACCCGGGCAGCCTTGGTTCGAATCCAGGTCCCCCAGCCAGCCCAATGATTTCAATGCGTTAGGCCACTCGTCAGGGGTGCGGTCATCTTTGCTACACACCTCTGCCACATAACCCGATATCGGGAATGGGCATGCGCGGGCATCTGGTGCGGCGGGGCAGCACGTATCATTTTCGTCGTCGGGTGCCGGATTCCCTGCGTCCTGCGCTGGGTATGCGTGAGATATCGCGCAGCTTGGGCACGGCATCGCCTAGGAAAGCCGCACAACTGGCGCATGATGCCTGGGCCGTGAGCGAGAGGGTTTTTCAGGCAATGCGTGAGCAGCCCGAGGCCGTAGGCCTGATTCGCAAGCTCCTGGAAGAGACCCCGGGGGACTCCCCCACAGCAGACGGCATCGAGGCCGAAATCCGAGGCGGAACCGGCGACGTGCTCAGTATAGTATACAGTGTGACGTGCGCGATGGCAGGAACCCTGTCAGAGACGGCAGTATCACACCTGATGCAGCATCTAAATCGGCTGCACCAAGTGCGCGTCGAAATGGTCGCCGGGGTCGAGTCCCAGGTCGCGCAGAGCACACAGCACCTGTCTGACCTGCAGGGTGCGATAGCCGCTGCACAGTCGGCTACCAGAACGCGCGATGCCGTAGAAGAGCGCCTAGGGTCGGTAGTGGCTAAGCTCGATGCGGAAGCAGGCAGAATAAGTGCTCGCATCACGACACTGTCGGCCGAACTCGACATCGAGAAGCGAGTGACTCAGCGTGTGCTCGACGGACCGCGGGCGGCACCGCCACCTGCCCTGCCCGCACCTGAGCCAGTGCCTGTGCCGCCGCGGGCACCTGCGAAGGCGAAGAAGCCGCTTTGGTCATCGCAGGTCGCCGCGTTCATACAGGAAAAGAGCCGCCGCGTGGACGGGCACGAAGGCTACGACCGCCAGACCCAGAGACAGACAGAGACGACGCTACGGCTTTGGACTGATGTGCTGGGCGACCGGCCCCTTGACACTTATGACGGTGCCGACGCGGGGGCTTTCCGGACCCTACTCCTGCGCCTGCCGTCCACTCACGGTAAGTCGTCGACCCGCATCGCGCCCCTTGAAGCGGCTCGCACAGCCGACGAACGACAAAGAGGCATCGACACCCGGAACGCGGCTCTGGCGAACGATGCGCCGCGTGAGCCAAGTGTCGTGCGTCTGTCGATGAAAACCGTAAAGCGACATTTCAGCACTCTGAGCCAATTCTGGGTGCATCAGAAACGCCTGGGGCATGTATCCGGCGACAATCTTTTCAGGGGTTGGGAGTATCAGGGGGTCAAACGAGATGCTATGAAGCGGACAGTATGGTCTGTAACTGACCTGATGCTGATGCTTACCGCGCAATGGATGAACGGAGACACGGCTTGGATTGTCGGTATAGCTATGCTAAGCGGCATGCGCATCGAAGAGATTTTTAGGCTCCGACCTGGTACTGACATAGTAGAGCGCGACGGCATCCTGTGCATGCATGTGCAGCCGCAAACCGTGCCGAGCCGCTGGACGCCGAAATCGGATGCCGGGTCGCGGCTCGTGCCCGTCCACTCCTGGCTGCTCGGCGCAGGATTTAGGGAGATGGTGGAGAGCCGACGCGCCGACGCCAGGCTTTTTCCCGGCGGCCCGGCGCGTGCATCGAGCGAGGACCTGTCGGCGCGTTTTGTGAAAGATTTCTCGCGCCGTAAATCAAACCTGGGTATCGGGGCCGACACGACGTTCCACAGCTTCCGCCACTCCGTCAGCACGATGCTCCGCAACGCCGCTTCGGACGTACGAGAGCCTTGGATTGACGCGCTCCTCGGGCACTCGGCTTCGAGCGGCAGCAGCCAGGGAGTAACATCATATCTGCACGGCATTAGCGCCAAGAATCTGAAGAATACAGTTGAGGCAGTGCGGTATTCTCCAGAAGTGCTCGAACATTTATCCGCAAATATCAATAAGTGACCCCGAGGTGATTGTTTCGTCATAGGAGTGTAAGCGCATGCAATTACAAAGACTTATGCAGATTTCTAGAAACCTGCTACTCAGCCGCATCGGCGGCACGTAATGGACCATCATGGGCGTTGCACGGGCAAGGCCGACCACGACCGAACAAGCGCGATGGCTTCGTCAACCTCTGCGCGACCAGGAACCGCTCGATAATGTGCGTACCATGGCGCCGTTATCGGAAAGTCGGACAACTCGCCACCGGCTTCGTCGACCCACCAAGGTTCTGGCGCATGGGAAAGGTCAAGCAGGAAGCCGCGTGTATTGGGGCTTTCGGCCGCCGCCTCGGATGACCGGCATAGGTATGCTGCCTGAACGGCCGCGGATCTGCTGCCCTGCGACTGCAGATGGAGGCCGGATTGGATTTGCTCCCGCAGCTCGCGCTCGAGCCGCGTACGAAGCTCAAGCGAAGGAGCGTTGTCCGACGATGGCTCATAGCCAGCCGCGGGTATGCCGAACGTCAAGGTTGCCGGTCGGACGGTGACCAGGAACCAGTAGATGTCATCCGGCTCGGGCATCGGTCGGTTCCCCAATCGGCAGCAAACATAGCCGCAAGCCGGGATCGGGCAACAAGCTTCTTCGTAGCTGCAGTCTCTGCAATCTCCTGGTGACTCGTGCGGGGTGGTGAACGGCGGCCCATCTCAGCTCATGCGACCAGGTGCCGCCCCTGAGCTTCGAGCCCGAGGCGCGCCCCAGCCTCCCCGGCCTGTCAACGACAGCGGCCGTCACTCCGGCCGACGTGCAGTCAGCGATGGCCCTACAAAGCCTGCGATTGCGCCAGGACCAGGGCGTGCCGGAGTGGGAATTGCGTCAGCCGTGACGAAAAGCGCGAGCGGCCATACTCAAGCGGATGAGCCGTCACACCCGACCAAGCGTTTTTGCGCACGAGAACCTCGGTAGGCAGACTGGCGCCATGACGACCTCGCTTTCCGCACGCCTCGATCGTGCCCTCGACATCCTGCCGCGCTCCCACCCCGGACCGGGCGGCGCAGCCGCCGTGCTGCGCGACGGCGAGGTCCTGGTCCGCCATGCCTGGGGCTGGGCCAACGCCGAGCGACGCATCCCCTTCACGCCGCGAACCCTGTTCCGCATGTGCTCCATCACCAAGCAGTTCACCTGCAGCCTGGTGCTCGACGCCTTTCCGGATTTGTCAGTGCTGGACGGCGACGTCGCGGCCCGTCTGCCCCTGCTGGAGGGAACAGCGCCCGGGGCGCTGCACCTGTGCCACAACCAGTCCGGCCTGCGGGACTACTGGGCGCTCGCCATGCTGCACGGCTCGCCCGCGGAGGCGCCGTTCGGAGACGCCGAGGTGGACCGCATCATCGGTTCGACCAGGACGCTGCAGTTCGCGCCAGGCACCCGTTACTCCTATTCGAACGGCAACTTCCGCCTGCTGTCGGATGTCCTGCAGGAACGCACCAGGCGCAGCTTCTCCGAGATGCTGCGAACCTGCATCTTCGACCGCGTGGGCATGGGAACGGCGTTTCTCGCCGCCGACACCCGGGCCATGCCGGACGGCACGGAAGGCTACGAGGGCACGCAGGTCACTGGGCTCCGCGCCGCCGAGAACCGCGTCCTGTGGACCGGCGATGCGGGGCTCGGCGCCAGCCTGGACGACATGATTGCCTGGGAACGCCACATCGACGCGACCCGCGACGAGCCCGACAGCCTCTACGGCCGCCTTTCCGCCCCGACCACCTTCGCCGACGGCGCACTGGCCGAGTACGGCTTCGGCCTGAACCGGCGCGCCGAGCTGGGCCGCGCGGCCACCGGGCACGGCGGGGCGCTGCGGGGATGGCGCAGCCACCGCCTCCATGTGGCGTCCGAACGCGTCTCCGTCGTCGTCATGTTCAACCACCTGTCCGACGCGCACGAGGCGGCCGTGACCCTGCTCGCCGCCGTGCTGGGCGAGGACCGGCCGCGGCCCGACGCGACCCTGCCCGCGCCGGAGTGGCTGGGCGCCTACGTCGAGCCGGAGACCGGGCTGTCCGCGCGCATCGACGCGCCGCATGCCGGTCAGGTGCGGCTGCGTTACGGCCACTCGGCGGAGCGGCTCGACCTGCAGGCCGACGGCACGGCAGGCCACGAAGGCACGCGGCTAAGGCGGCACGACGGCGGGCTCCGCATGGAGCGTCCGCACGAGAACCAGGTCTCCTTCCTGCGCCCGTGCGACGGTGCTCCTGCCCATGACGTTGCCGGTTTCTACCGCTGCGAGGAACTGGGAGCCGACTTGACGGTCTCTGACGCCGGACGAGTGCTCTACGGCGCCTTCTCCGGATTCCTGGGCCAGGGACGCATGGAGATGCTGGAGCCGGTTGGTCCGGACATGTGGGTCCTTCCCTGCCCGCGCGCGCTGGACCATACGCCCCCGGGCGACTGGACGCTGGCCTTCAGGCGCGAGGGAGACGGCCGGGTCGGCGGTGTCGATGTCGGCTGCTGGCTTGCAAGGCGCCTGTCGTACGAACGCATAGGCTGACGACGGGTGGGGGAACATCCGGCCCGACGCTATATGGCCAGCAGCTCCTTTAACGCCTCAGCCCCGGTGACCACACGCGGCACCTTGTTCTGCCCGCCCAGCTTGCCCCGCCCCTCCATCCAGCGCGCGAAACTGCCCGGCGGCAGCAGTTGGACATCCGGGTCGCGCAGACCGAAGCCGTCCCCGCGATGGGCGGCATAGTCGTCGTTCAGGCAGCGGAGCACCGCGTCCAGCGCCTCCGCGAACACGGTGGCATCGCATGGTCCGTCGAGCTCGACGGCGAACAGGTGCCCTCCACGCGGGTCGACGGCCCCAGGCGGCAGCGGCGCCGCGCTGTAGTCCACGACGCCGCGACCCAGCGTCCGCGCCGCCTGGCTGACAGCGGTGTCCAGTTCGGAGCCGCTCAGGTGCTCGCCCGCGACCGATAGCGACCACGAGGTGCGTCCGGTCACCAGGACGCGCGGCGGATCCAGCGAAACCAGCCGCACGACGTCGCCGAGCACATACGACCAGAGACCCGCGTCGGTGGTGAGGACGAGCGCGTAGTCCTGCTCGAGTTCGGCGTCGCCGACACAGCGACGCTCCGGGTTGGGCGTGTCGAGGTCGGCGGGTCGCACGAACTCGAAGAACAGTCCGCGGTCCAGCACCAGACGCAGACCCTCGCCATTGCCCCGGTCGGCCACGGCGATGAAGCCCTCGCTCGCCGCGTACACCTCGCGCGTCGACGCCGCGCCGCCCTCCAGAAACCACGCGAACCGGTCGCGATAGGGCGCGAAGCCGACGCCGCCATGCACGAGCAGTTCGAGCGCGGGAAACAGGTCGCGCAGCCGCGCACCCGGCGGACGCAGCGCTGCAGCGGTCTCCAGGAACAGCAGCATCCAGCTCGCGGTGCCGGAGATGCTGGCCACCGGCTCGCAGAGAGCCGCAGGCGCCAGCCCCGACATCTTGGCGCGCCAGTCGGTGACGCGGGCCATCGGACCCCGGGGAAGCACCCGCCCCCTTGCCCAGAGCGGCTGCCGTGCCGCGGCGACACCGGACAGGTCGCCCGCCCGGATGCCCGGCGCCAGCGTTTCCAGAGCCGTCGAGCCGCCGAGGAACACGCCGGTTCCGCCCAGTACCTTGCTGTCCGGCCGCCGTGCGAAGTGCCACGCCAGCACGTCGAGGGCCGCACGGCCGTTCGACCGGAGCATGGCGGCGCTGAGCGGGATGCGCTTGGTCGAAGCCTGCGTGGTGCCTGAGGAGTTGGCGAAGTAGCGGATGCGCCCTGGCCAGGTGGCCCCGCCCACATATGGGAACCGCGGTTCCCACCACTCGCGCCAGAACGCCTCATACAAGCGCAGCGGGACCTGGCGCCGGTAGTCCTCCACGCTGCGGATCGAGGCGAACCCGTGCGCCTTGCCGAACTCGGTGCGGCGGCCAGAGCGGAGCAGGCGGGCCAGGGTCCGTCGCTGGGTGCTCACGGGGTCCTGCCTGTCCAGCACCGCCCGGCGCCAGGAGGCCCAGAGCTTCAGGACAGGCGTTGGGTCAGGCACGGGAAGCCGTGAGAAGACCGGCGTCACTGCCCGCTCCTGCATCGGAAGGCCCGCCCGCCACGCGTGGCGGGCCGAACTCGGTCGTCGCGTGCGGGAGTATACTTCACCCGCACATCGCGTCCCCTCCAAACCCCTGGCGGGCTATCGGGAAGACTGCGCGGGATGCCGGATTCATCTCAGGAACGCCGGACGCCAGGGCCGTCGAAGACACCGCGCAGGAAGCGCTCGAGATCGGCGTTCGACTTCGCCACTACCGCCTCGTCGCGTCCGATGGGCCAGGGACGATCGCCGGTGCAGGAGGCGAGCACGATGCCGCGCATCAGGGGGTTGCTCATGGAGACTCCTGTCTTGGCTTCGTGGACCCTGCCGAGCCGGTCCACTTCGAACCGGCAGTCGGCGAGGTGGCGACCGATAAGCCGCGGCTTCATCTCGCCGTCCCACTGGTGGACGGCGTTCGGGTAGGAGACGACGGTCACTGCGCTGCCGCCGCCACGGAGGTCGCGGGCGATTTCGGCGCAGCGGTCGGCGTGGATGAGCTCGTCCCGGCCGCCGTAGAGCATGAACAGCGGAGCGCCGGTGGTCCGGCTGTCGTCGAAGCGGGCGATGCAGGGCGCGTAGAGGGCGACATGCGCGACGAAACGCGGCCCGTTCGGGTCCAGCCGGTCGGCGATGATGTCGTACAGGGCGTAGGTCGTCGCCATGCCGCCGTAGGAGAAGCCCATCAGCGCGACATGGGAAGCGTCGATGTCGCTCCGCGCCGCGAGCGCCTTCAGCCCGGCATAGGCGTCGGCGTCGAACATCGTCTCCGTGATGTGCAGGGCGCGGCCGATGAACGAGGTCGCGAGGTCGGTGCGCGAGGCGTAGGTCTCGACGACCAGCACAGCAACGCCCAGCTCAGCGAGCGGCAGGCCGTAGCGGTAGCCGCGTTCCTCGTAGTTGCCGACCGAGCCGTGCAGGAGCACCACCGCGGGCACCTTGTGGGAGGCGGAGGCGCCTGGCGGGAGATAGAGCTGGGCGCGTACGCTGCGGGAAGCGGATCGGCCGAGGTCCGCCGGGGTGAACGGGTCGCTGCTGGCCAGCGTGACGTCGACGGGCGCCACGTCATGAACCGCCTCCGGGTCTGGCCAGGGCCCGTCCAGGGTTCCGGCGAGGGCGGGCGCCAGGGCGGCTGCCCAGCAGAGGAGGACCACGGCTGACACCCTCGCCGCGCGGGACAGCCGGAGCTGCAAGGGAGCTGAGCGGGTCATGGACAATCCTCCGGTTTGGAAGGCCGCCTGAACGAAGCCGACGCGGCCCGCTCTACGACCTCGGGGCCCCGTCGAACAGGTTGTGCTTCCCGCCGCGATGTCCCCCCCGTGGCATATGGACCCGCCCCGGGCTTCGACGGCGCCGCCACCGTTGCATTCATGGGCGATACCTTCGGGTACGGAGCCTCCCGATGCGCCGCGCATCCAATTCCCGCGTTCCACCCGATATGCTCGCGATGCCGCGGAGCCCGACGATGCCGTTCATGACCCCCGCCGACATCGACGCCCTGGGCCCGGAGCCATCGCCATCCCCGGGCAGCGCTTCCCCGCTCGACCGCGCCCGCGCCCGCATGGTCGAGACGGGCCAGTGGTCCGCGAGCCAGACCATGGGACGGCGGTGGGCGATCGGCTGCGTGGCGCTCGAGGTCACCCAGCGCTGCAACCTGGACTGCACGCTGTGCTACCTGTCGGAGGCGTCGGAAGCGGTGCACGACGTGCCGCTCGCCGAGCTGTTCCGGCGCATCGACGTGATCCGCGACACCTACGGCGAGAACACCGACGTCCAGGTGACCGGCGGCGACCCCACGCTGCGCAAGCGTTCCGAACTGGTTGCGGTGGTCCGACGCCTGCGCGAGCGCGGACTGCGCCCTTCCCTGTTCACCAACGGCATCCGGGCTACGCGGGACCTGCTGGCCGAGCTGGCCGAGGCCGGGCTGGTGGATGTCGCCTTCCACGTGGACACCACCCAGCAGCGCAAGGGCTTCGCGACCGAGGCGGATCTCGACGTCCTGCGACAGGACTACGTGGAGCGGGCACGCGGGCTGCCCTTGTCGGTGTTCTTCAACACCACCGTGCATCCGGGCAACCTCGACCAGGTTCCGGACGTGGTGCGCTTCATGGTAGCCAACAGCGACGTCGTGCGCCTAGCCTCGTTCCAGCTTGCCGCCGACACCGGGCGCGGCACGCAGCGCGACGGCTTGCAGCAGATCACGAAGGACAACGTGGCCCGGCAGATCCAGCGCGGCGCCGGGGCGCGGATCGCCTTCGACACCCCGGGCGTGGGCCATTCCGAGTGCAACCGCTACGCCATGACCCTGGTGGCGAACGGCAGGGTCCACGACCTGTTCGACGACAAGGCGCTGATGACCGAGATGCTCGGCGCCACCAGCGGCCTGCAGTTCGACCGCACCAGCAGGCGGCGGGCGGCGGCCACGCTCGCGGGGTGGCTCGCCCGTCATCCCCGGATGGTGTTGCGCGGCTCCGGTTGGGCGGCCCGGAAGCTCTGGGCGATGCGCCACGACCTGCTCGCCAGCCGCACCCGGGTCGGCAAGCTCAGCTTCTTCATCCACGACTTCCTGGATGCCGAGGGCCTCGACCGCTGCCGGGTGGATGCGTGTGCCTTCATGGTGGCGACCGCGGACGGCCCGATCTCGATGTGCCTGCACAACGCCCGGCGCGACCGGTTCCTGCTCAAGCCGTTCCGCCTGCCGACCGCGGACGGTGAGGTGCTGTGGGACCCACTGGCCGGACACCCCGCCCTGGGTACCGGCCGCCCGCGCCGCCTGCCGCTCAAGGGACGGGCGCGCCTGCCGGTCGAGGGGACACCGGGCCGGTGAAGCGTCAGCTCGGCTGCCTGGTGCTGCTGCTGGTCGCAGGACAGTGCGGCGCGGTCGCTTCCCCGGCCGTCACCGGGGACATCGCCTGGGTGACGGTGCTGTCACGGTTCGTCGACGACCGGGGCCGGGTCGACTTCCGCGGCCTGGCACGCGACGGGCACGACCTCGACGCGGCCGTCGCAGGCATCGCGGCGGTGGCGCCCGGCAACGCCGCCGCCGCATTCCCGACGCTGGCGGAAAGGCTTGCCTTCCACGTCAACGCCTACAACGCCCTGGCCATGGAGCACGTGGTCCGACGCGGCATCCCGAGGCACCTTTCGCTGCTGGGCCGCCTCGGCTTCTTCGTGCTGTCCAGCGTGACCGTCGGCGGCCGGTCGATGTCGCTCTACGACTACGAGAACGAGGTGATTCGCCCGCTCGGCGACGAGCGCGTGCACTTCGCGCTGAACTGCATGTCAATCTCCTGCCCGCGCCTGCCGCGCACCCCGTTCCACGCCGCCTCGCTGGACCAGGAGCTGGACGCGGCCGCCCGCGGGTTCTTCGCGGAGACCCGCAACGTGCAGATAGACGACGTCCACCATGTCGTCCTGCTGTCCTCCATCCTGTCGTTCTACAAGTCAGACTTCCTGGCGCACGCTCCGAGCCTCGTCGACTACGTCAACCGCTATCGCGCGGAGCAGGTGCCGGTCGGCTACCGCGTCGAGTTCATCCCCTACGACTGGACCATCAACATCCAGCCGGGGGCGCCCTAGGCGTCCTATCTCCGGAGTAGCGCGACGGCGAGCAGGACGGCCACTCCGAGCCAGACGGTGCGGGACAGCGCCTGCAGGACGAGGAAGTCGTCCCGCGCCTCCGCAGGGCTGTCCCGGCGAAGGAAGGTCCGATACTCGACGTAATGCCAGTAGGGAACGCCGACGCACCAGAGCAGGAAGACGTGCCAAAGCACCGGTCGCGCGGCATCCTCGTCCCACAGGGTCACGACCAGCCAGCAGACGAGACCCAGGCCCGCCAGGGCCATCGCAGGCCTGACGAGTTCCGCCAGGTGCCTCATGCCGCCCCGCGAATGGTCAGCGACAGCGCCCCTGTCACCAGTGCCGCCCGTTCGGTCACTTTTGGCACCGGCATTCTCCAGGACAGGTCACGGCTTGTGGATCGGCGTGGAAATTTGGCTCTGACGCACCTTCGCTGACGACAACCAAAATCCTGCTCGGCGAAGTGCCGTTGCGGTTGCCTGGAACCGATTTGGTTGGAAAACCGTGGTAGAAAACCAGGCGAGTGACACCGATAGGCTGGTTTTTGCTCGTTTAGCACCCTGCGCCTGCCGTGATCAGCAAAGGTGCGTCAGAGCCAATATTGAACGCCGATTGACACATGAACACGTCTACCCGTCCGCGGCGCAACGTGGTGCTCCAGGCCGGGGACGCGCAGGCGCCGCTGCTCGAGGTTCCCGCGCAGGAGAGCGTGGCCGGACGCATGCTGGGAGCTGTTCAGCCGGGCGTTGCCACCGCGTAGATGGGCACCCTTTCGCGCGCCTCGAACGCCGCGTTCAGCAGCAGCGCCAGCATGGCCTCGCCCGGCGCCTCATCCCGGGATGCCAGCAGGGCCAGACCGGCCGCGTCGCCTGTGTTGTCGCGGGCGTCGGTCAGCACGGCGACCAGGGCGCGCCCGTCCTCGTCATGCAGGTCGAACACGCCCCCCGGCCCGCGCGACAGGGTGAGGAGGAACGCCGGGGCGGCACCCAGGCCGGAAAGGGCGTGACGAGCGACAAAAGGGAGCAGGTCGGCGATGTCGGCGACGGGGCGGCGCTCGGGCATGTCACTCTTCCAGGGCGGCATCCATTGCGCCGGTCCGTCCGCGCCATTTCAGGGTCGCCTTGGAACCTGACCCGTAAGCTTCCTGAAGGCACCGACGCTCCCGCTTGACCCTGGAGTGCGGCTCGATCAGGCGGTGCGATGCGAACTGCAACACGAAGACCTGCCGCCACGACGCGTTCTCTTGGCGACCTGAACGGACGCTCGTAGCGCCTTAACGGCAGCATGGGCTAGTGGGCCACTCTCCTGGCCTCGAAAGCGCACCTCAGCTCGTCATAGGCATCATCCGGCGGCAATCGCTCGCTCTCGATCATCCCGTTCCTCCATCCATGCAGATAGGACCGCGATCTGGTGTGGATCATGACCCGGGTTCCACTGAAGCCATCCAAGTAGCCCTCCAGAACCTCGCCATCGTCTAGCGTCCTGAAGTCCGAGATAGTCCGAACCGGCTCCTCACGAGACATTTCAACCCCGATGTATCTCTGTATCAAACCGATCATGGCAGCTACGTGGCAAACCGCTCTGCAAGAGCAATCCTACCAGCGGCCGAGGTCAACTTGCACGCGGACCTGCTGAAACATGACGCTTGACGCCAATTTTTAGGCGTCTCTTTTCCGAGAAATGTTCCGCAAGTGACGAGTCAACAATCCTTGGTTGCTGCACCGCAATCCTTCCAAATTAGGTCCAGCAGGCGCCGTCGAGTGCACGACAGACGCAATGCAGGTATATTTAGAAGGAGCACGTGCCGTGAGCAGTTCTTTGATCCAGGCTGCCGAACCGTCCGCCGGGCTGATCAAGTCAGCCGTGGCGTCGAGGAGCCGCAATAAGGTCTACAAGGCCGTTGTCGCTCTCGATGCACAAACCCGCCGAGATGCCTTCGCGCTGAGGCATTCGAGCTACCTGGACTCCGGTTTCATCGAGCCTCGCGCAGGAGGATTGTTCCGTGACGACTTCGACGACCTGAAGAACGTCGCCACGATCGTCGTGTATGACGAGGGGCGGGCGGTCGCATCGGTCCGTGTCTGCTTCATGTCGAGGACGTGCCGGGATGCACCTGCCCACCATGCCTTTCCGGACGAGGTCGACGCGATCCTGTCGGATGCTTCCCAAAATCGGAGAAACTTCGAGATCGCCGAGATCACCAGATTGGTGCGCAGCCCGGATGCCGCGAACGACCAGGGTCTCGTGTTCCTGTTGTACAGGCTGGCAGGACACCTGGGGATAAGACGGGACGTCCAGGTGATACTTTCCAGCGTGCGTCGCAACCATATCCCGTTCTATCGCAGGATAGGGTTCGAGGAGGTCGTCGGTCCCAGGGCATACCCGGGACTGAACTGCCCGATGCATCTGCTCAAGTGCTCAAGGGCCGAGTACGATCGCGTGAGGGCGACAATCCCGCTCATGAATCCCGCCGCAGCGCCCCAATGCATGTTCGACGGTTTCGAATCCGGTCGGCCAATCGCCATGCCGCTCGCGTGCTCCGCGTGAGGACGCCATGATGATCGGAAGGTGGATGATGGTCCTGACGTCGCTGATCTGCTTCGGATCCTTCACTTGGGCAGTCAGAGGGCATTTCCGCCTGCAACGCCGAATGCCGCCAGGCATGCAAGTGGTCTCGCTCGCAAGCCTGGCCGCCATGGCCTGGTTCCTGGCACGGATGCTGTCCGGCGGCGTCGTGACGTTCTGGATGGCTCCTGTGGCGATGATCGCCGCGGCCTTCGTCCTGTTCTGGTGGACCGTGAAGGTCACCAGGCCGCGGCGGCTGACGCTGGCCTTCGATGACGACCTGCCGATCTTCCTCCAGCAGGGAGGGCCATACCGGCGCATCCGTCATCCATTCTATGCGTCGTACATCCTGTTCTGGATCGCGACGAGCTTCGCGACGCCGGGACTCCTGCCTTGGATCGTCCCGATAGCCTTCGGGGCGACATACGTGGTGGCGGCAACCAAGGAGGAGGCCAAGTTCATGGCGTCTCCGCTGGCCCTGGACTACGCCCGCTATCGTTCGACCACGGGTATGCTGCTACCATTGGGGTGGCAACGCCCGAAAGGCTGAGCCACTTCGGTCGAAGATCCTCCGGCAAGGGGACCTCGGACGGAGGAAAGACGGAATGAGGGGCATGGGGTGCGCGTGACGTCGCGGTGGATGATCTCTGCTACCAGGTTCACGCGGACAAACGGCTTCCCGAAGGCCTGCCTGGAATACCTGCGCCAGGCTCGCTTGAAGCCGCTGCCACTGGTCCGCCAGGCTTTCGGTTCCGATGTCCAGCGCGAGCAGCTCAAGCTGCTGGCGCTGACCATCGGCCTGTTTGCCGTTGTCGGCACGACCAGTGACGCCCTGCTCGTGATCGAGTTCCGCCCGAACTTCAACCTTCTGTCGGGCACGATCAGTATCGCCATCCCTGCATTGTACATCAACCTTGTGGCGGAGGCATTACGCTGGAAACGGTCCGACGATAACAGACTGTTCCTGAGAAATTCCGTGATCAGCTTCGCCTTCCTTGGTGTTGCCTGGGCCATGCTGGTCAACCTGTTGTCGATAGGAGCCGGACCCAGCCAGAAAGGCCTCATCGACGGCATGTTGATCGCTCTCGTCTCGACGCCGATGGTGGCTGCACCCCTGTCGGCGGCGGCCGCGTTCTGGATACCGAACGCGATCGCCGGGGTCATCATCCTGACCACGCCAGGCGAGACTTCCGACCTTGGTCTCCTGGCCTGTTTCCTGGGCTACGCGACCTTCACGCTGGCCGCGATCGTGATAGTCAACAGATGCCTGCTTGAGCGGTCGATAGGCCGCATAATGCTGGAGCAGCAGAATCAGACCATCGGTGTGTTCCTGCGGGATTACGAGGAGAATGCGGCGGACTGGCTGTGGGAGACCGATCCGGAACTGAACCTGCAGAACGTCTCACAACGCCTCGCGGAGGTTGCCCGTCAGCCGCGGGCGCTGCTCGAAGGATCCTCGCTGCTCGATCTCCTGAAAGTCGACACCGATTGCCAGGAGAGTCTGGCGATAAGGGACCTGTTCCGCGAGCGAAGTCCCTTCCGGAACCTGAGCCTGACAGTGAAGGTCGAAGACGAGACACGTTGGTGGGCCATCACCGGACGGCCGGTCGTCGACGACGGGGCACGCTTTCGGGGGTATCGCGGCATAGGCTCGGACGTGACCGAGGTTCGCCGCTCGGAGGAACGGGTCAGATACCTCGCCATGCACGACAGTCTCACGGGCCTGGTCAATCGCCAGTCCTTCATGGACAGCCTGCATGCCATCCATGCTCAGGTGGTGGCGGCTGAACAGGGGATCACGTCGGCAGGCATACCGGACGAGGATCGGTTTGCGATCCACCTCCTGGACCTTGACCGCTTCAAGAACGTGAACGACACCTTCGGGCATGCGGTGGGGGACGCCCTGCTCCGCGCCGTCGCCGATCGCCTTCGCGGCTGCGTGCGAAGCGGAAGCATCATCGCGAGGTTGGGAGGCGACGAGTTCGGGATAGTCTCCTGCGTCGCGGACGCGGTCGAAGCCTCAATGCTGGCCCAGCGCATCATAGAGACCTTGAACCGTGACTATGCATTGGCGGGTGGTCGCCAGACGATAGGCGTGAGCGTCGGCGTCGCTTTCGTCACGTCCGGTGAGGCGACGCCTTTCGACCAGGTGCGCCAGGCTGACCTCGCCCTCTACGCCGCCAAGGCAGCGGGGCGCGGAGTTTTCCGCTTCTTCCATGCGGAAATGGACGCCGATCACCGTGACCGGCTGACCCTCCAGGCCGACCTAGAGGCGGCCATCCATGAAGGTGCCCTCAGTCTCGTCTACCAGCCGATACTGGACGTCCGGAGAACCAGGGTCGCCTCGCTCGAGGCGCTCTGTCGCTGGGTCCATCCGTCGCTGGGCCCGATAAGCCCTTCGAGGTTCATCCCGCTCGCGGAGGAAGCCGGTCTCATCGTCCGGCTGGGAGAGTGGACGCTTGCGCAGGCCTGCCACGAGGCATCGGGCTGGCCTGCCGACATCCGGGTAGCCGTCAACGTCTCGCCCTTGCAGATCACCGGAAGCCAGTTCCAGACCGTGGTCGCCAGGGTGCTGTCGGACAGCGGCCTCCCTCCCGGGCGTCTCGAACTGGAGCTTACGGAGCATGCCTATCTCGACGCGACCGAGCGCACCCTGCAGGTGCTGCAGGCGCTTCGCGGGAGCGGCAGCAGGCTTGTCCTGGACGACTTCGGAACCGGCTATTCCTCGATCAGCTATCTGGCCAAGTTCAAGTTCGATGGCATCAAGATGGATGCGAGCTTCATCCGGAACCTGGAGGTAGATCCCACGAAGGCCGCCGTCGTACGGGCGGTTGCCCAGCTTGCCGCCGACATGGACATCCCCATCACCGCCGAAGGAGTGGAGAACGTCCGGCAGGAGCAACTGCTGCTCCACTATGGCGTCACCCACCTGCAAGGCTATCTCATCGGGCATCCGATGGAGGCGCGGCACGTCGCCGACTTCCTGCTGAAGGAAAGCGCGTCGGATGCGATGGCCGAACGTGCCCGATGACGGCACCGGGACCCTCGGTCGACCTCGGAGCGTTGCGGAAACCAACATCGTTGGCGCAGTCGGCAGGCGTGTGCCCGTCAGCCTTTCAGCCTTCGGAGCCAAGCAGCGGGCCCGATGTCGTCGATGTTCCGGACTGGTGAGATCGCCATGGCGATGACCGCACCTACCGCGCGTGCCTGGAGTGCACCGGTAACCAGGGCTACGGGACGGCCGATCCGAGGGTTATAGCCGGGCCACACCACCGCTGCCGCAGGCAAGCCGCCCATAGACGTTTCGTCCGATCCCGTCTTCCGTGGCGACTGGACGTGCTGGAACCGATGCGGGGTATAGTTCGCGGCGGTCCCGGACGTGATCGCGGTGCAGCCCGGCAAGCGCGCCGCGACGCCGATGTGTCCGGGTCGAAGGTAACGCTACAACGATGGCTGTTCGAGCCTGGCCCGGCCCGAGACATCGTATCGGCCGGACAGAGGAGCGACCCTGCCACGACGCTGTTCCGCGGCCTTTGCGCGCGCCTTTCCCATCACCCCGGCGGACGAGCACGGGCGGGTCGACGTCGAGACGTTCCGGGTGCTGCTCGGGCGGCTGACGGAGGCGGGGGTTCCCTCCATCGGTGTCCTGGGCAGCACCGGAACCTACGCCTATCTTACCCAGACAGAGCGACGCATGGCCGTCGAGGCGGCGGTGGACCAGGTGGGCGGCCGGGCCTCGGTGCTGGTCGGCATCGGGGCGTTGCGGACCGACGAGGCGGTGCAGCTCGGTCGCGACGCCAGGGAGACCGGAGCCGACGGGGTACTGCTCGCGCCGTTGTCCTACACGCCGCTGACCGAGGACGAGGTGTTCACCCACTTCGTCACCGTGGCGGAGGCGGTCGGCTTGCCCCTGTGCGTGTACGACAACCCCGGCACCACGCACTTCACCTTTCGCCCGGAACTGGTCGCCCGCCTGAGCCGGGTGGCGAACATCGTCGCGGTGAAGACTCCCGCGCCGGAGCCCGCCGCGCTGCCCGCCAGCCTGGGCGAGCTGCGCGCCTGCACCTCGCCCGGCTTCTCGGTCGGGCACAGCGTGGACTGGAAGGCGGCGGAGGCGCTGCTGGCGGGCGGCGACGCCTGGTACAGCGTCGTGGCGGGGCTGTTCCCGGCCGCATGCCTGTCCCTTGCCAAGGCTGCGCAGGCTGGAGACGGGTCCGAGACTCGCGCTCTGGACGCGCGCCTCCAGCCACTGTGGGACCTGTTCGTCGAACACAGTGTCAATCGGCGTTCAATATTGGGCTCATCCGCAGGCTCGGTGCAGGTCGTCGCAGTCGCGGGTGCGCATGGGCACATGGCATGAACACCTTGGAGTTCATGCTGTCCCGTGTCCAAGCGCCTTCTGCCTCT
>JAABUQ010005739.1_pt1 | contig 19458 bp, 22 predicted proteins | sample 5560001 | NCBI WGS metagenome assembly JAABUQ01 (sample SAMN10711888, study PRJNA513371) | rock metagenome | isolation source: Antarctica rocks | place: Antarctica: Victoria Land, Finger Mt nord | collected 2015-12-18
TCTTCTCACATCCCAACACCCGAGTTTCGCAACACCCTTCCCTTCGTGTGTATTGAGACGTAGAATATCTGGATTGGTGATGTAGGATTAGGATTCAGGATGAGTAGAAGAGAATTGTAGTTATTGGGGGGCGGAGGGGAAGGGAATTGTAAGGTAGGTGGGGGAGGTGGAAAGGTAGAGGGGGTGCTGGGTTGGGGGAGCATAGGGGAGCGTGGGGGAGGTGGGGGAGGTAGGGGAAGTAGATGAGGGGGGTGTTTTGACGGTTATTTAAAAGGGAGTTGGTGACGGAAAGGTGGGATGATTTTGGGCTGTGAAGGGTCTTTTTGCGAGGGGATGGAGATTGTGATTTTATTTTCGATTTAGAGAGGGTATGAGATGGGTATCACGCGAGGAAAGCGTGATGGAAAAGGGGGGGAAGTGTAGAGAGTAGTAGTGATACTGCCCGTATATATCATAAGCGATTAATTCCAGTGTCGCTGCACCTCGCCCTCTCACCTCGGAAAGTTTCACTACGAGGGGATCGCCTTTCCTTTCAAAAACCGCATCACCATGCGGAGTCGCCTACAGTGTCACAATTCTCGTTGTTGCGGTTGCGTGATTTGTAGGAAGAATGGGTTTCGTAATAAGTTGGATCCCTTTCGTTGTGATTACCTAGGAAGCTTGAAATGACTTGGCTTGGCTTGGCTGGCTGCTACTCCATGCTGCCAGGACATTGCAGAGTCGTTGCCGTTGTGAGGGTGGACAGGCTGACTAGGTCGTTATGAGCGATGAATTGCTTAGGTATGAGAGCGAGGGTTGAGTAGAAAACCAGGATGACGATTGAGTTTTGTACCGTGGATCCCGGCCAGGCTGCGAGTGGCAACGAAGCACGAAAAATTTATAGACTCGTAATATACGTTCCTTCAGACTGAGTGATTGGATGATTCGTTCGGTACTTCGATTTATAACTGTTCGAAAATATTTGAGCATGGAATGCTTGACGGGAGGTAATGCCTCTGAGTTGTGGAATTACAACTGTGCTACCAAAGGCTATTGCTTTCTTTCTTCTTCTTAATTCCAGGACCGCTCGATCTGTTCCGCTATAAGGTCCTCGCATGTCCCCTGCACACCGTCATCGAATCTAACTTACCCTCCTAAAAGAAGCGCGAGAATCACATACATCCTTGAGCTCACGACGGAGCTTTTTCGGAACGAGCTTCCTCATCTTTCTCATCTCACGTTCGTATGCACGGCCATGTTGCTTTCCCTTCGTTTTGCCCTCTTTCCGAATCTTTGGCTTTCGAGAACGGCCTGGACGGCGGCGTCGGCAATAGAAGAGCGTTGGGTTGCTAGCTTCAGTGGCTCAACAGCCTCTGCTTCGATCTCTGGCTGCCGTTCTGTAACTGAGTTTCCAGGTTCCGGTTCTTCTGCGGGTCTTTCTTCCACCTGGGCAAAGTCCACTTCGGCCTCGACTCCCGTAAGCCCGGGTGGGTACTCGACAGCTTCAGGCTCAGCGACTGGAGCTTCTCCAGGTGAAGGCTCCTCGGCTGGGTCTTCTGCACATTCCGTACTTTCTCTAGATGCAAGAGGACGATTCATCAGCTAAATTGACTAAGATTAAGCCAACGTGTGCATGGAGACTGTGACTTTTACATACTGGGAACTACCACCTTTTTCTGTTGAGCCTCCTTTAGTAATCTCCGTGACAATCTCCGCACCGTCAGTGTCAAAAATATATCTGGATCTGTTCGAAATTATCTGTGACGACTCTGGCTCCTTTGGTAAAACTTCTTTGCAAGGCTCATCATCTGTGGTCTCGGCTCTGGCATGGTCGAGTTGGTCGTTCGGATCGGATCTGTTGTCATCATCATCTGCATTCTCTCCATCTAAGATGTTCCGAAGGTTGCCCTCTAGAAGAGACCTAATGAAGTGCATGTTGTCCTTGTCCTCGATTACCATTGCAGAGATGGCTTCTCGTTCTCGCTTGGCTAGCTCTTCGCGCTGGAATTCGATTTCATCAAGTTCGTTCTTGAGCTTCGTCTCCAGATAATTTTTGTTCAGCTTCTGGGGTTGAATTTTGCTCTTGAGCTCCTTGTGAAACTCTCCCAATTGCGTTGCTCGAATTGTATCTGACAAAGTGTCCGCAAACTTTACGGCCGCGTCAACCATCAATACGATTCCTTTGGCGCTGATGCGCAAACGATGCACTGCGGAATGACGGAGTTTGTTGGCGCAAGCAATACTTGATGAATGCCGGAATCAGATTTTCTGAATGCCCCGTTAGGGAATTTCCCGTATCGTTTGATAATTGTCAACGTCCACTTGTTTAACTCAATAGCTTCGGCACAATCCCAATTCTTTTCGGCTAGCAGATTAGGCGCGTACTTTTCGGTGAAGTCGTAGCAGGATTCTTCAAGTATTTTCTGGGTCTTTGTGAGTATCGAGTACTGTACTCGAAATGGGAATTGAACCGGATACAACGATGCACGTCGGTGTATGGCTCCTGCTTCGTGTCCGAAAATTCTATGTAATCCTCAGTCTTGGGTATGCTAGTATCAAAGGCATCTCACGTCGATCCTTTGGCTTAGGGCCTTCCATTTCATCGACGGCGGCAGGCGCTTTGCTTTCCTCATTCAAGCTAGCGTCTTCGAATTCAAAGACTTCCACACCTGCTTCTTCAACGGCGGCATTGTCCAAAGCTTCGACTTCTTGCAATGCCTCCGCTTCCTCTTTTGCTGCACCTGCATCCGAAGCCTCATGACGCGCATCTTGTGCAGGAGAAGTCTCGTAGAGAATAGGGAACGCAAGCTTAGCTGCGAGATCCGAAGAGAACATGCTTTTCTCAAGAAGTCCTTTGAGCACAGATACCACCTTGTCAAACCCCAGGTTCTGTACCAGAGGTGAAGACGATTTCTTGCTGGATACCAGAACCCTTTTTATCGCCTTCGGTTGCCTCAATTGAGCATTTTGCCCTTCGAAGAGCGCTCGGTAGGCAAGGAAGATCCTTTGCTGGTCTTGAATGGAAATAGCCATCGCAATATTGGGTTCAGAGTGGATTGGTAGTACTTGAGATCGTAATTGATGTTTCGCTTGACACTTGCCATTGAGAAAAGAACACTTCAATCTCTAAATGTATCCAATTTGCGAGCAAGATTAGTGCAGAAATCGAAAAGAAGTCGCAGGAACTGTGCATAATGTTTGCTACTATTTCACCTTGCAGTACGAAACGCCAATCAGCATCCAGCGTAAAATGCATCATGAAATCTGCCCCACGCAAAGCTCAAGTGTAGATTCAATGAAAAACATTTTTATTATAAAAGATAGATAAGTTATATGATCTAGTAGATACCCTCTCATATGGAGTATCAAGGATCAAGGTTTGCGAAAAAGAGTCACTTTGGAAGCCGTGAAACTGGTCTGAGGCAGAGGAGCCCGGACTCGAACGGGGGGCTTGTTGCTCGGTGCTGGAAGCTAGTAGTGGGCTGCCACACAATTCGATTGGTGATCAAGCTATAGCTACATGAAAATTCTCATGTATCATGTGTTGGAGAATGGCTGGGGCAGTCTCTCCAGCAGCACTAAGCCAAATCAGGTCTAGCGTATCGCAATCCTAGGATTACTGTCAGCCAGGCTGTATGCCGAACAACAAGGGCTATGCTTAGGGTATATCAGCTCTATTAAATACCTTATTATCTATAGGGCCTAGATTGATCAGCCGAGTATATAAATAAGCCTATATTCCTAAGTAAATAGAGTAATTGAAATCTCCTAAGCTAATAGGTTATAAGCCCGGCCAATATTTATATATTTATATAAGGAGAAAAACGTTCAAGTTTTCAATTTATAAATATTATTATCCTATCTACCCTTATATCAAGCTATAAAGATAGTATATAAGAAGGTAATTATCCTAAAGGGGATCTCTAATTATTATAATTAGGCCCCCGAAATATAAGCTACCCTTATTTAAAAAAGGATCCTGGTTAGCTATTAGCAAAAATAAAAACGATATTAATAATAATCTACCCTTAATAAATAGGAAGGCTTAAGCTATTATTATTTTAATATACAAATTATATATTAAGGACCTTTTTAATAGCGAAAAGGATACTATAAAGATATAAAAGCTTCTAGAGAATAAATTCCAGAAGAAGAATAATTATATTATATATATAGCCGTTTAATATTTAATTAATATAGATTCTATTATTTTTAAGAGTACTAGCGAATATATTAACTATCTACGTTACTGGAATAATCGCCTAGCAATAATAATATAAACTATAAATAAAACAGTATTGGCTTATTTATTCCTAAAAGGTCTCTTAGATAAAATAAAACTATATTAAATTTAAATTATTTAAACTATAGATAATATTAATAGGGATATTACCTTTAAGGAGGTTATTAAGGCAATACTTGCTTATAATAAATAACGAAGCCAAGAAGGCTCCTCGAAAGCCCTAAAGGTAGGGAACTTTAAAAAGTAAAGGAAAACAAAAAATAATAATAATAATAATAATAAAAAGGGAAATAATAAAAATATTAAATCGAAATACTCCTATTGCAAAGGATCTTATATAAAGGAAAAATATTATTATTTAAATAGCAACCTCCGTCCTGATTAATAGAAGCCAAAAGATAAGAAACTCCTCCTTAAAGATAATAAGAAAAAAACAAGATAAATCCTAAGGATATATAGCCCTAAAACAATTATTAATCTTAAAAAGGTATTAATAATACGATCGGTATATAAGGCGTTTAGAAAATCAGATATTTATTTGGACTTAGGAGCTAAAATCTATATTTATTTTAAACGGTAGCGTTTTATTTCCTATTGTATATATAATTACCCTGTTAATAAGATTAACGATATTATTATAATAATAAAAAGGAAAAGCTTTATTATTATAATAATTAATAATAATAAAGAAGTCGAGCTAATAGATATATACTACGTCTTAAAGAGCTAATATAACGTTATTTCAATAGCAAAGCTAGCTAAAAAGGGATATACGATATCGTTTAAAGGAAATTTTTTTGATATTAAGGATAAGATAGGGAAAAAGTTATTTTCAGGCTAGAAAACAAATAATAATTATCTTATTCCCTAGTCTCCCTTAAAATATTAAAAGTATATTAGGAATATCAGAATAAAGGACGTTCTAGCCTTATAAAGGCTCTAATACGTACGCTTTAGATATATTAGAATAGCTTTGATAAAAAGCGTAGCAAAAGTAATTACCGGAATAGATACTAAGCAGAATAATAAATTTGAAAATACGATATTACCGGAATAATAATACGAAGCCTATATTATAGGAAAATAATCCTATATTTTTAATTACGAGTTAATAAGGAATAAGCAAGCAATACTTCTAAGCGAATAATAATTTATAAATATCGCTAAGGGTAAAAAAATTACTCCTATAAAAAGTAATATAAAATATATTTTGGTATTTATTAATAAATATATTAATATAATAATTATCTATCTTCTTCCCCTGCGAGAAGTAGGCCCTATTAATAATTATATTAAGGATTATATTAGGAAGAACAATACCAAAGGATATATTATTGATTATTTGCGTAAAAATAGTATAAAAGAATTTATTAATTCGCAGGTATAAATAACTCTTAGCTAGGCTAGTATTTAATAGGAGCCAATATTATTATATAGCCCTTATCAAAACGATATTATTAAACGAGGCAATAAAATATTATTTGAATAAATTAAAATAGTATTATTTTATTCAGGATTAAATAAAGATTTTTAGGGGGAAGCCCTGAATTTTATAATATATATTAAGGAAAAGCTCTTTATAGCAATATTTAATAGAAAAATACTATATAAAGAATAAATTAGAGAGAAACCAGATATTAATTATATAAAATTATTCGGATATATTTATTAAATATATAATAAAAATACTTATAAGCAGAAACTCAAATTCCGAGGTATTAAGTATAGATTCCTAGGATTTAATAATAATTCCAACTAATATCGAGTATAAGATAAAAAGGCTAAAGGATTAAGGCTTTTAATTTATATTATCTTCGATAAAATAATATTAATAAAGATATATTCGTCTAAGATAGGGAATAATAAAAAAATTATTCCTAATATTCCTAATAAAATAAATAATATATTAATAAATAAATAATCCGCGAATATAGAAGCAAATATTCAAAACGTTAATATTAATAAGGAAGTTAGCTCTAGCCCTAATATACAAAACGGATTTAGGGAAGCTAATATTCAAAACGTTAGGCCTAATAAAATAATTAATTTTAGCCTTAATAAGCAAAATACTGAGCAAATACCAAATACGGAGTTAAATAAGGAAATCGTAATTTATACCGATAATATATTATCTTTATATAATAAATAAGGGGTATTAGAAATATAATAAATACCTCCTCAAACTTATTAAGGGCTATTAATATTATTAGAATACCTATTAAGACGGTCTACGAGATTTTACTTATTAATAAACTATTATAATCTCCAAAAAGGAGTAAGGGGGGGAGGATTTCCCTTTATATAAACTTCTTAAATAGGCGAAAATAAAAATACTACCTTTTTTAAAAATTAGCGAGAAGTACTCTTAGGGTTAAATAAGGAATAATAGAAAATAATATTCCAGATAGAACTAAATATAATAAAATCTAAAGGGGTATAAAAAATCAGGAAATTATTATTAAGACGCAAAATACTCTTAGGAAAATAGATATTATTAATTAAGCTAGGTATTAAAGGCGAAATCGTTAAATATAAAACTTAATAGGTCGCTAAGGGCTTCGAATAAATAGAAAGAATAAACTATAATATTATTTTTTTATTAATTATAAAAATCTTAAGTTAAAAAATACTCCTAGCCCTAGGAACAAAGTATAATATAGAAATAAAATATTCCGATATCGATACTACCTTTCTGGAAGCAACTTTCAAGGAAAAAGTATAAATAAAATAGCCTTATAAATATACTAACGATATAGACGATATATATTATTTAGAAAAGGCCCTATATAGCCTTAAACAATTATTTAAAGAGTAAGGAGAAATACTAGCAGCAAAGCTAAAGAATTTTAGCTTTAAACGATTCTAAAAAGATAACTCTATTTTTATTAATAATAAAGGAACGATTATAGCTATTTATATAGATAATCTGCTAATATTCTCGTATATAAAGAAGGCGATAAGCAAGCTAAAAGCTTAACTTAATAAGGAATTTAAACTAAAATATTTAGGAACTATTTCTTTTTATTTAAGAATAAAAATCTCAAGAAATTATAATAATCGTATAATAATTATTATTTAGAAAGGCTATATCGCCCAGATATTCAAGTAACTAGGAATAAAGGATTATTATACTGTTAAGAATATTATAAACAAGAATATAAAGTTAAAATAGCTACCTCCTAAATATATTGCTAATAAAAAGTTGAAAAACAATTTTATATTTATTATTAAAGCCCTAAATTGGATAGCCAGAATAAGCCGGCCTAATATTAGTTTTATAATATATTGTTTAAGTAGGTATCTCGTATAGCTAATAAACAATTATTATATAATAATAAAACGGGTAATAAGATATTTAATTAATATAATTGAGATCAGAATAATATTTGGATTAAATTATATATATAATAAGACCCTTTAGGCCTACTCCGATTCTTCTTAATACAATAATATTAATAATAATAAATTTATAATAAAATATCTTTTTAAGCTAGTTAATAAACTAGTTAATTAAAGGTCTAAGCAGGAGCCAATCGTAGTTATATTATTGATTAAGGCTGAATATATCGCTATATTAGAAGTATATAAAGAAGCTATATATCTTAAGGATTTGCTTTGGGAACTTGAGTATAATAAAAAAAATATAAAAATTATAAAAATAAACTTAAATAATAAATTAATAATTAATTTAGCCGAAAACCCTATAATATACTTTAAGATAAAATATATACAACTTCGGTATTATAAAGTAAGGGAGTTGATATAAAGTAAAGATATAATTATAAATTAAATCTTTATTGAAAAAATAGCAGCAGATCCTCTAATAAAGCCAATAATAATAATAAGCCTAAAATATATACTTTAGTTGTTAGGGCTAGCCTAAGAAGGCAAAAGAGGAAATATAAAGCTTAATAAATTATTTATTAATAATATTTTGGAAACTATTACAAAGCTTAAAAGGGGGTATTAAAGAATAATTAAGGTAGTCTCTCTAGCAGTATTAAGCTAAATCAGGTCTAGTATATCGTAATCTTAGGATTACTGTTAGCCAGGCTGTATACCGAATAATAAGGGCTATACTTAGGGTATATCAGCTCTATTAAATGCCTTATTATCTATAAGGCCTAGATTGATCAGCCGAGTATATAGATGAGCCTGTATTCCTAGGTAGATAAAGCAATTGAAATCTCCTAAGCCAACATCATGTCATATGGGACCCCCCAGCTAAACCGTTTTAGGCAGATATCGCCCTAGCCCTAATAGTGTCTCTGAGGAACACCAGATGAAGGCTTGAATGGGCATAAACCACACTGGAGCTTCACCTTTTGTGTTCCACCTCGCATTCTTATATGTGTTTGAACGAACAAGCCATTTCAATACTTCTGCAACACTTTAACATATTGAAAACATTCCTCTAGCTTCGCACTGACCTTTTCTTCCCGGGCCTGCCTCACTCCCCATCATCCCACAATCGTGCAACCCTCCTCCCTCTAACATCACCAAACATGGATCAAGCAAAGCTCGCAAAGATGCAGCAGTCAGTCCGAATCGGTAAGAACAAATACTCCGTCACGTGCCCGATCTGGCCCTCTCCAATTGATTCCATCATGAATATTTCCACGAGCTCACACTAAAAACTCCCCACACAGGGTACGTCTTCCCCTCGTCTCTCCACAACATACCCCCAAGTGCTCTATATCACCTTCACCGCCTCGCTCCGAAGATGACCTGCAAGGCCACTCCTGTAAGCAACACCACTGACCCTCCACCCCACTCAAAAGAGGCAAAGGCACGCCGCGACGAAAAGTAAAAAAAGTCCACAAGACCTCGGGCACCGACGACAAAAAACTCCAGACCTCGCTCAAGAAGCTGAATGTGCAACCGATCCAAGCGATCGAAGAGGTCAACATGTTCAAGGAGGACGGGAACGTGATTCACTTCGCCGCGCCGAAAGGTAACCTCCCCGCTTCCTCCCCTTGCCCACTCCCACACAGCTCCCTACTATCTTACCCTCCACCCCCTTCCCCTCCCCCGCTCTCTCTGCCCTCCTCCCTCTCCCATCTCCCCTGAACCCCCGACTAACAAGCCCCTCAGTCCACGCCTCCGTCCCCTCAAACACCTTCGCCATCTACGGCCAAGGAGAAGACAAAGAGCTCACGGAGCTCGTGCCGGGCATCCTCAACCAACTCGGTCCGGACTCGCTATCCAGCTTGCGGAAGCTGGCCGAGAGCTATCAGAGCTTGCAGAAGAAGGATGGGGATGGGAAGGAGGAGGATGATGACGAGATCCCGGATTTGGTCGAGGGGGAGAATTTTGAGAGTAAAGTCGAGTAGAACATGATGGCGGGGAGGAGGGGAGGGGTGGGGAGGGGTTGAGGTGGAGAGAGAATGGGGGAGTGGGAGAGGGATGGGGTTGGATGTGCGCTGCTGGAGACTAGCGAAGGAGTGGGGATGTACAGGGTGCTTATAGCGTGTGTGGATAACAAATCTGTGGAATCAAGCTGTTTGCGCTTCAATGACTCGGTTGTGGTGACATGGCTTCGAAACAAGGCTGCTGGGTGCTCAGGTCCACTCGGGGCCTCGAGGAGAAAGTTTTGCGATCTTGCGATGAGATATCTCTGATATTACTTGGTAGATAACAATTGCTTCCAATAACGTGTGAAGAATAAAAACCAGCCATCCAATACCCAACGCTTCCCTCACTTCCCACCTCCCAAACCAAACAATTGTCAACTCTCAATACCCCTTCTCCGCCAACTGTCCCTCAGTCCACTCCCAAAACTTCTCCTTCAGCTTCTCATCCCTCGCCAATCCACTCCCACCCGACTTCTTCGCAACAGGCGTATAGTAAGCCCCGCTTCCCACCCCCTCCCCCTTCCCATCAGCCTTTTTAGCAGTAGCAGCCCACACCTGCCCCCAAGCCCCCTCCTCGGGGCCCTACCTCAGCCACCCCCCAGCCAGCAACCCCCACCTCAAAATCCAATTCGACTCCTGGTTCGGCGCATACAGTTCCGTCTTGATTAGACCAGGGTGCACAGTCGTCACCGTGATCTCTGGCTCCCGCTCCGCGAGCGCGCGCAAGTAGATTATGTTCACCAATTTGGAACGCCCATCCCGCCCCACGCGTTGCACCAATCCAACTTCGCCTTGTCAAAAAGCGGCGCCGCAGAGCGCGCGAGATTACGCCCTTCGCTTGTGAGGTTGACGATGCGCACGTCTGCGCCTGGCTGCTTTGCCGTTTCCCGCATGGTGGGCAGGAGCAGTTATGTGAGTAAGGCGTGCCCGAGGTGGTTTGTGCCCATTTGGATTGAGAAACCTTCGGCAGTGGTGGAGGGGGGGACGGCCATGATGCCGGCCTTGTTCATGAGGACGTCCAGGCGGGAGGTGTTGGTTGTGACTTCTTTTGCGGCGGCGGCGATGGAGGCGAAAGAGGAGAGGTCAAGGGGGAGGTAGGCTATGGGTACGTTTGGGTGGGATTTTTGGAGGTGGAGACTGCGGCTTGGCGTTTGGAGGGGGTGCGGGCGACGAGGTAGATGTGCGAGGGGAAGTGGGCGCCCAGCTGGTTGTTGGCGACGTAGCCTAGGCCGGTATTGCCTGGATAGGGTCAGTGGGTTGTTTGAGTAAGGGTTAAGTCAGGGTAGGGGGAAATGGGTGGTGTTTACCTCCAGTGTCGAGGATGACTTTGCCGCTTAGGCCGGGGATGTCGGTTGCTGGGTTGAAGGTCTTGCCCCCGAAGAAACCCATGGTGGAGTGAGTGAGGTTTGAGTGGACAGCTTGAATTGGATAGAAGAGGTGAAGGAGGAGGAGGGATTAGAAGTCTAATAGTTCGAACAAAGCTTGGGAAATATTGTGTTCTTGGATGAAGTTGGAGGTGTGATTCTCTTCTGGATTCTTTAATTCTTCCATCTTCCAATGGTCGTCTTATGTAGATGTCTCATGTTCACTGCTATTGATCAATTCGTCGTCATCGTGAAAATGGAACCTTATGAAACGCGGAAGGATTATGAGGAGCTTTTTTTGCCGGAGCGTGGAGATCGGAGCATAAATCACCCGATGCCTTCCATCTTTTCCATCCTAACTCTGCCGAGGCCTCCCTCTAGATTTGTACCACTTGCAGATTGGCAACTCACGAGTACGAATCTCGATCAAGCAAGGTACGATTGTTTGAGCTCTGTGCTAACCTTAGAGATGTCTGGTTAAGAGAAGGAGACTGTGATCAGATAGGTAAGGTTAACCTCTCAATCTGAACCCCTCCATCTGTCTTAGCTTCAATTGTCGATCTTCTGTACATGTGTTAATGGCGCTGTTTGTGAGCATGTGCGTTAGACCATAGGCAGGTAGTTTTGTCGGTGGGCACGCCCCCTGTCTTATCGTCCGCATGTCGATGGTCTTTCTTCATTGGGAAGGTCAATAGTGATAGCTGTTATTGCGGAAAGCCAATGGAATATGACTTCTGCCTGTACAAGTTCTGTTCCACATACTATGGCTTTCCCTCTTGTAAAGACTCGTCTCTTCTGCGCCCTTCTCGCCCTTTGTTTGTCCCGCTACAGTGTCTCATAAAAGTCTGTTCCAGGACAATTGGCCAAACCAGGAACACTTTTCTGAACAGCACTTGTCCTCCACTGGGACATCCGACCCTAGCCAACAGCTACCTAAAGTGTGAATTGCTATTTCAAAAGGATGCCGGACACTTCTTTTGACAAGTCGCGTGGATCAACCCCTCTCAACCCGTCCGGTATTCGTGTTGCAGGGATTTGCTGGATTCCGGTGGTTGGCGGCAAATACAAAGTCTGGACGAAGAAGATGGGGAGCGGCAGTACGAAAGTGCTTCTCTTGCATGGTGGGCCAGGATTCAATCATGATTACATGGAAGCCATGGAATCTTTCCTGCCAGGAGCTGGCATTGAAATGTACTACTACGACCAGCTTGGATGCGGAAACTCCGACAGACCAGAAGACGAGTCTTTATGGAACCTACCGCGATATTTAGAGGAAGTTGAGGAAGTCCGGAAAGGTCTTAATCTTACTAATTTCATCCTGTTGGGGCATTCATGGGGTGGCATGTTGACCATCGAATACGCCCTGAAAAATCAGCATGACGGCCACTTGAGGGGAATAGTTATCTCGAATATGGTGGCCAGCATTGAGTCATTCCTCGTCTGTGCGGACAAGTGGAAGAAGACCTTGCCCGACAACCTCCTCAAAGAGGTTGACAGGATTGAAGCGGAAGAGGACTGGGAAAACCCGGAATACGAGCGGATCATGATGGAGGAGTTGTACCCCAAGATGATATGCCGGATTCAGCCATGGCCGGAGCCACTTATGCGGTCGTTCCGCCTTGTCAACATGAAGATATATGTACAGATGCAGGGGCATAGCGAATTCACGGTAACGGGGAATATGAAGGGATGGAATTCCTGGGACAGGCTTCCCACCATTACAGTTAGAGCGCTTGTGCTGGGAGCTATGAACGACGAGATGGATCCGGAGGACTGCAAAAAGATGGCAAAGCTTATGCCGCACGGGGAGGCTGGAATTTGTCCCAACGGTAGCCACATGGCATTCTGGGATGACCAGGAGGTGTACTTTGATCATTTGTTGAAATTTCTACATTCGCTATGAGGGTTGAGGCAAATGAGGGTGGAGGAAGCTGTTTGGACTCTTCGGATATTGAGAATAGTGCTCCTGTCATTGATCTGTATCTATTTTAGATTAATGTGAAACGAAGCCTTTTCATGCATAAGGTAAGTGTGAATGCTTTGATGAATCTCGGGCTTACCCTAGCACCCAAAGTTAATCTTGCCGTTGCGGCCGCTAAAATCTCGCCAGCGATCCGGGTGTTAAGTCATGACAGCATCTCCTTCGGTTTCCATTTCTCATCTTGTTTCTACTGGTAAAGTAGAGACTGAGCTTTGAGATTTAAGAAGCAACGGCATCAAATCTGGATTTCACTTTGCACTGTAGGTAGCTTGGGCCCTGCAATGCTACTTATGTCTTAACGAGTTCGCGATTGGAGGCGAAGGCCTTTTCCTTTCTCATCTTTTGTCGGTCCAGATCTGTCACCTTTTAACACTAAGTAGGTTCTTATCACAACGTCTGCTGTTAGTCAAAATATCGGAAGGGAATAGCTCCATTTCTTTTCCGTAGTCGTCTTCCGACCAAGCCGTAAAGAAAAATGTCGCCTCCGCGGGTGCTCATCTACTTGCTCAGACGCGATCTACGCTTCGCCGACAATCCTATATTGAATGAGATCTCCAAGACATTCCAACAGTCGCAACACCTATGCACCCATTTTCTACCAGTCTATGTATTCGCTGCGCAGCAAATCGAAGTCTCAGGTTTCCTCTCGTCCGAGTCAGATCGATCACCCTTCCCAGAAGCAAGATCCAATGCAGCCGGGTTCTGGAGATGTGGACCTCACCGTGCCAAGTTCCTCGCTGAGAGCGTATGGGATCTCAAAAAGTCGCTGGAAAGTGTGGGGAGCGGGCTTGAGATCCGCGTGGGAATGGCTGGACAGGTGATTAAGGAGATGCTAGAAGCTTTCAAGAAAGAGAAGACCGAAATTGCTGGCGTTTGGATGACAGCCGAGGAAGGTGTCGAGGAGAAGAGGGAGGAGCGAGATGTTAGGAGCGTTACTGAAGAATATGGGACGAGCTTCAAGCTTTGGACTGATGAGAAGTATTACGTCGACGAGTGAGTGCTTTAAACGTCTGATTGATTAAACAAAATATTAACATCGTCCTAGTCGAGATGTTCCTTTCCGTAACCCTAGCCAATTGCCCGACATCTTTACTACATACCGAAAACAAGTCGAGCCTCTCCGCGAGACACCACGCCGCGTCATTCTAGCTCCATCAAAATTACCACGCCTCCCGCCTTCTATCCCCTCACAGCTCGCCCCCTTCTTGATCCCATCATCCCTTGAAGCTACAATGAATGCGCTACAAAAACCCCTATCCACTAACCTCGGCCTCGCCAACCCCCCAACAATGCCCAAGTCGGCCGCCTCTGCTCACCCCTTTGTCGGCGGCGAAACCACAGTCCATACCCGCATCCGCCATCTCATCACCTCCGGCAGCATGACCACCTACAAAGACACCCGCAACGGCACCCTCGGCCCTGATTTCTCCACAAAACTCTCCGCCTGGCTCGCTCTCGGCTGTATCACCGCGCGTCAAATCCACGCGTACCTCCTCGCCTTCGAGGACGGCACTACCGATCTCGGAAAGGGCGTGCAGGGCTACGGGAAAGGCGAGAATAAAGGTACAGCTGCTGTGAGGTTTGAATTGCTCTGGCGGGACTACTTTCGTCTTACCACGAGGAAGTTTGGGGCTCGACTTTTCAGGATTGGGGGGTTCAAAGAGGATACGCATACCTCCTGGCAGTATCCGCACAAGAATCTGCAGGTGCAAGATAAAGTGCGCAGATTCCTCGAAGGTATGACCGGCACCGGCTTCGTTGACGCCAGCCTGCGCGAGCTCTTTCTTACGGGCTACACCTCGAACCGGCTGCGGCAGAACGTGGCATCATATCTCGCGAAGCACCTGGGCATCGATTGGCGCATCGGCGCCGAGTGGTATGAATGCATGCTGGTCGATTATGATTTGAGCAGCAATTGGGGGAACTGGCAGTACAATGCTGGTGTTGGCAACGACCCTCGGGAGGCCAGGCTTTTCAATCCTGTCAAACAGGCGAATGATTATGATTCCAATGCTGAGTATGTGACGACGTGGATACCGGAGCTTAAGGGTTGTGAGCCGCAGGTGGCTTTTCAGCCATGGAAGATGGATGACGCGGAGAAACGGGAGCGGGGGCTTGAGGGGAAGGAGTGGGTGGAGAAGCCGTTGAAGCGGATTGAATTTCATGTGAGGAGAGGTGGTGGGGGAGGAGGTAGAGGAGGGGGGAAAGGGGGGAAGGCTGGGGGTAGTAGGGGTGGAGGTGGTGGAGGGGGCGGAGGAGGGTTTAGTGGAAGGGGGAGGGGAGATAGACAGAGAGGGCAGGTGAGGAAGGGGGGGGTGGACAGGATGGATAGGGAATTTTGATATTGAGCTTGCTAATGGTCAGTGCGAATCCATAAGTGATTGACAATTCCTCAGGCAATTGACGAATAGGCTCAAGAGACAATAGGCCATTGACCAGTATAATCAGAGGTTTCTAGCGGCATTGGCATTGGCATTCGCCTTTGCTTATTTCGTTAATATCAATGTTCAATTGACCAATGAGACCGCTCGTTTTAAAGGGCATTGAACACGCCGTTCCCCATTGTCGTTCTTTATAGCACTTGCGATTCCAATTGTTGCTCACATTCAGCGCCATAGCGCCACAGCACCCCTATTCTCGTTATTGTATTGTCTCCTGGTAGCACGGTTCACTAGGGCGCTGTCCCTGTCTACAAATATCCCGGCCAACACTCTGCTTTCCTCTGCATGCACAACACTCTTCTTCTTCTTCTTCTTCTTACCTCCATACACAGCAGTCATGGTCAAAATGAGCCTGTACAGTGGTGAAGCACGCCGGCGTGCCATCACTGGCGCTTCCTCCTCTTCCTCTTCCCACACACCCACCACCCCCTCCCCCCTCCAGCAATCCCTCCCCGTCTTCGCCCCTCCCTCCCCTGCTCCATTAGGCGCACCAGAGCGTCCTCCCACACCTCCACCACCTCCTTCCACGCCATCTCCCCGAGCAGAGTCACCACCAGATTCTCCCCTCTCCGATCCACCACCCTCACCAACTCCCCCTATCACGGCACCAGCGGACGACCACCTCAAAAGATTTCGAGCCCGTGTGAACGCTCAGACCACCATCTCCGCCAACAGCAACACGGAGGAGCTGGTCGCCTTCCTCGGCGCCCATGGGCGACGTAAGAAAAAGCCTCCGCAGAGCATCGCCGTCATCTGGCCCACCACCTCCGTCCCACTTCATCCTGCCCAGGTGGCGGCGTCTACGCCGGCTTACCCCACGCCCGCCATTAACCCTTTCCCGCCCCCTCGCCCCGCCGACGCCTCTGCTCCTCCGGCCACCGCTACTCGACCTCGCTCGCTCGCCAACGCGCCTCCCCTCACGCCTTCGCCTGTGGCTGGGCCGTCGCCCGCTCCGCCTCCAGCGCCTCCTGCCAAGCCTGCACCAGCTTTCGTGGGTCCGGGTGCCTTCCCCGCTGTTCCCCCACCCGCATCGGTCCTCCGCCCTGGTCCACCTATCAATGTCGGTAAACCACCCGCGATTTACCAGCCTCTTCCCGTTCTCCCCACGACTTTGATGCCGGGCTGGGTGGCCAATCCTGACCACATCACTCTGGAGACGCAGCTGCGGAGCCAATATTTCAATTATAGGCCGGCATTCGAGCTCCTTGTGGGCTTATATTTCCAGGATCCGGGCAGACATCCCGCCTCAGTTGGTGACCAATGGCATTCGGTCTTGCTTCGGCGGCAGTGGATGCGGGACCTCCGCAAGATTGATTATGCGGAGAGATGCCCCGCGGGGGCACTAGGCCAGTGGGTACTGCCATTGGATGATGCGCTGTTTCTTGGGATTGTATCCCAATGTTATGGTATAGGTGTTTGGGCTTTGGAGAAGGTAATTCGTTGGTGGGCCAGCCTGACGCAGCATGAAGAGGATGTGAGGAGAGTGCTGATGAAGGCGGGGTGGATTAAGGAGGCCACAATCCGCCTGACAAATGACTGGAAGGTCATGGATTCCATCTTTAAAATGGCGGAGGGGGAGGAGAAGGTGAGGATGATGGAGCAGGTGCGGGCGGAGTCTCCTCGCTGGTTTGAGTACTGTTTGAATGATTACTTCTGTGGCATGTAAGTACCAGTCTCCTTCCCTACCTTTTCACTATTTACTGGATGGAAAAAGTTGCTCTGTGATGAGGTGAAGTCGCTTGTGGAAAGTGCGCTAACGCATCTTTGGCCTAGATTTTACTGTAAGAGGCCTAGGGTCGGGGAGCCGTCTGTTGACAAAGAGCTCAACCCAGAAATTGACCCAACGAGAAAGAATGTTCGTGTTTCCTACAACGCCCAAGGCCGCCACGAAGAAGTCTTTCGAGCTTTGAGGAAGGTCGAAATGGCGGATCCTCGCCCCGGCCGACCTACTCAGGTCCATGGAGTTCCACTGGAGGAGCGAGCGTTTGACAGCAAGGGCAACCGACTTCCTTGGGCATTGGAATGGCATCCGTATGGTTTAACACACCCTCACAAGCTCAGGTTTGCTCACTCTTTACAAGGGATCATCCAAATGCACGTGGCCAGAAGCGTTACATAGATGAGAAAGGCCCATTCGGCAAATCAAATCGGCGCAAAGGCTCTTCGAGGACTCGTACAGCTACTCCGGCAAAGCGAGAGAACCCTACAGTCGATGCCTTTACTCAAGCTCTCAACTACGACCTCAAGAAGAATGTCGACTCATCTTCTGACACTCCAGTTTCTCAGCGAGCCCAGACTGACGCCAACCTTACCTCCCGAGCTCCATCAATGACGAGAGTCCCAACACAGTGCATCATCTACGGCTATCGCGACAACTCACAATGGCTAGCTCTTGATACATTCGAGCGAATTTCATACGGCATGATCTGCGAAGACTACGCACGCACACCACCGACCGAATTGAGACGCTATCCCAATTACCTATCCGCTTCACCACGAGCTAGGAGGCCTTTGACACCAGAGGAGCGTCACTTGGCATTCCGATTCGATGGAGGCAACCACTGGGTCAAGGTCACCTTTGACTCAGCAGAAGCAGCAGAGCGCGCAGTCGAGACATCACCATCTCAAATCTACGGTCACTGGGTCTACTGCGATTACTGGCGAGGCACCGGACCAGAAGAAGACGCACCGATCCTCGTAACAGAAGAGGAGCAACAAACAGGACGGCCAGCTCGACGTACCCCAGCTACAATCGGCCCTTCTTTTGGTCTGCCAGCAAACACAGCACAGCGACTACCATCAGCCACACTACCCCGAAACTTCAACGCCAATGCTTTACAGAGCGCAGATCAGCAGACACCTGAAGCAGGCCCCTCATCCTCACCCACCGCATCATCAGGCACAGCCACAGCCCCTGAATATCCCGACCTACGTCGTCGCAACCTTGCTTCAGCCGAAGAAAATAAGCTCTCTCAGACCCAGCCACAGTCATCCTTAACACAACACGCACAAACACACAACCCACAGATGATGCGTTTCTTCCCCGACACCCCCCGCACGGTCCTCCGTCCCGCCTCAGAAGCCTTCCTCCCTTTGCCATCTTGGTGGGAGCGTCAGCTACAATGGCTCAGAGACCATCATCTCATCCCAGGCGAAATCATCGGCAATGGCATTCCGCGACGCGAGAACGGAGAGCCGGACGTTGCGGCTGCGAGTTTCTATTGGAAGTTCTTTTACTGGGTCGACTCTACCTTCGGTACGGACTTTTGCGGATTGAGGCCGGAGGAGGGGGAGGATGCGGTGCTATGAAGCGTGCATACAGCAATTTCCGCGTGAAGGTCACATTCTTGTCAGCATCCACACAAATCGGTACGGCGGTATCGATCACTAATATGACTGGTCTGCTCTAAGCATTGGGAGCCTCTAACCTGGGCCTTTTACCAGCCTAGACAGCAATTCTACCTCTCCATACCAAATACACATGTGAGCTGGCCTCCACCTCTCAGTCTAATCAACAACTCTTGAGCGATTCTTCAACAAGTTCCAACGATACCCTCGGCGCTCGTCCACCAGGTAGGATGGCGTGGAGGATAAGGGGCCAAGCATGGCGGATATTTCGAGCGCCGTTCGTTCCATAACAACATCTGCATAGCGAGGGGGATATCATAGCATAGCGAGTGAACGAGCGGCTGCAAATCAATATATTAATCAGAAATACCGGGCTTGATACGTGGTTTCAAAAGCGACATGTACATTCCCTCGACCGGCTTGTCTGCTACTACAGATTCCAGCCCGCGCAACCAGCACAGCTAACAGCAGCGATCCCTCCACGCCTGTAAGCAACATCACCATCCGTACCCATCCCACCAACTCTCCTGCAACCCAACCCCCATCGTCCCGCCCCCCCTTCCCCACCATCCCCCCCTCCCTCATCCTCCCTCACAAAGCCCACCCCACCACCCCAACAACCCCCACCAAAACCCCAACTCCCCACCCAACTACCCGCCCAGCCCCACTCTTCGCACCCCCATTTCCGCTCGCACTCGGTGCTGGACCTCCACCCCCACTCCCACCCCCCGTCGCCCCGGCGCCATCA
>JAABUQ010005740.1_pt1 | contig 19457 bp, 20 predicted proteins | sample 5560001 | NCBI WGS metagenome assembly JAABUQ01 (sample SAMN10711888, study PRJNA513371) | rock metagenome | isolation source: Antarctica rocks | place: Antarctica: Victoria Land, Finger Mt nord | collected 2015-12-18
TCCTACGACGCCATTGTCGACCATTGCTGCCACGCCTGGAATAAGCTCGCCGATCAGCCCCGGCGGGTCATGTCCATCGGCCTGCGAGACTGGGCGCAGCGGTCGTGATCAGGGAGCCGTGGTATAAAAGCCTCTTGCCCAAGCTGTCAACGACAGCATCAGCGTGGAGATCATGCTCGGCCGCTATAACGATGCAAACATTCACTTTCCAGCCCGTTGATCGGTCCTCCCGTTAACCCACTTCGCTGGTCTCCACTGTCCCGTTCTTGTAAATCCTGCTGGAATAGTATGACCAGGAATGTAAATCGAAGTCGGCGGGGTGGGATAGCGTGCGCAATACAAGGCGGACCCATCTGGCAAAATGGAAAACTGCTTCTTCTTATCGAAGATAGCGCTTTGCTCAAGTTCCGCAGTGGCTTTGAACTCTGCAACGAAAGGGCAAGAAGACACAAAGAGGAGAACCTTTGGCAGCCGGTGTACTACTGTATCGCCCACGGTCGGGTTCACTGCAATTCCTTCCAGGGGCATATCCGGCTCCACAACATTCGCACATTTGGCAGCAACAGAATATGGCAGGCTCTCTATCGGTCAAGAGGAAACTAGCCGTCTCTCTTGCCTCGCCGAAGATGATCTTCCGGTCGTAAGCACGCGGTGACCGCATCGACAACCAACGGCTGTGTGCAGCTGTCCTTACAAAGCAGCGATGTCGCGGAGCGTGAAAAGCAGAGAATGGCACTGCGACCGCGGCCTGACGGCTTGCCGGGCAGTTCCAGTTTGTTCCACTGCGCGATCCCACCGGGCGGACCCCGCCGCCGGCGGCTGAGGTATGCCGCTACTTGGTGGGCCTGCACGTAGGCAAGCGCCTCCGAGCCACTTGCACCCGACCACGAAACCGCCGCGTCTGAGCTTCAGAGCTGGGCCGTCAGCCCCTGTATCGCCAAACTGGCGATCGCCACCACCGCCCAGGTCCCCAGCCCAAGGCCGAGCGGCCGGAACCCCGCGCCCGCGAACGCGCGCCAGTGGCCCTGCAAACCCACCGCTGCGAGTGCGACCACCATCACGAACCGCGCCACCAGCTGCACCTCCGGCGCGGCGCCGCCCACCAGCCCAAGCGTGTTCAGCAGGCAGGCGATGACGAACAGGCCAATAAACCAGGGCACCGCCTTGCGCAGCCGCGCGCCGAGATCGCCGCGCCCGGTCGCCTGCGCGTCGGGGTCGAGCCAAGGCATCGCCAGGCCGAAGCCGAGAACGAGCGGGATGATCAAGGTCGTGCGCGTCAGTTTGACCACCGTCGCGAACGCACCCGCCGCCTGGCTGTAGGCGAAACCGGCGGCGACCACCGCCGAGGTGTCGTTCACCGCCGTCCCCGCCCACATCCCGAAGCCGGTGTCGGACAGCCCCATCAGATGCCCGAGCGGCGGGAAGATGAACACGGCGATCATGTTGAACAGGAACACGACGGAAACCGCATAGGCGATTTCCTCGTTCTTGGCCCGCAACACGGGCGCCAGCGCCGCGATCGCCGAGGCGCCGCAGATCGTGGTGCCCATGCCGATCAGGCAGCGCATCCGCCAGTCCACGCCCATCCAGCGTCCCACGACCAGAGCGAAGCCGAGCCCCGCCGCGATGGTGATGGCGAGCAGCCAGAGCGAAGACACGCCGGTGCGCAGCACGTCGCCGAGATTGAGCGTCAGGCCGAGCAGCACGATGCCGGTCCGGAGCGCGTAGCCGCTGATCTTGCCCACCTTCAGCCGCGCGTTCAGCGCCGCCCCGCCCACCGTGTTGGCGAGTGCGACGCCGATCACGATGGCGAAGATCGGCGCGCCCACCAGCGGCGCGTAGCGGCCGGCGACCCAGGCGACGCAGGCGATCGCGAGGCAAACCGCGATGCCCATCGCGTAGCCGAGGCGCGGATCGACGCCAGCCTGGGTGCGCGCCGGAGTGGTCCCGTGTGCGAGGTCCGCCATCCGATTCCTGTCCTGCCGAGCGATGCCGTTCGGCAGTCGCGTGAGATCCAGTTTCCCGCGCCGGGGTTCGCAGCGCAACGGGCGCATGGCAAGCTCGGCGAATGCCCGCCCATCCCGTCATCATCGACTGCGATCCCGGCACGGATGACGCGGTCGCGCTCATGCTGGCGTTCGGCTCGCCCGAGCTCGACGTGCGCGCCGTCACCGTCGCCGGCGGCAATGTCGGGCTGGAGCGGACCTTGGCGAACGCGCTCGCCCTGACCGCCCTGGCCGGCAGCCGCGCCCCGGTCTACGCCGGCGCCGACCGGCCGCTGCTCGGCGCGTTCGAGTCCGCGCCGCACATTCATGGGGACGACGGGCTCGGCGGCGTCGTGCTGCCGCCGAGCGGCGACCCCGCGCCGGGCATCGCGGCCGACGCGATCCGCGCGATCTTGCGCGAGGCGACCACGCCGGTGTCGCTCGTGGGGATTGGTCCGGCGACCAATCTGGCGCTGGCGCTTGCCACCGAACCGTCGCTCGCGGGCAAGGTGGACGCGGTCGCGCTGATGACGGGCGCCTGGGGCGAGGGCAACACGACTGCGTCGGCCGAGTTCAACGCGCTGTGCGATCCCGAGGCGCTCGCGGTGGTGCTGGCGTGCGGCCGGCCGATCGGCCTGGCACCGCTCGAGCTGACGGCGCAGGCCCTCGTCACCCCGGCCCGCATCGACGCCATGCGACAACGCGGCGGCGGACGGTGCCTCCAGGCCGCTTGCGACATCCTGGCGAGCGTGCCGCCATCCGAGCGGTTGGCGGGCTTGGGTCATCCGCTGCACGACCCGTGCGCGCTCGCCTGGCTGATCCGGCCGTCGCTGTTCAAGGTGCGCGCGTGCCCGGTCAGCGTCGAGCTGCACGGCGCGAGCCGGGGCCGCACCGTCATCGACCGCTGGGGCCGCAGCCGACAGGCGCCGAACGCGACGGTGCTGGAAAGCCTGGACGCGGACGGCTTCTTCGACCTGCTGGGCGAACGCCTGGTGACACTTCCTTGAGGAGCCACCGATTGGACCCGAAAACCGTGCCGTTCGACGCCGATGCAATGCTCGAAGGGCTGCGCCCCTGGGTGGAATGCGAGAGCCCGACCTGGGACGCGGCGGCGGTCAACCGTGTAATGGACATCGCCACGCGGGACCTCGTCATAAGCGGCGCGCGCATCGAGCGGGTCGCCGGCCGCATGGGGTTCGGCGATTGCGTGCGCGCGACGTTCCCCCATGCACGGCCGAACCAGCCGGGCGTCCTCGTCATGGGCCATCTCGACACGGTGCACCCGCTCGGCACGCTCGCCGCCCTGCCCTGGCGACGCGAGGGGGCGCGCGCCTGGGGGCCGGGCATCTACGACATGAAGGGCGGCAACTATCTCGCGCTCGAGGCGATCCGCCAGCTCGCCCGCGCCGGGATCGCCACGCCGCTCCCCGTCACGGTCCTGCTCACCAGCGACGAGGAGGTCGGCAGCCCGAGCACGCGCGACCTCATTGAGGCCGAGGCTGCGCGGCATCGCTACGTGCTGGTCCCCGAGCCGGCGCGGCCCGACGGCGGCGTGGTTACCGGGCGCTACGCCATCGCGCGGTTCAACCTCGAAGCCGTCGGCCGGCCGAGCCATGCCGGCGCGCGGCTCGCCGAGGGCCGTTCGGCGATCAAGGAGATGGCCCGCAAGATCGTGCAGATCGAGGACATGACCACGGAGGACTGCACCTTCAGCGTCGGCGTGGTGCACGGCGGACAGTGGGTGAACTGCGTCTCCACCACCTGCACCGGCGAGGCGCTCAGCATGGCCAAGCGGCAGGAGGATCTCGACCGCGGCGTTGCTGCGATGCTGGCGTTGGGAGCGTCTTCCAACGACGTGCAGTTCCGGGTGACGCGCGGCGTCACGCGCCCGGTCTGGGAGCCGGACCAGCGCACCATGGGTCTCTATGAGACCGCACGCGCCATCGCCAGCGACCTCGGCTTCGCCATCCCGCCCCAAAGCTCCGGCGGGGGGTCGGACGGCAACTTCACCGGCGCGATGGGCATCGCCACCCTGGACGGGCTCGGCGTCCAGGGCGCGGGCGGGCACACGCTCGACGAGCACATCCTGGTCGACAGCCTGGTCGCGCGCGGGCGCTTGATGGCGGGGTTGTTGGCGACGCTCGCCTGATTTTACGATCCGCCGAGCGCCGGCCGGTCGAGGCGCAGAAAGCCGATGTCATGGCGGGTACTGCCGTCGCCGGTGGCGAGATCGGCCAGGATTTCGCCCACCACGCTGCAGAACTTGTAGCCGTGGCCCGAGCAGGGCGAGGCGAGCACGACCTGCGGGTGTTCGGGGTGTCGATCGATCACGAAGTGCTCGTCCGGCGTATTGGTGAACATGCAGGCCCGTAGCGCCAGGGTCGGGCCGCTGCCGTCGGGGAAGTAGCGTTCCCCGAAGCGCCGCAGCAACGCTTCGTCCTCCGCGTCCACCTCGCGCCGCATCGCGTCCGCCGCCATCGTCTCGCCGCGGTGGTGATAGCGGCCGAACTTGAAGCCGGGCACCTCGTAGATCGGCAGCCCGTAATACCGCCCCTCCTCGACCTGGATGTTGAACACAGGGAACCGCTCCGGCGTGAACAGCTCAGGGCGTCGCGGCTGCAGCCAGGCCAGCACCTGCCGCTCCGGCGTCGCGAGGCCACGCAGCGGCGGCGCGAGTTCGCCTATCCACGCGCCGGCGGTGAGCACCAGCCGGGCCGCCTCGTAGCGTGCCTTGTCGGTGCGCACGACGACACCCTCGCCGGACGGCTCCCAGCCGAGCACCCGCTCGCGCGCGCGGATCTCGGCACCTTCCGCCTGTGCCGCGAGCACGTGCGCAACGATGGCCCGCTCGCTGGCGATCAGCCCGCCGCGCGGCTGGAACACGAGGCGCGAACCGGCGGACAGTCGGTAGCCGGGGAAACGCTCGTTCACCTCGACGCCGGTCAGCACCTCATGCGCGAGTTCATGCAGGTGGGCGGAGGCGAGCGCGCCCTGGAACAAGGCGTCGTCCTCCGGCCCGCCGTCGATGGACCCGGTGGTGACCAGCAGCGTCGTGCCGGTGGCCTGCTCGATCGCGTGCCACAGCTCGTAGGCGCGCTGCAGCAACGGGACGTAGGCGGGGTGCTCGTAGTACGGCAGCCGAATGATGCGGCTGACGCCGTGCGACGAGCCCATGGCGTGGGGGATGTCGAACCGCTCCAGCCCGAGCACGCGCTGCCCGCGCCGCGCCAGTTGCCAGCAGGTGGCACTCCCCATGCCCCCCACGCCCACCACGATCACGTCGTACGGCATGGTTGTTGACTTGATCCCCGGGCGGCCTATCGCCAGTGTCGCCGTCTGGTGTGACGCGCAGAGTCGAGCAGACAACACAATGGGCGGCAACTCCCGCTTGACAAAATTCGCAACAGTTCGGGGAAGACGTGGGTTGGGAGGATCAGGGGCGACAGGAGCGCGGCTGGTTTGGTCACGGCACAGCCGCGGCATGTAGCGCTTATGCTTGACACATCGCGCCTGCTGCTGCGACCGATGCGGCCGTCCGACACGGAGGCGTTCTTCGTCTTCGGGGGCGACCCGGACGCGATGCGCTACACCCACCGCTACACGTCTGTGCGGGAGTGCCGCCGCAGGCTGGCCGCCTTCGAGTGGCAGCGCCGCAGATTGGGCTATGCGCCCTGGGCCGTCGTCGCCAAGAGCGATGGCCGGCTCGTGGGCTGGGGCGGCGTGTACCAAGACCCCTTCGATGCCGGCTGGGGGCCGGAGCTGGGCTACTCCTTCCACCCGGCAGCATGGGGACAGGGTTACGCGACCGAGCTGGCCCAAGCGTGCCTCGACTGGGCCGATGGGGTGCTACGCCTGCCAAAGGTATGGGCCTTCGCTCATCCGGATAACACCGCTTCCCGCCGCGTGCTGGATAAAGTAGGCTTCGCGCTCGTCCGCCCCGTCCCGGAGATGGACCGCATCCTCTATCGCCGACTTGCTCGTCTCGCCCGGACCTAAACAGCGGTCATCTATGCCTGAGCCTGCCATGCCTTCGACGTCTGGTTTGCGCTTCCTCGCTTTTTCCAAGCACCATACGGCAAGCGCGTTCAGCCGAACCGGTTGGATTTCGGGAACCCCGCGGGCGGCAGCTTGCCGGCTTGGCCGCGCTCGCCCAGCCAGCTGCGCAGATCCGTCTCCGTGCGCTGCTTCTCGCCGAGCCGCCAGCTCAACCCGTCGCCCAGCCGCAGCGTCTTGGCGTCGGCGACGCCGCCGTCGCGGTAGCGCTGCAGGATCACGCCCGACCCACGCGCCAGCTCCGGCACCTGCTCCAGCGGAAACACCAGCAGCCGCCGGTTCTCGCCCACGATCGCGACGTGGTCGCCGGTGGCCGGCACGCAGAGCGCCGCCTCTTCGCCGGGGCGCACGTTGAGCACCTGCTTGCCGGTGCGCTTCTCGGCCAGCAGTTCCGCGCCCGGCACGACGAAGCCACGCCCCGTCGACGAGGCGACGAGGTAGCGCGCGTCCTCGCGGGGCACGAACAGCCCGAGCACATCGTCCTCGTTGGTCATCTCCGCCAGCAGGCGCACCGGCTGGCCGTCGCCGCGCCCGCGCGGCAGGTCGGCCGCCCGGATCGTGTAGGCGCGGCCGTTGGTCCCGAACAGGCAGAGCCGGTCGGTCGTTTCACAGGCAAGCATCAGCTTCAGCCGGTCGCCTTCCTTGAAGCGCAACTCCCCGCCCTCGGCGACATGGCCCTTCACGGCCCGGATCCAGCCTTTCTCCGACAGGATCGCGGTGATCGGCTCACGCTCGACGAAGGCCTGCGTCGCGACCTCCATCGCCGTGGGCGCGACGCCGACTACGGTGCGGCGCGCGCCGAGCTTGCCGTCGCCGAACGCTTTCCGCGTCGCCTCGATCTCGCCGGCGATCCGGGTCCAGCGCAGGCGCTCGTCGGCCAGCAGCGCCTGGATGTCGCGGCGTTCCCTGGTCAGCGCCTTGTGTTCGTTCCGGATCTCCACTTCCTCGAGGCGCCGCAGCGAGCGGAGCCGCATGTTGAGGATCGCCTCGGCCTGCAACTCGGTCAGCGAGAACGCTCGCATCAGCCCAGGCTTCGGTTCGTCCTCCTCGCGGATGATGCGGATCACCTCGTCGAGGTTGAGGTAGACCGCGAGGTAGCCGTCGAGCACCTCCAAGCGCCGCTCGATCGCTGCCAGCCGGTGGCGCGAGCGACGCAGCAGCACCTCATGCCGGTGGTCGAGCCAGGCCCGCAGCACGTCGGGCAGCGACATCACGCGCGGCGTCCGCGTTGCGTCGAGCACGTTCAGATTCAGCGGGAAACGCGCCTCCAGCGCGGTGGCGCGGAACAGCGTCTCCATCAGCATCTCGGGCTCGATGCCGCGCGTTTTGGGTTCCAGGACGAGGCGCACGGTCTCGGTGCTCTCGTCGCGCACGTCGCCGAGCAGCGGCAGCTTGCGTTCCTCCATCAGCGCGGCGACCTGCTCGATCAGCCGCGCCTTCTGCACCTGGTACGGGATCTCGGTGACCACGATCTGCCACGTGCCGTGCTTGCCGCGCTCGACCTCCCATTTCGCGCGCACGCGGAACCCGCCACGCCCGGTTTCGTACGCAACCAGCAGCGCCGCCGCATCCTCCACCAGCGTGCCGCCGGTGGGGAAATCCGGCCCGGGCATGTGTTGCAGCAAGTCGGCGGTGGTCGCCTCCGGGTGCGCGATCAGGTGCATGGCGGCGGCGCACACCTCGCGCGCGTTGTGCGGCGGGATCGACGTCGCCATGCCGACCGCGATCCCCGCCGCCCCGTTGGCGAGCAGGTTCGGGAACGCGCCCGGCAGCACCACCGGCTCGCTTTCCTCGCCGTCATAGGTGGGGCGGAAATCGACCGCGTCCTCGTCGATGCCGGCGAGCAGCGCGCGCGCCACTTCGGTGAGCCGCGCTTCCGTGTAACGCATCGCCGCCGCGTTATCGCCGTCGATGTTGCCGAAATTGCCCTGGCCCTCGACGAGCGGGTAGCGCACCGCGAAATCCTGCGCCAGCCGCACCAGCGCGTCGTACACCGCCACGTCGCCGTGCGGGTGGAACTTGCCGATCACGTCGCCCACGACGCGCGCGCATTTCTTGAAGCCCGCGGTCGGATCGAGGCGCAGCTGGTGCATGGCGTAGATCAGCCGCCGGTGCACCGGCTTGAGCCCGTCGCGCACGTCGGGCAGCGAGCGCGACATGATGGTGGAGAGCGCGTAGGCCAGATAGCGCTCGCTCAGCGCGTCGGACAGCCGCGCGTCCTCGACCTTTCCGGTCAGATCGTCAGGCATCGTTGCTCCGGCAGTTCAGGCCGATTCGACGGCCAGCGTCTCGATGCGGTCGTATAGCATCCGACGCGCCGCCGGCAGCGGCCGGTGCGTGTGCCCGAAGGCGTCGCGCGCGAGGAAATGGCCGGTGAGGCGCAACCCGTCACGCCAATCGGCGGGCGTCGCCGTCTCGCCGCCGGCCAGGAACGCGGGCAGCGGCAGCAGGCGCGCGCGCCACGGCCCCGCCGCCGCGTCGGACACCGCGCGTCCCGTGCGCGGCGACACCCAGGCGAGGCCCTCGGTCTCGCCGCTGACGGCGCAGCGCGAGAGATCGAGGCCGTAGCCGAGATCGCCCAGCAGCGCCGCCTCCCAGCGTACCAACTCGCACAGCATCGCCGCACCCTCGGGCGCGTGCAGCGCGAGATGCACCAGCCCCTCGAAGACTCGTGGATACGGTTCGCGCTCGGGCAACGCGCCGACGGCGACGGCGCAGGCGGCGGACAGCATCGCCAGCGCCAGCGGATCGTCCATCGCGAGCGCGGCCCCAGAATGGACCGGCTCGGCGGTCAGGCTCCCGAGCTGGTCGGTCAGCCGCGCCACCCAGCACGCCTGGACGAGATTGCCCGCCTGCCACAGCGCCGCGCGTTCCCGCGCGCCGCCACCGCGCGCGAGGCCGCGATAGCTGCCCTGCTCGCGCGTCATCACCGCAGCCACCACGTCGCCTTCGCCGTACGGCCGCGCATCCAGCACGATTGCGGGCGCTTCCCACTCCAAGCTCAGGGGCGCATCGCTCCGCCTATTCCGGGACGACCTCGCCGGAGCCGCCGAACTCCGCCGGGAAATCTTTCATCTTCGGCAGCCCGTCGCGTATCGGCAGCACGCTCTCGGCGTAGTTGACGTGCACTTGCGGCGCGAACGCGACGTTCGGGATCGTCGCGGCGAATACGTCGATCATTTTCAACGGCGGATGCGCCGTCATCAGATGGCCGCCGCACAGCCGGCAGTATTGCCGATGGCTCATCTCCGTCTTGTGATAGCTGGCGATGTTCTCCGCCCCCTTCGTCACCTCGACAGCTTCCGGCGACCAGAGCGTGAAGGCGTTGACCGGTCCGCCGGACCAGGAACGACATGACTGACAATGACAGTAGCCCATCGCATTGGGCTCTCCGCTGACCCGGATCTCGACAGCGCCGCAGAAGCAGCTGCCCGTGTTTGAACCGCTCATGGTTTCTCCCCTGTTGTCGTAGCTGCCGGGAGTGTCATCCAATTCCGCGAAGAAACAAGCGTTGATCGGCTTCGTCACCCATGCGGAGCGCCGCCCGGGCCTAACCGACGGCGGAGACAGCAGCCTGGTCCAGCAGCACCCGAAGCTGCCCGGCCTGCACCGCGCGGTAGATGATGAAGGTCGGCAATCGAGCGATGCCGAAGCCCGCGATCGTCGCCTCGCGCAGCGCATCGCCGTTGTTGATCTTCAGCGACGATGGGATGTCCACGACGCTGGCGACGCCGGTGGCAGGGTCGAGAAACCGCCAAGCGGTCTGGTCGTCGACATTGGCGTAACGCAGGCCACGGTGGGCGGTCAGGGCGGTCGTCTCCCGTGCACGACCGGCGCGAACCCCCGGACCACCCCGATTCTGTAACGGCCCGTGGGGCGGGTGAAGGTGGGCGGTGGAGAACGGAGCGTGCTCCGTTGAAGAACCGCCGGGGTAAGGGGCGCAGGCGGCCTTCAACGCGCCGCCGCGAGTAGCGGGCGCTGCCAGCGCCACCCTCGATACGGGCCTATCGCCCCGGATCGTCGAGCCCGATCGCGCGCAACCGTGCCCGCTCCTCGTCCCACCCGGCGCGTTCCTTCACGTTGAGGAACAGATGCACCGGCCGGTCGAGCAGGCCCGCGAGATCGGATCGCGCCCGAGCGCCGATCGCCTTGATCCGCGCGCCCTTCTCGCCGATCAGGATCGCCTTGTGGCCGGCGCGCGCGACGTAGATGGTCGCCTCGATCCGCACCGAGCCGTCCTTGCGGTCCTGCCAGTCCTCGGTTTCCACGGTGGCGCCGTACGGCACTTCCTCGTGGGTCTGCAGGAAGATCTGCTCGCGCACGATCTCGGCGGCGAGCAGCCGGTCCGGCAGGTCGGTGAGGTCGTCGTCGGGATAGAGATGCGGCCCCGCCGGCATCGCCGCCGCCAGCGCGTTCTGCAGCCGGTCCAGTCCGTCGCCCGTCGCCGCACTCACCATGAACGTCTCCTCGAACGGAGCGAGCGACGCAAGTTCGGACGTCAGCGGCAGCAACCGGGGGGCTGCGACGAGGTCGATCTTGTTCAGCACCAGCCATAGCCTGCGCTTGACCTCGGCGAGCTTGCCGATGAGCGCACGCACCTCTTCGGTCGCGCCGGCCCTCGCATCCATGAGCAGGAGGACGAGATCGGCGTCCTGCGCCCCGGTCCAGGCGGCGGCGACCATTGCGCGGTCGAGCCGGCGGCGCGGGCGGAAGATGCCGGGCGTGTCGACCAGCAGGATCTGGCTCTCGCCCCGCACCAGGATGCCGAGCACGCGGAACCGCGTGGTCTGCGCCTTGGGCGAGACGATGGAGAGCTTGGCGCCGGTCAGCCGGTTGAGCAGCGTGGACTTGCCCGCATTCGGCACCCCCACGATCGCCGCGAAACCGCAGCGGCTGGTCACGCCATCAGCGCCGCGAGCAGATCGGCGGCGGCGGCCTGCTCCGCGGCCCGCTTGCTCCCCGCCTCGCCGCGCCCGGTCGCGCCCGCGATGCTGACGGCGATCGCGAAGCGCGGATCGTGCGGCGGCCCGCCCCGACCGACCACTTCGTAGCGCGGCAGCGGCAGCCCACGCGCCAGCGCCCATTCCTGCAGGTTGGACTTGGCATTGGTGGGCGGCGTCGGCTGGCTCAGGATCACCTCGTTCCAGACTCTGCGGACGAAGCTCCGCGCCACATCGAGGCCGCCGTCGAGATACAACGCCCCGATCGTCGCTTCGAGCGCGTCGGCCAGCACCGTCGCCCGCCGCTTCACCCCCGCCCGAACTTCCCCCTGGCCTGCCGACAGCGCCGCCCCGAGCCCGACCGCCTCGGCCACGGTCGCCAGCACCGGCTGCGACACCAGGTGGGCCAGGCGGGGGCCAAGCTCGCCTTCCTGCTCGTTCGGGAACCGCTCGGCGATCCATTCCGCGATGATGAGCCCGAGCACCCGATCGCCGATGAACTCAAGCCGCTCGTTCGATGCGACGCGCCGCTTACGTCCCTGCTTCTGGCCCTGCAAGGCCGAGCGATGCGTCAGCGCCTCGCGCAACAACTCCGGACGCGCGAAGCCGTGGCCGAGCACGTTCTCAAACGCGGCGCCATCCTCGATTGTCTCCGCTGCGCTCAATGAATGCCTGTCAGCAGCCGACCCCAACGGACCTCGACCGGCCACGCCCAGAACGCCCACCAGGGCTGCTCGGCGTCGATCGAGAAGAACAGGAACTCGGCGCGACCGACCAGGTTCTCGAGCGGCACGTAGCCGACGCCGTTCATGAAACGGCTGTCGAGGCTGTTGTCGCGGTTGTCGCCCATCGCGAAGATGCGGTCGGCCGGCACCAAGTACTCCTGGGTGTTGTTCGCCTCGCCCTCGTCGGTCGCCTTGCAGATGTAGTGCTTCACCCCGTTCGGCAGGGTTTCCAAGTAGCGCCGCTGCACCATGCGGATGCCGCTCTCATCGGCAACGCAGTCGCCGGCCGGCTGGCGGGAGACCTCCTGGCCGTTGATGTAGAGTTGGCCCTCCCGCATCTGGATGCGATCGCCCGGCAGACCGATGATGCGCTTGATGTAATCGGTGCTGGTGTCGCGCGGCAGCTTGAACACCGCGACGTCGCCGCGATCCGGCAGGCGCTCGAATATCCGTCCCGGGAACAACGGCGGCGAGAACGGCAGCGAGAACCGCGAGTAGCCGTAGCTGTATTTCGAGACGAAAAGATAGTCGCCGACCAGCAAGGTCGGGATCATGCTACCCGAAGGAATGTTGAACGGCTCAAACAGTACGGTGCGGATGCCGACCGCGATCAGTCCGGCGTAGACGATCGTCTTGGCGCTCTCGAGCAGCCCGCCGCCCGAGCGCTTGGCCGCCCCTCGCTTCCCCGCGGTCGAGGACGTCCCGGGCCGCGAGTTACGGCGGTTCAACCCCACTTCTGTCTCCTGTCAGGCAACCGCCACCCTCTCAGGCGAGCCCAGGAGGGCAGGCACGGCCGAGATGATCACGTGGGCGTAGGCGTAGGGGTACTCGTCCGTCATCGTCAAGGCGATCGCGGCCTGCATCCCGGGCGGCGTGATCGTCGCGAGCCGCGCAGCGGCACCTCCGGTCATGCACAAGGTGGGTTGGCCGCTGCGCAGGTTGACGACGCCGAGATCGGAGAAGAACACGCCACGCCTGAAGCCGGTGCCGAGCGCCTTGGCCGCCGCCTCCTTCGCCGCGAAGCGCTTGGCCAAGGTGGCCGCCTGCAGCTTGGCGATGCGTCCCTCCGCCTTGGCGCGCTCGGTCGGGGTGAAGACGCGCTCGACGAAGCGCGCGCCATGCCGCTCGATCGTGCGCTCGATCCGGCGGATGTCGCAGATGTCCGAGCCGATGCCGAGGATCAAGGCAAGCCCCTCACCCAACCCTCTCCCGGCGGGAGAGGGCTTGCTCCTCCCTCTCACTCCGAGAGAGGGCTTGCTCCTCCCTCTCCCTCCGGGAGAGGGCCGGGGTGAGGGCGGCTACGTTCAACCCCGCGCCCGCTCGACCTGGTTGACACCGGCGGCCCCGCGCAAGCCGGCGATGACGTTGGAAAGGTGCTTGAGGTCGCGCACGTCCACATCCACCAGCACCTCGAAGAAATCCTGCTGGCGGTTGACGATCTTGAGATTGTTCACCGCGCCCTCGTGCTTCGAGATCGCGTTGGTCATGCTCGCAAGCGCCCCCTGCTCGTTGGTCGCGATGACGCTGATCCGCCCGGTATAGCCGCCCTTCGCCGCGCCGCGCGCGCCGGCGACCGCGCCCAGATCCCAGTCGACGTCGATGAACCGCTCCGGCGTGCCGGCGAAGCTCGCGAGCGTCTGGCAATCGCGCGTGTGGATCGTCACACCCTTCCCGGTGGTGACGATACCAACGATCTTATCCCCCGGGATCGGATGGCAGCAGCCCGCGTAGTGCACCGCCATCCCTGCGACCAGGCCGGTAATCGGCATCGCCTCGCGCAATCCCGGAGCCCGCATGCTCGGGCGCGGCGGCAGATTAGGCACCATCCGCGGCGCGCGCGGCGCCTGCCGCAACTCGGGGTAGACGGCGTGCACGACGTCCTTGGGTCCGATGTTGCCGTTGCCGACGGCCAGGTAAAGATCATCGAGCGAGGCCTGCTTCAACGCCTTCAGCGCGGGCGCCAGCGCCTTCTCGGTGCCGTCCAACCCCTCCTGACGGAACGCCTTGGTGAGCTCCGCATGGCCCGCGTCGACGTATTGCTGCCGTTGACGCTGATGAATGAACCGCCGGATGCGCGCGCGGGCCTTGCCGGTGACGACGAAGCGTTCCCATTGCGGGGACGGCGTGCCGCCGCGCGCCGTCATGATCTCGACCTGGTCGCCGTTCTGCAACGTGTGACGCAGCGGCATCAGCCGCCCGTTCACCTTGGCCCCGACGCAGCAATCGCCCACCTGGCTGTGCACCGCGTAGGCGAAATCAACCGGCGTCGCGCCGCGCGGGAGCTGGATCAGCTGCCCCTTCGGCGTGAAGCAGAAAACCTGATCTTCGTACAGCTCGAGCTTGGTGTTCTCGAGGAAATCGTCCGGGGCCGCCGAGTTTTCCAGGATTTCGAGCAGGTCCTGCACCCAGCGGAAGCGCTGGATGTCGGTCGCATCGGCGTCGTCCTGCTTGTAGCCCCAGTGCGCCGCGACGCCGTTCTCGGCGACGTCGTGCATCTCGGCGGTGCGGATCTGGATCTCGATCTTCTGGTTGCGCGGCTCGCGCAGCGTGACACCGGTGTGCAGGCTCTGGTAGCCGTTCGACTTCGGCGTCGAGAGGTAATCCTTGAATCGCCCGGCAATCACCGGGTAGGCCGAGTGCACCGCGCCGAGGGCCGCGTAGCAGGCCTCCTTGGTCGGCACCACGACGCGAAACGCCATGATGTCGGAAAGCTGCTCGAAGGCCACGTTGCGGCGCTGCATCTTCTCCCAGATGGAGTACAGCGCCTTCTCGCGCCCGGTCACTTCGAGCACGTGCACGCCGGCCTCCTCGCAGACGCGCGCGAGTTCGGCGCCGACCTCCTCGATCACGTCGGCCCCCTGCCCGCGCAGGAAGTTCAGCCGGGCCTGGATCATGTCGTGCGCTTCGCGGTCAAGGTGCGCGAAGGCGATGTTCTGCAGCTCGATCTTGACCGCTTCCATGCCGATGCGCTCGGCCAACGGCGCGTAGATCTCCATCGTCTCGCGAGCGATGCGCTTGCGGCGTTCCGGATCCTGCACGTAATGCAAGGTCCGCATGTTGTGCAGCCGATCCGCCAGCTTCACCAGCAGGACTCGAATATCCTTGCTGATCGCCAGCACGAGCTTGCGAAAGTTCTCCGCCTGCCTGGTGCGATCGGATTGCAGCTCAAGGCGGGTAAGCTTGGTCACCCCGTCGACCAGGCCCGCCACGGTCTTGCCGAAACGCTGCTCGATCTCGGGCAGCTTGACCGGTGTATCCTCGATCACATCGTGCAGCAGCCCGGTCACGATGCTTGCGGCATCCAGCCGGTAGCCGGCCAGGATGTTCGCCACGGCCACGGGATGAGTGATGTAGGGGTCGCCGTTATCGCGCGCCTGCGTCCCGTGGGCCTTGCTCGCCAGCAGGTAGGCGGAGTCGATCAGCCCGATATCGGCCTTGGGGTCATAGTGCTGCACTCGCCGCGCGAGTTCGCACGGTCGGGCGGGATCAGCCCGGGCGGGGAAAGCCGAGGCGGGAGAGGCCGGGCCCGTTCCATCCGGCGCAAGGGCGAGCGCCGGAACCGATCGTCCGCGCGCGCCCTGGTTCATGCCACGCTAGCGCCGCGGCCGGCCGCCGAGCTCCGCTTCGATCGCCGCCTCGAGATCCTCGGGCGACATCTCCTCGCCCTCGACAGGCAGGCCTGCGGCTTCTTCCTCGGCGGTCACGTCCTGCAGCCCGAAAATGTTCTGATCGGTGGGGATGAGGTCGAGCACCTCCTCGTCAGCGGGCTCGGGCTCGGGCGCGCGCGACAACGACTTGATGAGGTCCTGCTCCAGCCCGGGCAGTTCGACCGTCTCGTCGGCGATCTCGCGCAACGCAACCACCGGGTTCTTGTCGTCATCGCGATCGATGGTGAGTTCCTCCCCGCGGCTGATATTGCGCGCCCGCTGGGCGGCCAACAACACCAGCTCGAACCGGTTCGGCACCTTCTGGACGCAATCCTCGACCGTGACGCGCGCCATGCGCTCAGCCTCCAGGCATAACTCTCGGGTGAACGTCCGACTTAAGCGAGCCGACTGCGCAATGCAAGTTGCTTTGCCGTCATGCAACCCGGATCGGGGTCTGCGGCAGAGCGGCGATCAGTTCCTCGACCGAGCGACGCAGCACCGGGTGCACCCAGCCGGGCGCCACCTCGGCGAGCGGCACCAGGACGAAGCGCCGCAAATGCGCGCGTGGATGGGGCAAGACCGGGTCCGGTCGCTCGCGGACAAGGTTGCCCATCGCGATGATGTCGAGATCGAGCGGGCGCGCCGCGTTCGGCGCGGCCCGACTGCGCCCTGACCTGGCCTCGAATGCCTGCAATGAGGCGAGCAGCGCCTCCGGCGCGATCGTCCCGGACAGGCGCACGACGCCGTTCACATAGTCGGGCTGCGCCGCGGGCGGCTGCGGCGCGGTCAGGAACCAGCCTGATACCGCACCCACGGCAAGCCCGGGTATGCTCCCAAGAGCTCGGGCGGCATTTTGACAGGTCGCAAGCGGCGTCCGGCCGTTGCGGTCCGGCAGATTTGCGCCAATTGCGACCAAAATCATCAGTCGTTGACTTCCGCCCGATTCACTTTTGTGTAACGCTGAAACCCTGGTTGCTGCGAATTCGCGCCGGCAAATGTCGTTAATTCGGGTTGAACAGGAACGCGAGGCCTCAAGGCCCGATTTTTGGAAGGTTCGAGCTCCCATGCATTTTCTGCCCAATGAAAGGGTGGCCCTGTTTATCGACGGCGCAAATCTCTATTCCGCCTCGCGCAACCTGGGGTTCGATGTCGACTACCGCAACTTATTGGACTTTTTCAGACGCAAGTCTAACGTAGTGCGCGCATACTACTACTCCGCCGTGCTGGAGACGGAAGAATATTCGCCTTTGAAGCCGCTGACCGATTGGCTGGCTTACAACGGTTATACGTTGGTGACGAAGCCGGCGAAAGAATTCACCGATGCGACCGGGCGGCGTCGGGTGAAAGGCAACATGGATATCGAAGTGGCGGTCGACATGCTGGAATTGGCGCCTCGGATCGACCACGCCGTGCTGTTCAGCGGCGACTCCGATTTCCGGCGGCTGGTGGACGCCGTGCAGCGCAAGGGCGTCCGGGTGTCCGTAGTCTCTTCCATTCGTACTAACCCGCCGATGGTGGCGGACGAACTCCGTCGTCAAGCTGACCAATTCGTCGAACTGGCCGACATCGCGCCCGAGTTCACCCGTCGGCAGACCGAGCCGCGCACCCGGCCGGCGCCGGTGCGGCAGACCTCCCCCGAGGCCTTTTCGGAACCGCACGACGCCGCATGAGCGAGGCCGCATCGCGGGCCGACCCGTCGCCGGCGGCTCCGGCGCGGAACTGTCCGCTGTGTCCGCGGCTGGCCGCCTACCGCGACACGAATAGGGCCACGAACCCCGATTGGTTCAACGCACCGGTCCCGAGCTTCGGCCCGGCGGACGCGCCGATCCTGGTGGTGGGCCTCGCCCCCGGCGTGCGGGGAGCGAATCGCACCGGCCGCCCGTTCACCGGCGATCACGCCGGATTGCTGCTCTACGCCACCCTGCTCCGTTTTGGTCTGGCGAGCGGCGATTACCGCGCCGACCCCGCCGACGGCCTCGTGCTGCATGGCTGCCGGATCGCGAACGCGGTGCGATGCGTCCCGCCGGCCAATCTTCCGGCGCCGACGGAGGTCAGGACCTGCAACCGCTTCCTGGCGGCCGAGATGCGGGCGATGCCGCGACTGCGCGCGGTGCTGGCCCTCGGCGTGGTTGCCCATGCGGCGGCGCTAAAGGCGCGCGGCATTCCGGCGGCCCGCATTCGGTTCCGCCACGGCGATTTCCACGAACTGCCGGACGGGCTGCTGCTGGCCGACAGCTATCACGTGTCGCGCTACAACACGAACACCGGCAAGCTCACTGAAGCGATGTTTCAGGGCGTCGTGGCGTCCATCCTGGAGCGACTGGGCGAGCGAGCGGCTTTGGCTTGAGACGCCTCAGCCGTAGCGCTGCTCCGTCCAGGGGTCGGCGTTGTTATGATAGCCGCGCACTTCCCAGAAGCCGGGACGGTCGGAGATGGTGAACTGGATGCGTCGCACCCACTTCGCCGACTTCCAAAAGTAGAGTCGCGGGATCAGCACGCGCACCGGCCCGCCATGCTGTCGGCTGATCGGCTTGCCCTCCCACTCGTGGACCAGGAACGCGTCCGGCTGGTCGAATTGGTCGAGGCGCACGTTCGTCGTGTAGCCGTCATGGGCGTGAAAGACGATGTGCTTGGCCTCCGGCATCGGCCGCACCAGGTCGAGCAGGGTGCGTGCGGAGACGCCCTTCCAACTGTTGTCGTAGCGCGACCATTGCGTCACGCAGTGAATGTCCGACACGGTCTCGGCCTGCGGCAGCGCCATCACCGCATCGAGGGTGAGGCTGACCCGGTTCTCCACGGCGCCGTCGATATCGAGGCGGAACTTGGCCGGGGTGACGTCGGGCTGGATGCCGAGGTCAAGCACCGGCCAGTCCCGTACCAGGGTCTGCCCCGGCGGCAGCCGCTCGCGCATCGGGTCGGCCGTGGTGCCGGTGAGCAGCCGGCCATCGCGCGCCCAGCCCTGCTTGGTCTCGATCAGCTTGTCCCTGATGCGCCCGGAAAGCGCCACTTCGTCACTGTCGCTCATGTGCGTCCTTTACAAACACGGCGGACAACCGCCTGACTGCCCGTGATATGGGGTGCCGGCCGAGCCGGCGGGGAGGATGCATGGCCTACAAGCCCTTCGACCTGACCGGCAAGGTCGCGCTCGTCACCGGCGGTAACAGCGGCATCGGGCTCGGGATCGCCAAGGCGGTCGCCGAAGCCGGCGCGGACGTCGCGATCTGGGGCACCAACGCGGCCAAGAACGAGATGGCGCGCGGCGAGTTGGCCGGAACCGGGCGTAAGGTGCTCGCCCTCGAATGCGACGTCGGCGACGAGGCGGCGGTCGAGCGAGCGTTCGCGCAAACGCTGTCGGAACTCGGCCAGGTCGACGGCTGCTTCGCCAACGCCGGCGTCAGCGGGCGCGGGCTCAAGAGCTTCCTCGAAATGACGACCGAGGAATGGAACCGCGTGATGCGCGTCAACCTCGACGGCGCGTTCTACACCTTCCGCACCGCGGCCAGGCACATGGTCGAGCGCGGCGGCGGCGGCGTCCTGGTCGGCACCGCTTCGCTCGCCGCCATCGAGGCGGCGCCGCGCGGCGAGCACTATGCCGCCACCAAGGGCGGCGTGATCTCGATGTGCCGCGCGATGGCGGTCGAGTTCGCCCGCTACGGCGTCCGCGCGCACGCGATCCTGCCTGGCTGGATCGAGACCAACATGACGGCGAACGCCGTCGCCAATCCGAAATTCGCCGGCAACGTGATGCCGCGCATTCCGATGCGGCGCTGGGGCGAGGGCGACGATTTCGGCGGTATCGCGGTCTACCTGATGAGCAACGCGTCCCAATACCACACCGGGGATACGTTCGTGATCGACGGTGGCTATTCGCTGTTCTGAGCGACGTGTGCTGGAACCTCGAGGCCGAAGGCGCGCCGCAGATCGTCCGAGAGAACCTCGTCGTCCCTGGCCCGGGTCGCGCGTGGTAATCGCTCAAGTGACTTATACCAACCCTGAGTGATCAGAACCCGTGCGCCCAGTCGCGCAGTCCGAGCGTCGTGATGCGCCAGGGCTGGGCCTCGAGCTTATTCCACGCCTCGGCGCAATGATCGACGATGTTGTCGTAGC
>JAABUQ010005741.1_pt1 | contig 19456 bp, 12 predicted proteins | sample 5560001 | NCBI WGS metagenome assembly JAABUQ01 (sample SAMN10711888, study PRJNA513371) | rock metagenome | isolation source: Antarctica rocks | place: Antarctica: Victoria Land, Finger Mt nord | collected 2015-12-18
TCTAGCTTGGGTCTAAAGCCATTGACAGCAACGCTCTTAAGTACACAGGTAAAGCAAAAAGCGCTTGATTTGGGATTCCATAAGGTCGGGATAGCGGCTGTGGATGGGGTAGATGATTCAGACATGCAGCGATTGCAAGCATGGCTAGCTCTGGGTTATCAAGCTGACATGGCATGGATGGAAAACCCCAAGCGTCAGGATATTCGGTCGGTAATGCCAGAGGTCCGATCACTCATTTGTGTCGCCCTCAACTACTACACACCTCACCAACGACCGCAGGGAAGTCAATATGCCAAAATCTCCCGTTATGGCTGGGGACGGGATTACCACAAAGTCATGCACAAGCAGCTGAAGACACTGACCAACTGGTTGCTTTCCCAGGGTGAAGGAATTCAGGCACGTTGCTGCGCAGATACTGGTCCCGTCCAGGATAAATTCTGGGCGCAGCGAGCGGGGATCGGTTGGGTGGCTAAGAATGGCAACGTAATTACACGAGAGTATGGCTCTTGGGTGTTTTTGGGGGAAGTTTTGACTAATCTGGACTTGACCCCGAATCGTCCTCATACAACACACTGCGGCAGCTGTACCCGTTGTATTGCCGCCTGTCCTACGGGGGCAATTACCCAGCCTTTTGTGATAGATGCCAATCGCTGTATCGCATATCACACAATTGAGAATCGGGATGAGAAATTGCCAGAGGCGATCGCATCCCATCTCCATGGCTGGGTAGCCGGTTGTGATATTTGCCAAGATGTCTGCCCCTGGAATCAGCGTTTTGCCAAAGTGACTGATGTAGCAGAATTTCAGCCCTACCCGGGAAATGTTGCGCCTACGCTCACAGAACTAGCTGAAATTTCTGATGCCGACTGGGAACAACGATTCCCAGCCTCAGCCTTGCGGCGGATTAAACCAGAGATGCTACGGCGGAACGCCCGTGCTAACCTCGAAGCTTCTGAGCAGTTAGTTACCTGACTGAAAATGCCTTGCTAAACCGGCGAGTCACCGGCTCAGTTAAAAAGATCAAAATTGATTTTTTCCGAGTAGCAATTTCTCCAGTGGCAGATAAGTCAAAAAAGAAGCTAAGCTATGAAGTAATCAGAGTCACATTTAATCAGAAGATAATGATAGTTAGCCCTAGATTTGATATTATTAATAATACCGATGAAAGGGGCAGTGAAAGATGAACAAAAATCTGCGAAAGTGGATAGAGCAGTTCAGGGAATGGGCTGTTTATGCTGTTACGTTCACGTTTTTGTTAGTGGCGATCCGCCTGCTTGAGGACAAGCCCCCGCTCAAAGGCATAGTTGAATCTCTTCACAGCTCCAAGTTTCTCGGCATACTGCAAAACTTAAGTATTCTTGCAGTGGTAATTCTCTTTTTCAAAGAAGCTCCTGCCCGAAAGAAAACAGAACAATATGAGGCTTGGCGAGTCATTAACTCAGCTTACGGGCAAAGAACTAGTGGAGGAAGGATTCAGGCACTTCAAGACTTGAACAATAATAAGGTTAGTTTGGCAGGTCTGACCGCTGACAAGGCATATTTGGGTGGGATATGTTTGAAAGGAGCTGACCTGAGATATGCCAATCTCCAGGGAGCCAACCTGAGATATGCCAACCTGTGGGGGGCTGATCTGAGGAATGCTAATCTTCAGCAAGCCGACATGATTTATGCCGATCTTCGGAAAGCCAACCTCAGATATGCCAATTTCCAAGGAGAGGGAACTAACCTGAGCTATGCTAATCTTCAGGAAGCTTACCTGAGAAATGCCAATTTTCAGGAAGCCTACCTTTGGAATGCCAATCTCCAAGGATCTGACCTGAGCTATGCCAATCTTCAGGAGACCGACCTGAGGTATGCCAATCTTGAGGGTGCTAACCTGAGCTATGCCAATTTTCAACGGGCTGACCTGAGTCCGGCTAATCTCCAGAATGTCAATCTTCAGGGGACTGATCTGCGGGATGCCGATCTACGCAGTGTTCAGAACTTGAGTCCAGAGCAAGTAAAGCTTGCCAGGAATTGGGAACACGGCAAATATAACGAGGCTCTGCACACTCAACTAGGTTTACCATTATTGATAACAAAAGCAACTGAAGACACTGAAGATTTTTATCCGCCTTCGGATTTATTTCACCCTCCTTTCGACTAATTCAAGCATCAATCACAACTCGCCCATGTGGGGTAGGAGATGCAAAAGAATGGACGTTCTTTTAAGAACGTCCATGTAGTGACCGCAGACAAGTGATGTTAGAGAAATTGAAGAGGCTCTACAGCTCCTTCAAGAAATCAATCATCGCTTGTTGATCAGAAGGTTTCAGAGCACGGAAACGACTGATAACTTCGCGGGCTTCACTTCGATGAGTGGTCGAAAGATCACTGGTATAAGGTGGGCAAATGACATCCTCCGGCGATGAGCCATAGTCGATAACATTGCCGATTTTATTGAGGACTTTGCCATCTGGAGGAACAGGGCATCCACCACCCGGCAGCTTAGAGGTCTTATAGTCATTAGGTGCAGGTAGGTCATGTAGCTCAATCGCTGCACGAAGCGCATCGTCTACTGAACGAACAACCAACGGTGCATTGGTCACTTCGCTATTGGTAAACACAGTACCCGCAGGCGTTGTGTCACGGTTCAGATAACTCAAGTAGACGCGAGCATCATGCAAAAATGGAGGGCCAACCTTACCAATCCCCATCAGCGGCGGAGTCCGGAACTCTTCACCTTTAGCAGTTGCTTTCTGGTTTGAGAAGATATCATCAGTCAGGTTACGGGGCAGATCATACGTGTTGAAGGTCTGAACCGAACCACCTCTGCGATCGTCATCTCTATGAACAACCGTTTTTCGGCTCACAAGGATTGGATCGCGCGGAGTTGGTGCAAACCGCTCAGCATCAATGGTGGGGCCTTTATGCAGAATCAGATCCGAGAAAATCGGTGCCCAACGGTAGCTGAGACTGTCTACAACCGCTGCTGCATCAGTACCCAAGGATGGATCACCCAAAGCAGGTGACTGACCAGTTCTGTGAACTGGGGTATGGCAGCTCACGCAAGCCACCATTCGATCGGTCTGGTTGATGGCATTGGGATCGAGACCATCACCATTGCTCGGCATCCGACCGAGAATCATCCGATTGGCAAAAGCAGTGAGATCAATACCAAAAAGCTGTGCCCCCCGTTGCACCCGGGCGGCATAACTGTTGCCAAAACGAGGCCGAGAGGGATCCTTGGAATTCAGCACCGCCAGGAGATTGGAACCAAATTCCGGAGGAGCCGTCAGGCGCAAGAAATTGCGCTCACTGAATGGGGTGCTGAGGTGAAATTCAGGGATGGATGGGTCACCGGTTACTAGTGGATTTCCGCACTTCTGATTGTAGGGAGCGATATTGGGATTGGGATCAAAAGGTCCAGAATCGCCACCGGTCTGGACAAAACGGGCCGTTCCCTGACCAGCAATATTGGTCTCAGTATTGTTAACCAAGCTCCTGAGGCCAAGCTCACCTTGCAAGCCCCCAATGATAAACTGTAGCATCTCTGCGCCATTCGCACGTAAGCCAAAACGCCCTACCCCAGGTGCCAAGGCGTTAGGTTGGCCAGATGGCGCATTGGCAGGAATTATATTGACCGCACCCGTAACACAATCACCGGTGCATTGGAATACAGCAGTTTTCAGGGACGAATTGCCGCCTATAGTGTCAGAGGGATCGGGAGCGTTTGTGATGTCCTGGGTCGGAACAGCCTCCATCAGGCCACGACCGATATAAGGGGGACCAGCGCGTTCACCGACACCACGTCGAAATCCACTTGCAGACAAACCCGTAATTGGATCGATCGTGCCGAGATTTCGATCTTCCGCGATGCTTGGGATCGCATCTGGTTTGCAATCTATATTTGGGTTGAAGGCTTTAAGCTCATCAATCGGGGGGCGTGTATGCTGCACGAAACCACCAAATTGTTGTGCATTACCTGTGACGCGGTTTGTAGAACCATCCAGCGGATCGTAAGATCTGGTCGGATCGACCGCTTCTTCCGACGGTGAAAAGTCCCCGAAGATCGTAAAGGTTGCGTTTCGCCCGGTATTATTGATCGCATCTAAGGCTGGATCGGTCTTACTAACGATATTCAAGTCAACAGAACCGTCCGGATTGACCGGATCTAGGCGAACACCAGCGGGTCTACCACCATTCGTGGTATCACCCGACGTAAAACTGAAGTTGGTGGGGGTTGACCGTCCAGCTCGGCTGACGTTAGAGATACCCTTGAGCAGCCCCTCACGCGGAACCGACTCAAGGCTATTCAGGTGACAGCCCGCGCATCGGGTTTGGTTAGCCATCGCCCCTGCACCTTCCGTAACGGTGTGTGGGGTGGTAAAGAACGACGCCCCTTCCACCACCCTCTGACGAGCTGATTGCGGAACAGAAGGATAGAGCAATCGATCCAACTGAACCGCCGTATTCAGGGGAGCAAGTCCCACATCGCCATAGGTAGCGCGGGGGACACGCTCCGCTGGACGAAGGGGTTGGTCCGGAGGCTCAACCACGAAGCCTGAACTAACTTCGACTAGTCGCTGTGCAACTAACGTTGCATCATCAGGCATGCCGCTACCAACCTGACCAACAACAATGTCTGGGAAAACAGAAGAAATGAACACTGAAAGGCCAAACGATAAACCTACTATCGATAAGACACTCAGAAGTTTTAGTCTTCGCATAAGTTTCTCAGCCTTACTAAGGATTGAGCAAAACAAGTTGAAGCGAAGCTCACAACCCTCATCTGGGGTTCATGGCCTCTCCACGCCAATAGATTGAAGTTATGAAAACTAACAAGCTATTGGTATAAATGCGCTAACCTTGATCTCGCAAACCGTAAACAAATTGCGTACTTAGTTTACAACGATATTAAAGTAACACCATATACAACTAAATATTTCTACATAAAAAGGCAGGATTCAAAAACAGCTTTTTTTGGGTAACAAAGCAGGCGAAAGCTAGCTACCTAAAGTAGATAGCTAGACCAGTTCTCAACGTGTTATCTTGATTTGGTCCACGCCGATTTTTCGGATAGACTCCTAGCCGTCTTAATCTTGAGCGTCTACTTGTAATTCGCCATCTATATGGGTTAGTTTCCATTGTGTTTGCTCACCGTCGCGCCAGAAGCGCAATGCCACTTTCGCCTTTCCCACACTCAGATTTGTGAGTTCAAGATCCGGCAACCACGCTGGAAGAGTTGGACACACCCTTAAGCAGCGGTGAGGTGCATCAGCTTCAAGACCAAGGATGGTGCGGATGAGCAAGAAAATCGCTCCAGCCGCCCATGCCTGAGGGATATTGGCGTCTGGGTATGGTACGGGAAAGCCATCAGATTGGCGTTGCATCCCCCCAAAGAGTTCCGGCATCCGTCCAGCCTCGAAGTAACTGGCAGCTGCAAAGATTCCCTCTGCAACATGATTGGCTTCCTGGTGATAACCATATCGTTTCAGCCCAGCTGCAATCAATGAGTTGTCGTGGGGCCAAACGCTGCCCAGTTGATAACTAATCGGGTTATAGGCTAGATTGTTCGCTGACAAAGTCCGCAGGCCCCAACCACACCACAGATCTGGCTGAAATAGCCGCTGAACAAGCTTCTGTGCCCGTTCCTTAGGTACAATGCCAGACCACAGTAGATGACCAGGATTCGAGGTAATCGATTGAATTTGCTGCTTTTCGTTGTCGAGGCCCAGACAGTAAAAGCCTTCATCCTCCATCCAGAAGCGCTGATTGAAATGTTGGTAAAGAGCGTCGGCTTTTGAGCGCAGCTTTTGGGCTCGCTCACTTTGACCCCAGACATCATATATATCAGCTGCCCGTCGCCAGGCATCGTAGACGTAGCCCTGCACTTCACAAAGTGCGATCGGCGGCTCAACTAAACTGCCATCGGGGTAAATAATCGAGTCGCCCGAATCCTTCCACCCTTGATTTCGTAATCCATCTTTGGAACGGGTCAAATACTCAACAAACCCGTCGTCATCAAAATCGCCGAAATTGTCAATCCATGTCAGTGCCTTTTCAAGTGGTACTCGACACTCATCAAGCATGCTAACGTCAGCGGTCCAGCAATAGGCTTCGGAAAGGGCAATAATCCACAAGGGGGTGGCATCTACCGTTCCGTAGTAAGGCGTGTGGGGGATTTCGTGCAATTGAGCCAACTCCCCGCGCCGGATTTCGTGCAGAATCTTGCCTGGTTGGGCATCGCGCCAGTCATCCACCTTGGTTGCCTGTAATTGAGCTAGTTTCACTAGGGTGCCGCGCGCCAAATCAGGATGAACCATCAAACTCTGTAAGCTAGCAATGAGCGAGTCGCGCCCAAAGACTGCAACAAACCACGGGACACCTGCCGCTGGCATCCAAAAATGATGGCCTTTGTCCTCTACCTTAATCCGCAGAGCGCCCATGTCCTCTACCGCCTGCCGATAGTACGCGGCAACCTCCGCATTCGAGGATTGCAGTCGTGTGGCGCTCACCAGAAAGTCATCCTTTACCTTTCCTGCCTCCGTCTCGTGGGGCACAGCACAAGTGAATTGGGGGGCGAGGACTTCACCATCAGCTAGGGCTGTGAAGTTGATGCAGCTGTGCCAACTCTGACCTGGAGCAAGGGCAACATCAAAGAAAAGACGACCATTGGCGTAGCGTGCAATCGAGCTGGCACAATTTGGTGCAACAATTAGTCCTCTATGAAATGATCTGTCACGGTACTCGGTGGTGAGTAAGCCATTCTTCCAAGTCGTCTCTGTATCACCGCGTGCTAGGAGCTGCTGTGACTTGACCTGAAAGATATCAGCAAAGTCTGAGCGGATGGCTAGCATCAGCTGAAACTCAACTGGCTGGCGATAGCGATTCGTGATGTCGATATCCTCATGCATCCCCTCAACAATGTCGCGCCGGATGGTGATTTGCAACCGGCCATAGGGCAGCTTCCCATTCACGGTAGGCAGTTCCGGGTTAGTGAATTCATAGAGAGCCCGATGATGCTTGATGATGCTTGATGCCAATAATTGGAGTCGGTAGCGATTGAGCGAAATTTCGTAATAGGAGATTAAGCGTGTGTCGCGGACGAATAACCCCTGTGCCAGATTCTCATCGATGGAGCTATCAGAGGCAGTGACTAGAAAGGAGGAGCCATCATTAATGACTATCTGTCCGGGGTTGACTGTAACTTTTGTTGGCATAACTGAGTCTCTCTTCGAGCGTGGGAATGCAACTTCTAGAATAGGTGCGAGGACAACCTGCCATCTTATTCGGCGGGGCACAATCAAGTCATGATTTAGACAGATAGAATAACTCTACACTGAACAGCTAATCTTTTCGCATGACAAAGATGCAACCCAGTATCAGCTAACAGCTTTGACTCGGCTCAGTGTAGGTGAGTAGGCTGATCTCGAATGTGGGTAGCAATCGACCTAACCCGCTTTACCACAGCAATCATGTATCGGTAATCCGGTACTGGCCCATTGGGTACATACCCTACTTCTTGGGCAAAAACTGAAGGAACCCCACTCATAATTTGGCGAATTTGCTCTTGGCGATTACGTTCTACGGTACGGCTAATCAAAACCACACCGGGTGGAACATAATGAGGGTCAGTGTAGAGTACCCGAAACTTTGTCTGGCTCCACTGAGGACTGTAGAAGTTAAATTGTTCCATCGAGAGAGCACCAGCAGTAGCCTTTCCTTGAGCAACCCATTCAAGGACTGTTTTAGGCGTGGGTGCAAACAGGACCTCAGCCAGTGTTAAGCCAAAAAGGTTGTAAATGGGAAAATAATATCCTGTTGCTGAACCGGGTTCGCCTAAAGCAACTGTTTTTCCCTCTAGCTGTTTCAAGTCTCGGATAGGGTTGTCCTTGCGAACAACCAGGATAGAGCGCGAATTATTAACGCTCCGTAGAGGAAAGAGGGGTAGGTATTGGTAATTAGCGATTGCGATCGCTGCTAAACCTGGGGGAGCAAAGATCAATGACCAAGCGCGGTCTTGAATGCGCTCAAGGGCTTGATTTTCATTGAAGGCGGGTTCTAGCTCAATGTGTGCCCCCGTTTTTTCACCCAAGTAGCTATTGAAGTCAGCGTACTGATTAATCATGTGCTCGCCTTCAGTGTAGCTTATGACGCCAATGCTCAACTTGCCACCGTCTTGCCTTGGTGTTGATGTGACAGCACAAGCTGTCAGGAGTAGCATCTGTAAAAGAAACAAACGACGTGAGAATCTCAGAGACATTACTAACTCTGGTTACGAAAACGCTTTAATAATGATGTGGTTGATGAGAGTTGATCTCTAACCCAAGCCCGGAACGCTTTTATCGCCGTGTTTCTGCCATCCATTTGACTCATTGCGACATATCGGGGAATCACTTCAACAATTGTTGATTTCCAGCAAACAACCATCGTATATCCAAAGTTCGGGAACGCCTAATGCCTCATAACTTCTCTTTTTGATTTCCGAACTGCTGGTAATATCAATCTCAATAGCCAAGTCAGGCGGTGGGTCTACAGTCAGGTCTATCCTGCGCCTGCCGCGCATAGCTGTCTCGTTCTGGATATAAAAGCATTCATCCGGCTCAACGCCACTATCCATGTTTTGTCGCTTGAAAGTTGTGGAACCCAAAGGCACGAACTCAATCTCAACTGCTTCTAGCATTGCTTTCACAAAATCGCCAATATTTTCCTTTCCATTTTCGTGTTCCATCAGCGGCACCATAATTTCGAGCGTCCCTTTGTAGTAAGCGAGCCGAGACGAGCGTTCTTCACCCAGCTCGTCAAGAATCTGTTCAAACTGCTCCCAGCTAACGTCTTGGAGTAGCATCCGTTGCCCTGGCTGGACATTTAATTGAGCCAGTTGTAGTTGCATAAGTGACTCCTGGGGGTAAGGTTTCCTAGACATCCGTGACCTTTTCTTAGCTCCAGAAGCGCCTACTTTCTTGGGGTAGATTGGCTCTGACAAACCCGGAGGGTATTACTGTAAGCTTATGTCAAGATGTAGGATGAGGCCTTAGATAAGTCACACCATGTTAGACAAATTATTAGGCAGGTTACTAGACGGGCGTTACCAAGTCGTTCATGTCCTTTGTAAAGGGGGATTCGGTCAAACCTACATTGCCCAAGACACCCGCCGACCAGGCCACCCCAAGTGCGTTGTTAAGCACCTCAAGCCCGCCAGTAACGACCCCGACTTCCTACAAACCGCCAGACGGCTATTCATCACTGAGGCAGAAACACTAGAACAAGTGGGCTGCCATGACCAGATTCCTCGGCTTTTAGCCTACTTTGAAGAAAACCAAGAGTTTTATTTGGTGGAAGAGTTTATTGAAGGGCTTACGCTCAAAGCGGAACTGAAACCTGACCACCGCTGGACGGAAGACGAAGTTGTTCAACTTCTGCAAGGAATCCTGGGCATCCTCGAATTTATTCACAGCCACGGGGTGATCCATCGGGATATCAAGCCGGACAATATAATCAAACGGCAGCGGGACGGCCGGTTAGTCTTGATTGACTTTGGAGCAGTCAAGCAAGTCCAGACTCAACTGTTAACCCTTCAAGGGCAGACAAATACCACCATTGTCATTGGCACACCGGGCTACATGCCGATAGAACAGGGCCACGGCCGTCCTGTGCAATAACAGTGATATTTATGCTCTGGGCATGATTGGTATCCAAGCGCTGACGGGACTGAATCCGAAGTACATTGAGAGAGACCCGAATGTAGAGGAGATTCTCTGGCAGCACCAGGTTCAAGTCAGTGCGGGGTTGGCATCTGTGCTGACTAAGATGGTGCGCTCCGACTTCAAAGACCGTTACAAGTCTGCAACAGAGACCCTGCGGGCGCTCCAGCAGCATCCGCTCGAGCCTATGATGCCCGCTTTGGCTAAGGAGGAAAAGGGTCGGGATTCAGTCCTCTCTCCAGAAAATTACTCCCGCCTTGAGAAGATTCTTGTGGAACTTGTAGGAACCGTAGCCCCTACTTTATTACAACAAGTTGCGGTAAAAGTGTCTAGCCCCAATGAATTAGTGGAGAATTTGGCGCTTCACCTTACTGGACACCAACGAATTGCATTTGAGAAGAGGGGAAAACTCTTTCTCAGAGAATCTACCGCTCAATCTCAAACGAACTCAAATAATTTACCTGGCTTGAAAAACCAGGCAATCAATGAAAGCTTTGTGCGTCGGTGTGAGCAAGAGCTGGCTGATTTAATCGGGCCAATAGCTACTTTCCTTGTTCAGAGAACTTTAAAGTCTCGTCCTCAAATTTCGCCCGCAGAATTTGTGGAAACTTTGTCTGCAGAAATTCCTGCTCCTCAAAAGGCTCTTGAATTTCAGCAGCGCCTATATTCTTGAATTATAAAATTAATTCTTCTGCTGATTAAGCAGATTCAAGGCTATTTCGAGACTAGACTTCATCCGATTGAATGCTGCTGCTAGAACACCAATTTCATCGTTTGATTTTTGCGGGAAATCAGAACTTATCTTGCCAGTACTCACTTCCTGCGCCATTTTAGCCATTTTTCTAATTGGCTGGATTACAGACCTTTTCAGCAGAAAATTGATTAGAAAAACTACCAAAGCAAAAATACCAATTAAAATTCCCATGAATAAGTACAAAGATTGGCGCGCATTTGCAAAAACTTTATCAGCCGGAACAGTGATCATTTGGGCAGCAATAATTTGATTGAGCTTCCAACCAAAGCCATTTTCTGTTCCATAGGTTGCTAGCTGAGTCTTAGGAGCTGCTGCCGGTGTTGAATGGCACCGGAGACAGCTCTCTTTTGTAACAGTAAGAGGCCGAGCAAGGTAAAATACCTTACCCTCAGGAAGGTTTCGAAAACCAGAAATCTCTTTAGTTCCTGGTTCATTGATAAAGCGTTCTACAAGCTTAGTTTCAAAGCTATCAGGTTTGTCCCGCAAATTACTTGGATTAAGCGTTGGTTCTCTATAAAAGAAATCTTTATATCTTTCGTTCTTGCGTAGATCCTCAAAAATTTCTATTGCGGAGTAGGCCGGTACCAACTCTGGAGTAAAAACTGGTTCGGTATCTACTCTAGGCTCTAAGAGTGGATCTATGTGAGAATCTGTATAGTTTCTAACTGAACTCATCGTTTGTATGAGCAGCATTGCATCAGAGGTCACCTCATCTTCTGCTTTCTGCTGAAGCACACTAGATAAAACAGCGCCACCTAAAAAAATGCTGCCGATAAAAACTAGCGTCAAAATCCAGTTAAACTTCGTTTCAATTTTAAAGTTTTTTAACATTTTATCGGCAGTAGAGAATTTCACAAGAGTAGCAAATCCTGCGAGTTAAACCCAAACTTTTCAGTCAGCTGACATTCCGCCCTTTAAGCATCAATAACAACTCGGCCACGAGGGTAGGAGATGCAAGTCAGAATATAGCCTTGTTGCCGCTCACTCTCCTCAAGAGCTTCCGGGTCATAGCCTTCCATACTCACCTCGCCTTCGAGTTTCCGCTTCTTGCAAGTACCACAGTTTCCCGAGCGACAACTCGAGCGAATTTTCACCCCCTGTTGTTCGGCTAAGTTCAGGATGGGCTCCTCCCCATCACAGGTCACCTCTTTGCCAGACTTCGCGAAAACTACAGCCAACTGGGAGGGCGTTGACACCGAGGGAGTCGGAGTCGGCGAGGCAACTACTGGCTGTGGAACAGTAGCATGTGGATTCTCAACTGGCACAGCCGGAGCGGTTGGCGGTAATTTCCCGAGCAAATCCCTCAACCCACCAGGAGATGATGCCGTGTCTTTGAGGGCAGATGGCGCTGCTGCTGGTTTTGGCTGTTTCTCTTGCTTGCGTGGGGGACCAAAGCTTTCCTCGTAGTAGTTCTGCATCGGAAAACTCAGACCCGCTAGCAGCTCTTGGACGCCTGCCATAAAAGTGTTTGGTCCACAGACATAAACCGTGCGTTCCTTAAAGTCAGGAGCGACACTTTGTAGCATCGCTGCCGTCAGTCTGCCCGTCAGACCCAGCCAACATTGGCCTGGCTCTTTGCGAGTGGTCGTAATTGCTAGGTTAAAATTCGGGTGGCGGGCAGCTATCAGCTCGAGTTCCTGCCGGAAAATAATCTCGCGCGGGCTGCGGGCGCTGTGGAAAAAGATCATATCGCACTCGGATGCCGTGTCAACCAGCCAGCGTGACATTGACATCATCGGTGTAATCCCGCTCCCCCCTGAAATGAGCAGCAATTTCTGGCAAGGGTTGGCGAAGCAGGTAAACTTGCCCAGAGCGCCACCCAATTTGATTTCACTGCCGGCTGTGACGTTTTCATGCAGCCAGTTCGAGACTAAACCCCGTGGCACCTCAGTGCCGTCAGTCGGCGGCGGTGGGACTCGCTTAACAGTGATTTCTAGGGTGTGAGGCCGTGAGGGCGTCGATGAAATGGAATAAGAGCGGGACACTTGTTCGCCGTTGATTTCTAGCTCGAGGGTGACAAATTGACCAGGCTTGTAGGTGAATAGTACAGGAGCAGTTGCCACAAAGCAAAAGGTTTTCACATCAACAGTTTCATCAATCACTCGGACACAGCGCACTGTGAGTTCGCCTTTCGTCCACCGCTCAAGCTTGGCCGGTTCTGCCATGGCAACTGGCATGTACTGGTGGGGAGAGGACGCAGCGCTTGTTGCTTCCTTTGCTGCCACCTCTCCATTACTCACCGGCAGGACGCTCGTCTTCTCTTCCGCCAGAATCACCACTGTTGGTTCGTCGTCCGTTGCCCCGACTCCTACGACCATGAGCACAAACCCACCAATCCGCAGAATGTCACCTAGCTTCAATAGATAGCTCTGGTTAAATGTGACTTTTTCCGCGTTCAGCCAAGAGCCATAAGTACTGCCAAAATCAGCAAAATAATAACTCTGCTCTTGAAAGAAAATTTTGCCATGCATGCGACTGACTTCAGTGTTATCCAGAACGACACCACAGTTATGAGAGCGACCAATCAGACACTCTCGGTTGAGCATCTTTTCCGGCTGCAAGTCGAGTTCCTTGATTTCCGTGGGTGTTCGTGAATTGAAGACTTTGATTTTGAGCATTTTTCTCTGTCCCAAAAGAGTGAAGTGGAATTAGGTCAGGAGCGGACAGTCGTCTGTGGCTGCATCAGAGTTTTCTGGAGCCGAGTACTCACCATTGATAAGAGATTTCTGGCGAGCAGTGGATCTTGACGCACCACTGCCTCAAAATTTTTGGCATCGATCACTAAAGCCCGATTTCTGCTCCCCGTGGCGACCAACGTTGCCGCATAATTTGTCTGTGTCAACACCTCCAGTTCACCTATGGTTTGCCCCGGTAAGACTGTTTCTCTGACTGGCTCATCAGCTGCGGCTAAGCGCAGCTGTGCTTCTCCATCCATCATGACCAGCAGTGCATCAGCAATTTCTCCTCTGTGGCAGATTTCCTCTCCGGGACGGTAAACTCGCACTTGAGTGTTGCGAGCCAGCTCAATTAGCGCATTTGCCTTCAGTCCCTGGAAAAAGCTGCTTTCATAAAGCCCCAACAGCTTTTCTAGCGTTCCCAAAGTCTCCAGAGTTGGACCTCCCGGCATTGGTGGTTGCATCTGCCAGTGCACAAGTATGGCTAATTCATCTCCAGAGCTGAACCGCACAATATCTCCTTGACTCAGTTGCTGTTGCTGAGCGTGAATCACTTCGCTACCAATCCGTAGACCATTGGTACTACTCAAGTCTTTCACACTCACCCCTTGCTCATCTAAATAAAAAATCGCGTGTTCTCGCGAGATCCGGCTATCCGGAATCACGATCTCGTTCTGATGAGTGCGTCCGACTCGAATAAATGGCTGCTGAAACAGCCGCCGTTCTGTCTGCCCGCTCGCTCGAATCTGAGCCATGAGAGTTGGCAGATGATGCACCGGCGTCCCTTGATTCTGACCGAGAAGATTGGCGGCGGTTTCCTTTACTAGCCAGTCGAGATCTGGCTTTGACATCAACTGGCGTGCCTGCTCGCTGCCCAATGTCGGCTGCAGCTGAGCCAAGGCATAAAGACTCGCAGCTTGCACCAGGGGATCTAAGTCTTGTAAGAGTTCGAGCAGGACATCAACGATGGCTCCTGGAGCTAATTCTGGCATCCCGGTTTGAGCTGCATCTCCTAGAGCACCCAATCTTGTTGGTGCTAGACCCAGACGAGTTGGTGCTTCTAGAACGCCTGACTGCGTCGGCGGCAGACCTAGCTGAGTTGATGAGTCTTCTGCTTGCTCTTGCAATAAAGCGATGACTTGGGGACTGAGACGTTCCTGCCATCTTGACTGCTGCTCCCCAGACTTCAGCAGTTCTTGAACGACATTTGCCGCCAGCACACCCATGCAACTCGCAATATTCCTCGCTTCCGGAGAATCTCCGAGGATTTCTAGAATACTCAGGAGTTGGCTAATCATCAGTTGTTGCTTCTGCTGTACAGTTGAGCGCAACAACACATAGACGGGTGCTTGGGGGTTAGACACCAACTTGTGCAATGCTCGGCAGCAGATAGCTAAATCTTGCAGCTGGGCCAATAGAACTTCGGCGGTGCGCAGCAGCGTCCCGTCTTGATTAAACATCTCCGCTAAGACCTGTTCTTGTTCGTCTGCAGTAATCGCATACTCCTGTCTTAAACCCCGAATCTGCGGTTGCTTGCGCTCGAACGCTTCTTGAAGCGATTTACCGCTTTCCACTAACTCCAACAGCAGTAGCTCTAGCGCCTGTCGATAGCTCTCGACTCGTAATTTATTTTCGCGGGTGAGTTGTTTTTGGGGATCAAGCAGAGATGGATCTTCAACTCCGAGTTCGATTAAGACAGCATAATGCTCCTCATCACTAATGTTCAATTCCTTGCCGACACCCTTGAGTAACTCCAGGCTGTTAGCCGAATGCACCTTGCCATCTTCCAATGCTTCTTGTAGCACTCCCTTGTAAACCTTTAGTCGGTCGCTGCGACTAAAACCAGGCAGGACCTTAGCTAGAACATATACCTCATCTGGGATCAGGTCTTGCAGTGAACGCCCTTCGAGGAATTTGCCCCAGTCGATTGCTAGTTTGTTCAACTGCCGCCGCAAACTATTTGCCAGGCTCTCTCTTGAATAATGCTGTTTGCTACGAGTTAAGCTGCGATACAGCCACAAGCTACTTACCAAAACGATGAAGCCGTTGAATACTAGCACTGCCCAGTTAGGCAATAATCCAATGTTGGGGCGACCGCCGAACATGAAGAAGACGTTGAAGGAGGCAAATGTGCATAAGACAAAACAAATGTGCAGGATCTGTTCGTCACTGAGGAATTGATTTTTCCGTTTCAGGTAGGCTCTAAAAGCTGTTTCCAAGCTGCGACAAATTAAGTAGCTAGCTGCTCCAAAACCAGCTAGGGTTAGGGGTGCTGCCACGATTTTGGGAATCGGAATCGGGTGGTTGAATATGTAAAATCCGGGATGGAACAGCGTGCTTAACTGACCCGCTTCATGCGTCCAGGCACCGGAATAGTAATAATCCCAGTTGCCGGAGTACAAGAAGTAAAAGCAGTAAAATCCTAGCATCAGCCCGAAATAACCGTAAAACACTAGTTTCTGGTCTGGTCTGGTGATTCCCTCCCAATAGGAACGTTCGGCATCAATATCTATACAGGGAGATTGGCAACTCACACAAGCACTTTTCTCTTGACCGGAGCTGTCTACAGTGCGGCACATTGACTGGGTAATGCTCTGCGGCGGACTCAGATGCGCCTCGCTGCCTAACAACCCTCGCGGTCCGGTATAAAACATCTGCACCGGAGCCATCGGGCAAAAATACTGGCACCAGCTTCTCCCCTTGAATAGGTAGCCGACGACGATCGCTGACGAGATCGTCAACAGGAGAAAGATCGCCATCGCTAGGCGGTCGCCGTTCACAAACAAGATCCTGATATTCAAACCCAGATAGAAGAGGCCGAATTGCAGATATAAGTAGTTGCGTCCTAGCCAGGACTCCGGCTCGACACCAGCTAACTCATAGCGAATGCTTCCGGGATTTGGGTTGACTACCTTGCGCTTGCGTTGGAGTTTCAATGCCCGCGGAATCTGGGAAAAGAAATACAATGGACAAATCCGCCGCCAAAATTCATGCCCGCATACCAGCAAAATCATAATGCCAATTGGCAGGATTACCGCCCAGAAGATGCGTGCCCCCATGCCATAAGCCTGCTGTGGTAGGCACACTCCCTGCACTTTGACGCAGTTCAAGGGATTGAGATAAATCTCAGGATGCAGATGAAACGGGCTGCTGAGGTTGCTAGGCTCTGTCAACCACGGCGAGATTGGGTCGTACAATAATGAAAATATTAATGTTAGCCAGCCGACTGCCAGCAGCCACCTGACAACATGCATGTTTTTTTCTGAGACTTGACTAAGCATTTTTTTTCCCTCCCGCATAATTTTGAAAACTTTACTTCCGCCCTGTACAACACTCTCCCCTGAGCAATTTTTTCTAAACCGACTGATTTCAACAGCTCTTCCCAGTCAGTCTTCACTCCTAAATCGGCAGGACGGGAGCGACGTAGCTCAGCCAGAGTTGCTAGGGTGTCTTGCCAACATCCAGTTGTTACATAAATCGCCGCCTGCTCCGGGAGTGACGCTTTCTTGTCGAAGTCATAGATGTTCCAGACTTTGTAGAACCTCTGCAGCCGACTGGTATCTTGAACTGTAGTCGAAGGAAACCATTTTATCTAAGACTGCAGCTAATTCTTTCCTAGTTTTAGCTGGAGCCTGCCAAACCAGAATACCAGTTTTTGAGTCTCGCTGAAATTGTTGAGTGGGTATCCCCGTCAAGGCTTGTATACCCAACATTCCTAAAGCGTAGATATCGCTATTTAGCCTTGGATGGCCCAGCAACTGTTCGGGAGGAGTATAACCAGCAGTACCAATAGCAACAGTGTGGCTTTCCTCTTCCATCTGCTGAGGCTGAAGCTGTTTGACAGCGCCAAAGTCAATTAAAACTAGGCGATGATCTCGTTCTCGTCTAATTAGATTACTAGGTTTAATATCGCGATGGATCACATAATTACTGTGAACGAAGACAAGAACCTCCAAAACATCCTTTAGTAAATCCACAACATAAGCCTCACTGAGGCATTTACCACAGCTAAGCTCTTGACTCAGAGAATGCCCTTGGATAAATTCTTGTAATAGATAAAATTGCTGATTTTCTTCAAAATAAGCAAGGAATTGTGGAATCTGGTCATGCTGACCTAAAAGCTCTAGAATCTCTGCTTCCGTCTTAAATAGACGCCTAGCCACCTCTAAAAATTGTGCATCTTCACGAGCTGGTTGCAAGTGCTTAACCACGCATTGAGGGTTACCAGGGTGCTGGATATCTTCGGCTAAGTAGGTCTGACTAAATCCTCCTGAACTCAAAAGTTCAGTAATTCTATAGCGCTGGTTCAGTAGATTGCCTGGCTGAGGCTGATCAACAACCGAAATATTGGTACTTGTGACTCCCCCACCATCTCTCAACAGAGCTTTCAACAGAATTATGGCGTTCTCTTGCTCTTGAGCTTTGTGCTTTATTTCTTCTTGCTGTTGCTTGCTCTGGAACGCTTTATAGGCAACTACACTCCCTCCCGCAAACACCAACCCCAGCAATGGTTGTACTACTGGCACCCACCCTGCATAGGTAAAGATGACAAAGTTGCCTCCCAATAATGCTGCTATTGCTACTGTGCCTGTAAGCCCAAGGCGTAGTGGATGCTGAATGCGCCATGCTAGAACTCCACCCACCAAACTCCATCCCCAGCTCCAGAGGACTACACCCCACTTAGGCCAAAACCAAAATAGAGGCTGTTGGTCTACAACGGTTCTGAGAATCTGACTAACCATCTGGGCATGCAGGATAATTCCAGTCGTTTGCTGGTTATCCTGCATAATGTCGCTATAGGGTGTATTAAAAACATCTCTAATACTAGGTGCCGTCGCGCCAATGAGGACGACGCAGTTCTTTACCCAACCTGGATTGACTTGCCCTGATAGCACTTGCGTAAGGCTAACAGAATTGGCGACATTGTTATGAGGGGGGTAGCTTAGCAGTATTTGGAAGCCCTGTGCATCCACATTTTGATAACCACCAGAGTCACTTTGTAAGCGTTTCAACACGGTATTGCCGAGTTGCAGCTCTTGCTTTGACGTGTATTTCGGTTGGATGCCTATTGATGCCAGGTAGTGTAGTGCTAGTTGGAAGCTAAAGGAGTAAGGGGTTGCACAAGGCGAGGTAGGATCTGGGCTCCCAAACAGTAGATTGCGACGAATAACTTCATCCTGGTCCTCTACAATATCGCTGAATCCAACTCTGTCTGGTCCTATTCCCGACGGTGGCTGTATAGCGTGATAAATGGAATCAGCACGTTTGCAGACGGGAATAATGTGATTGTTCTGTTTTATGCGTTGCAATAGCTTGGCATAACCTGGCTCCGCTGGCACATCACGAAAGAGGTCTAAACCGATTATTCCCGGTTTATTTCGCTCTAGTTGGTCCAAGAGATGCTCTAGAACGTTGCTAGTTAGCGGCCACTGCTTCCATTTTTGGAGATCCCCTTTAGTAATTGCAATAATCAAGATGCGAGGGTCTGGACCTGGAGCGGTACGCATTTGCCTCATCTGGTCGAAAGCCTTTAGTTCTACGCCTTCTAACAGTCCAAGCTGCTGAATGCCAAACAGCAGGGCTGTAGCGATCACGCTAGAAAGAATAGCTGGATGTGTGAGTAAACCTCTCAAGCTCAGATTCATATGTGCAAGGGATGCCCTTATTCCCCCTTAAAAAGGGGGCTATACTAAGAAATTACTGTCGTCACCCGAATAGACCTTAAAATTATACTTCAATTTCTAATTTTGGGGAAAAATTTAGTACAATCTTAGCCAAACCATAACTTTACGATAACTTTCCTAAACTTAGCTGTTCGTTTGATCGATCCTTCCACAACTAGATCTTCACTTCGATCCTGGCGATCGCAAATCACTGAAGAACTCCAATGATACTCTTTGCCCATTTTTAGATGCGGCAAATAAGTTAAAGCAACTGAATAGTTTCTCTGCCCGGTTGCATCGTAACCCAATTGCATGTACTTGTCATAGGTAGAATTTGCTGGCGCCAGGTAGACAGGAACGGCTGCTAAATTCTTGATGAAACTAACAGGCATCAAGGGGGCAAACACTAAAATTGCAGACAGGTACCTTAGCGAAAATATTTGTTTCATAGTTTTCCCAAACTGCAAAAATTCTGGTTTTGAGCCGCTAAATACTTATCAGGCTACGTCTTCCTTTTTATGCAGAGCGTCAGTTTTCGTAACAATTCTATATATAGCAATCCTAAATGATTTACGAACAGGGAGCATACTGATGTAACTTAGGAAAATCAAATTGTTGGTGATTGGTAAAGAACTTAAATAGCCACTTGACGACCGAGAAAGATTTACAGAGAGGCCA
>JAABUQ010005742.1_pt1 | contig 19453 bp, 20 predicted proteins | sample 5560001 | NCBI WGS metagenome assembly JAABUQ01 (sample SAMN10711888, study PRJNA513371) | rock metagenome | isolation source: Antarctica rocks | place: Antarctica: Victoria Land, Finger Mt nord | collected 2015-12-18
AGCTTCTCCCTAACCGGTCTAGCTTCCAGACCACCAGCGTGTCTCCCTCCCGCAGGATGGTCAGCGCCTTTTGCAATCCCTCGCGCTGGTCTTTGGCGCCACTGGCTTTCTCTTCGAATATCTTCTGACATCCTGTCTGGCGCAGGGCGTCCTGCTGAAGGTGCAGGCTTTGATCTTGTGTGGACACGCGGGCATAGCCGACGAGCATGGCGCTTTCCCTCATTCTCAGTGCTAAAGTGGCTGATTGTAACTGAAAGTCAAAGGTTTGTCAATGCTTGTGACATAGATTTCGGTGACGCCTTGATGTGACACACAGAAGGATCAAAGTGGCAGCAGGCGGCTTGGCTATGTAGTGCAACCGGAAAGGAACGTTTTCAGGGACAGGCAAATATAGAACACAGGCAAAAACCGATTTATGACAACCTGTTTATGATTACCTGCGCATTTGTGATAAAATGAGGGTGTGATAAAATGAGGTCAGAACATCCGGGGGAAGCCATTCCGGCAGAAGCACAGCCGACGGGAGCCGCAGCATGACCACCTATGAAATATACACGCAGGCTATCAAACCGCTCACAGCCAATGAGCGTTTGCAGATCGCTCGGCTCATCCTGGATGATCTTGCCCCGGACGCTGTCCCAACGCCGCAGTCTGGCTTTGACCACCTAAAACAGATCCTTCCCCAGATTGAACGCATCTCCCTTACCGATCACGACTTAGCTGGCGTCGTGCTAGATGGCGCGAAGCCTTGAGCCTTTACCTGTTGCTTGATGAGAACATGAGCCAGGTTGTTGCGACGCAGGTCAAACACCACCGGCCTGGCATCAGGATTGAAAGCGTTCACACCTGGCAGGGCGGCGCCTTTGAAGGCCATGCAGATAAAGCATTACTCCGCGCGGCCTCTGCGGAGGGTCTGACGCTGGTGACCTATGACCAGAAGACCATTCCCGCGTTTCTGGCCGAACTGTATGCGGAGGGCGAAAACCACGCAGGCTTGATCTTTGTGGATGGCCTGACGATCCCCAGCAGCGACTTCGGAACCCTGACACGGGCGTTGATATTTTTGTGGGAGCAGTCCGGCACGGAGGACTGGCAGAACCGCATCCGGTTTTTGGAGAGATCCAGCCTGTAAGCATGCGTTTTCCTCTGATATTGCCACCAGGCCCGTTTTACGGACAGCCGACAGCGTACGTCGGGAGACCCATTTTCGGCCATTTTGCTGTTCTTCTTCCGGTCCCACAATCTACGTTTCTTTTAATGGCTTCTTCCACGGGTTGAGGTACAATGGCGCCTGTTCATGCCGCCATTGTATGGGAGGAAGAAGATGAACATCGGCTACGCCTACGTTTCTACCAAGGATCAGAGCCTCAACCTTTAGCTTAATGCCCTCACCAGAGCCGGCTGCAACCGCCTCTTCACCGACACTCAGTCTGGGGCTAAGGCAGATCGCCCTGACCTGAACGACGCCCTAAGGCATCTCGGGGAGGGAGACACCCTCGCGGTCTGGAGGCTGAACCGCCTGGGCCGCTCCCTCAAGAACCTGATCGAGGTAACGCAGGACCTAGACAGGAAGGGGATTGGGCTGAGGAGACAGCTAGATTGAGGTACACCCCAAACTGGGAACTGGCGTCAGAGTGACTCACCGTCAGATTAGGTCCCACCTGCCAATTTCCTGACGCCTCGGCCACAATGTCACAGACTTCAACCTGGCAGAAAGAGATTTCAGGCGGGTTCAGACTTAACTCTGCTCATAGTTCCCTTCACTCTTTAATTCGTCTCGAAATTCATAACGGACCTGCTCGATGGTTTCGCGGAGGACGCCACCATCGACTGGATCCTCGAAATTGTCTGGTTGTGTGATACGATCCAAGAACTCAGTCTGTTCTACTGACGTCATTGAGTGTTCCATTATGCTGACAACGAAGAAAATCGTCCGGTAGAAGTCCTCCCCGGCCTGTGCCGCCTCTGCCTCAGAGTCACGGGTGGGTGGAGAAAGGGCAGCCTGGTATCGGTGCAGCATCAGGGCGAGCCGCACGAACTCGGCCGCGGTCTCTAGCGCCCGCATCTCCACAAGATGGCCTGCCGCCCCGACGATGCCGTGCGCCGCTTTTCCAACAGCCCCGCCCTTGATCGCGGTCTGCATCAGACGTTCTGTGTCCTTGTGCCAGCGTTCCGGTTTCAGCCGCACGATCTGCAGCGTGACGCGGGCCGCTAGGGCTTCGGTGGCATGACCGTAGTCCCTCTCACGCTCCCACAAGTCGGCTGCCTTATGATAGAGGCGCAGCGCGGCGGTGACCTGGCCGCGCCGTTCGGCAACGCGAGCCAGCCCGCGCGTCGCCATAGCTTGCTTGGAACGGATTTTTAGGCGTTTTGCCAGCTGAAGTGCTCGCTCGAAGTGGGGATAGGCCTCCTCGGCGCGGTCCTCACCCCCCTGGCGAAGCTCTTCCAGGAGGCAGAGACCCAGCGCGTTGAGCGCATCCAGTTCGCCCTGCTCATCCTCCATCTGCTGATAGAGGGCCAGAGCTTGCCGTTCGTGGGCAACTGCCTTCTCAACCTCGCCTTCCAGGCGCTCGATCTCACCTAGATTCAGCTGAGCCTGCGCCTCTAAGGGACGGTTATGCCGCTCGACGGCCGCTTGAAAACACCAGGAAAATTCCGCCTCAGCTTCCTCGTACTCTCCCCGGTTTGAAAGGGCAAGCCCGCGGTCGTTATGTATAAGCCAGAGATTTGCCTCGTCGCCCATCGCTGTGAAAATTTCTGCCGCGCGGTCGAACAGCGCTAGCGCCTCCCCGGAAGCGCCCTCCTGCAAGAGACTGGCGCCGGCCAAAGCCGCCGCGTGACCAGCCGCCGGCAGATCGCCGGCGGCACAGGATTCTGCAACGGCCTGCCGAAAATACCGCGCTGCGCTCCGGGCATCCCGAAAGGCGTTCAAACACAACGTCCCGACTTGATGGTACACCGAACGCCTGGCCAGGAAGGCATCCTGCGGAAAGAGGTTAAGGCACTCGCGCAGGTGTGTCAGGAATTGTTCCCTATAACCCAGCCGCGCGTCGGCCAGCAGGTAATTGCGCAGGATGCGCTCCTGCCAGGCGGTGTCCGCCGTAGTTCGGAAATGGGCCAGCGCTTCGTCGAGAAGAGCCGTTCCCCTGTCAAAGTCGCCTGCTTCAATGCAGACCGCGCCGGTGTCGGCGGTCAGGGACGCCCAGAAGCCAAGATCGTCCAGCCGAACGGCCTCTCGAGCAGCCTCATAATGAGGCAGGCTTTCGGCAAATCGCTTCAGGCGAAAGAAGGCAACCGCCAGCCCCTGATGGGCCTGCCGGGAGGTCTCCCCCAGATCACTTTGCTGGGCGACCCGCAGGCTATCCTGGTAAAGCGGCAGGGCCTTCCTCGCAGATCCTTGCTCCACCAGGTTGTTTGCCAGATTTAGAAGGAGCTTCGATTCCGCTGTGGCGTCCTGCCGCGAGCGGGCCACCCGGAGAGCTTTTCGGTAGATGCGTTGAGCCCCGGCCAAGTCTCCCTCGGCCCGCCGAAGACTCGCCTGCTGGAACCAGAGCGCCATCTCCCAATAGTGAACGTCCTGCCGTCCCCGCGAATCTTTACTGTCGTCTGCACCACTGGCCCGTCTGAGAATACCGAGAATGTTTTCGGCAGCAGTCAGCGTCGACGTGGCCTGTGCCCGTTCCCCTCCTTCCTCCGCCAGCGCGGCCAGCCAGAGGAACACGGCGACGGCGCCGAAGAAGTCTTTTGCCTGAACCTTAATTTTAAGGCTGTCGCGATAAAACTGTTCCGCCTGCGGCCGAAGGCCACGCTTGCGGGCGAGGTCGCCTAGACGTGCCATCGCTTCCGAGTGGAGGAAGTCGTCGCCGGACTCAAGCGCACCGGCCCGCATTTCTTTATAAGCTTCTTCGGCGGCGGCATCATGATCCAAATGGAACTCGGCGTTGCCGACGCCCAGGAGGCACCAGAGACGAAGTTCGGACGCATCGAGGGAGTCCGGAAGAACCTGCAGGAGGGCCTCATGGAGCGCCAGCGCGTCGGCAAACCGCTCCTGGTTCATCAGCGTGTTGAACGCCTCCCGCAGTGCCTCTACAGCGCCCAGATAATTCCTGCTCTCTACAAGGGCGCTCAGACCAGCGAATTCGGCGAGCAGTCTGACTACTTCTATATGCGAAAGTATTTTCATCGCAGCCTGGATTCAATGGGATGGGCGGTGAGCACGACAGTCTGAGAGTGCCGGAATGCTCGGACACACTCCACGGTGAGGGATCTCCCCAAGAGCGACTTGAGTTCGTCGCAATTGCGAAAATGAACCGGGTTGTTGCCGCGCTGCCGCTGCTCTTCCAGAAACTTCCGGGCGGAATGGCTCAAAGGGGTTCCTTCTTTGATAAAGATATAGCACGTCTTTCCCGCAGAAGCCGCTGCGTCATACTCCCTGCGGCAGAACGCAGACACGTCATCTTCCAGGATAAGGACGAGGCCGTCGCTTTTCGCCGCAAAGTGCAGGCAGGATTCTTGATAAGGGTAATTTCCTGCTGGCACATCGCGCTCCCAGGCCCAAGGGACCACCATCTGGGTCTCGGCGATGGCGGCAATAGCGGCCTCCCGCTCGGCGTGCAAACAGTCGTCCCGCAGCCGTGAGCTGACAAACCACCGCAGCCGCGAGCGGTCCTCCGGCACGAACGAGAGGGGGTAGTTCCCGTCCGGCGCGCCGAACGGGCGAGGAGCGTCGAAGATAATGTTGTGTTCGGATCGGAGCGACGCCAGAAGCTCGTCTCGGCGAAAGGGTTTGCGGAGCCGGGCATGATGGCCTACCCGGTCTCGAAGCAGGCGGAACAGTGTTGCCGGTTGTGTGCTGCAGGGCGGCATTTCCCGATAGGCTCTCAGTTCCAGATCTTCCAGCGTTTCTTGACGCACGCGTACACGGCTCAGGAGAGAATGCTGCTCTTCCGTATTCAAGCCCGACGCGCTCAGCACGGATTCGATCTTTGTAAACAGCCGTTTCTGGTCTTGGGTAAGCCGGCGTTGCCATTCGGTGAAGCAGGCACTGCCACTCGCACGCTCGGCCAGTGCCGCCAGCCCACGCCACTCTTGCCGTAGCTCTCCGAGAAACAGGACGAGCCAGTCCTGTGTCGGTCGGAAAGAAGGATCGCCGAACTGATGAACAAAATCCTGCCAGAGTTCTTCCCATGGGGAACCTGTCAGCTTCAGTGCCTCCTTCGCCTGGATAAACCTCCGGTGATCGTCACCGAAGATGAGTACCACGTCATCAACGTGCGCAGGCGCTTCGCACCGAACCTCCACGATCTGCTCATGCGGCGGGGCCGCCCCGTCCTGGCAGAGACCTCCGAGATAGACGGCTGCGATGGTGTTCTGATAGAGAATCCCGGATTGTGTTGTGGCCCCTCCCAGTTCAGCCATAGAAACAGTTGACTCCCGGCATTTTATGGTAATCAAGGTCGTTTGTAGACCTCGCTCTGCTGCTTTATCGAGGGTGATACTTTCTCGCTGGAAAGTCCAGACAGCCATTGGTAAAAAGACGTCAGTGACTGAATTTTCATCCTGGGCATCGCCCTCGACGTTTTGCGGTTACTCTGTCGGCGGCGCGTTTCGGACCAATACGCTGTGGATATTCAAACGCCGCCCGCAGATGCGTCTCCGCTGATAAGCGGGCGGATCGGCGCGACAGGCAAGAACAGGTGGTTAGAGTCGTCCAGCAGCACCTCGAATCCGAAACCCAGGCCTAGGTACCACTCGCGCGCCGACTCGCCGAGCGCGTCCAGGACCAACGCGTAAAGGCCGATCTCGCGCGCGGCAGCCTCCACCTGTACCATTGCCCGTAGCAGGCACAGACGACCCAGACCCTGCCCCTGCGCGGCGCGGTTCACCGCCTGCCGCCCCAGCAATGCCACACCGATATTACCACATGCGGCTGGCGATGCTCTTCTCCTCGGCGCCCACGGCGTCAGCGTAAATTGCCGTGGTGGAGAGCTGGGCGTGTCCGAGCCACTTCTGGACCATGTTGAGCGGGATGCCGGTCGTCACGGCGGCGACGCCGAAGCCGTGGCGCAGTCCCTTGGGGCTCGCCTGCGGCCCCACGGCCAGCCCGGCGTCCTCCATTACGGCCTTGACCTTCCGCCAGGCCGTCGTTCGCTCCCAGTTCCAGATCTTCACCTTCCGGCCCCGCCCACGACGTGCCTCGGTTGCGCGGATGTCGTGGACTAGGTCGAGCGCGTCAAGCAGGGCAGGGGGAACCGGGACAGACCGGTAGATGCCGGTCCGCCGCTTCTTGAGGCTCTCGAGGGTGATGACCCCGTTCGTGAAGTCGATCCGGTCGCAGGTCAGCGCCAACGCCTCGCTGATGCGGCAGCCCGTGTAGTGGAGGACGGCGCAGAAGGTGCGCACCTCGCGCGGTGCCCGGTCGGTGGCCTTGAGGAATGCCTGGCGCTCCTCGGCCGTCAGATATTTCCGATTGCCCGCGCCGTCGTAAAGCTCCCCGGCCATGCCCAAAATCCTTTCCCAAAACCTGTTTGCAACGCTCGCCGCGACAACTGTTGCATTATTCGGAGCGACAAGGCCAATTTCCTGCCTTAGAAATTCCTGGGACGGGGAAATCTGCAACAGAATCACCCATTCTGTTGCAGCGGCTAAAGGATGTTATCAGATATAATATTTGTGCTGCCTAGGTGTGATCTTGCGGTTGGTGCAAGCGCGGGTATTTTAGGCTCATTAAAAACCATCTCATAAATGCCTGACTCACTCACAAGGAGATTGACTTTTTGTTTCCCTCCTAAGATACAGCCTATGAAAGAAGCAAAACCCTGGTACCGAATCCGCCTAGGACCGAAACCTAGCCGCGACGAAAGGCTTTCGCCTAGCAATCTGTGGTTCCTCGCTGCCTACAACAGCATCCATGGTGATATGTTCGTAATGCTGGATTTCTTTTCCGGGCGGATCATGGCACAGGGTCTCAAGCCATGGGGCCCCGTGGGACGACGTTATCTGGCCGCTGCTATGGCCGATACATGTAGAAGCGATTATTATCACTGGGTAATCTGCCATCATTGCCAGACTGAGTTTAAACCGGCAGAGGCCCCTGAAACTCTCAGGCGCTTCCTTGATTACTGGCAGGACAAGGCGGATTACGACAGCCTCTTCCTCTGTCCCGCTTGCGCGAAAGTACCCCCTCAGGAGAGCGGGGGGTAATCTGTCCACAAATTCGTTCGTCGTCCACTGTTCACCAAGCCGACAGCGTTCTACCGATCAGCCAAAGAATACTAATTTTCGCCAGTCGTATACCTGCTGTCTGTTCATACCATGACTATGTATGTCGTTTTTTCCTCCGTCGTGATGAAGACCGAGCACGCCTTTCCCTCGATCCAGACCAGGAAGGTGGAGGTGACCGTCTTACCAAGAGGAGCGGCCCAGTCCAGGTACTCCCGCTCGGCATCGTCCACCATACCCCAGTCGCCAGACTGATGGCGCTGGACCAAGTCGTTCAGCGTGACACCGGCTGCCGCAAGGCGAGCGGGCACGTCCGGCTCGAACAGCAGGCGCCCAAGGCTAACGATGTGCTGCTTCCCCATGCTGTTGTTCATGTCGCCATTCATCCTGCGGCTCCTTTCATTCTTCCCTCATACTATCGTATTCTTAAGAGTCTGTCTCCTCCAGAACTCGTCATCTCGTCATCTCGGTTTTTCCTCAGATCAGTACTCGTCCGGCAGCAGGGCAGTGGTCGCGGCCCGGTCCGCCTCCGTGATGACCCACACCTTGACACCCGTACTCAGAACATAAGCGGAGAAGATGCGCCCGCCGTCCTGGACCGCCTCCTCGTTCAACTGCGCGTCCTCCGGGCAGGTTTCGCCCCAGTCGCCTCGCTGGTGCCGCTGAAGAAAGCATGAAACTGTCTGGCCCGCACGCTCCATTGCTGCCAGCGCTCCGGGCGTCGCGAGCACGCGTCCCAGAGAAAATCGAGCGTTGTTTGATGTCCGGCCCATAGCATACTCCTTTCGTCGCAAGCATCCTGTTTCCGACGCAGGCTTGCTTTCTGCCGCTCAACTTGCCGCACATGTTATGCAGTCTTTTGACCCCTGCGTAGCCTTATGACCCCCGTGGTGGTAAAGGACTGTTCTGGTCCGCTCCGTGCTTCGGCGGCCACACGGCCCGCGAAAGGCTGCGGCCAGCAAGGCGCAGAACGATGCGGATGCCCGACAGAGCAAACTTGAAGAGCGTCCCCGGAAGCGAGCGCAGCCCCTTTCCTAGGCCGCTGCCTTTACCTGGAACAAGCGCGAGTAGCCATCCGAGCAGCCACAGCTCCAGAAGCCAGGCCAAGGCCCGCTCCGTCCCCAGGATCACCCCGCAGGGCGTAGTGTCCAGCATCAAGGCTGCCGCTGCCAGCACGGTGCTCCCCGCAAAGCCGCCTATCGCGGATAGATGTGCGATAGCCCACCGCCACAGCAGCAGGGCGACCAGGCCGGCCAAAGCTGGCGCAGCCCACGACAGGTCGGCGTAGCGGGTCGGTTCGGTCATGTCCAATGAGCCACAGGCGGTGCAGCAGAAAATTCGTGACGAAGGCGCGTTGCGGTGGCCCTTGGGGCAGAGTTTGACGCCGAAAGTTCGCCCGCAGCCACTGCAGTAGGGGCCGCCCTGGGACGCCTGAAAACAGCTCAGGCACAGGTTCATAAAAGTCCCTCTGCCGAGGCCGTGGCTTCTATACCGCTCGGTGCCCAGTCTTCAAGGCGCAGGGGTGACGCTTCGCTGGGTACTCGGCAAATCGGGGCGAACAATCCCTTGGCGGCGATGTCGGCGAATGTCGTCAGGCCGAAGCAGACGGCATCCGCCTCGCCCAAGTGGCTTGTCAGCAGGTGCCGCAGATGCGCGAGCCGGCGCTCCCCGGTCGTGCAGACCAGCGTCTGAAACCCCGGAGCGCCGTACCGCTTCCAAAAAAGTCCCGATCGCCTGTACCGGACGGCGATATCCGCTTTCAACTTCCATTCCGAGGAAGACGTGTGGCCCAAATCAACCTCTACGAAGAAGTAGCGCTCGGAAACGTCATTGAAGCTGACCTGCATGAGTGCGTCAGGCTTGTAGGCTTCGGCGCGCCAGGCGCCACCCAGCGCGCGAACCTGATAAATATGCCGCAGCAAGCGTTCGGGCACGAAGCGCAACGCGGTCGCAGGCTGATTCCCTCGCTCCAGGTTTTGATGCTGGACGGCTTCCTCGCCACGCACGCGCAGGCTGACAATTGCAAGTGTATGGGCAGCAGCTGTTGGGGTGCCGAGGCGGGCTAGACGTCGCACTTCAGCCAGGTCCCGGCCCAGGCGAGCCGCCACTAGTGGCGCTCCGGCGGCCCCTAAGCCATACACCCACGGAATGCCTGTGGAGACGGCGGCACTCGGCAAACCGGCACTGAGGCCGAGCGGCATCGGTCGGCGTACAACCAGGGCGGCATCCTGAAGCTGCCTGAGACGCTGGTTCATCCGTCGCCGGCTGCATCCCGCGAAGTAAAGCGCGTGGATGTGTTCACCGAGCATGGCTCCATAGGTGAGCAGGTCGCACAATATAGTGATATCCCGGTCCTGCAGCAGCAGGGCCGCATGCTCCAAGCCGCGCGTGTGGACGCGTAGCCGTTGCGGCTCAATTAACATTGTCCCGCCTGTCATCGTTGCCATGAATTCAGGCGTTTCCGGCGCTAAAGCTTTAGTTGTTGTCATTGTCACCCTCTCGCACTTCATACTGCTGCTGGTTGGAGGAAGCGGGACGGGGGGCCTGTCCGCGCTTTCGTGGGCGTGTGGGCGCAGACGGACCGCTCTGTGTACCCGCCTGAGGTTTGCCCTTTACCCCGGCTTCTCCAGGGAGAAAGAGGGCTTCGCGAGTGCGTAGTTCCGCCTCCACCTCTGCCGCTGGACGGCCATGACGGCGCATGCTGGCCTGGCGGAGCGCCTGGATGGCGGCTGCGGGAACGTTTGGATCTGGCGAGTAGTGCGTCTTGATCTGGACTGTGGGATGACCGCGCCTGACGAGCAGTGCCTCACCGGGGCGCTGGGAAAGGAGCAGGTGCTTAAGAACGGTTTTCGGCTCGTCCGAGGGAATTTCGCCGGCCAGCAGGTCGGCGTCGACACCCCCGGTGGAAAATATCGCATGAATAGATATGACGTTGCGCGTCAGGACGCGTAATTTTGGGTCCAGCTGAGTTGTGCTTTGATGGGATAACGTTAATCCCAATTTGAAGCGGCGCGCCTCAGAGATCATGACGCTGAATTGATCGACCGATCCCGCTGCTAAGTTTTGAAATTCATCCAAGAACAAAAAAAACGGTGTTGCATTCCGGTCGGAGCGCATCAGTGAGGAGCCGATGGCATTGACAAAGAGCGTGCCGATCAGGCTGGCCGCTCCGTAGATTTCGTCTGCGGCCAAACATATGAGAACGATGGCATCTGCCCGTGCGTCGAGAAAATTGCGCAGTGACAGCGACTGCGAATCGCCCAAAAGGAGGCGTAAAGAAGGCAAAGCCAGCATGGGCGAAATTTTGTTCATGACTGGCGAAATCCACTGGTTGCGCTGCACTTCGGGCAGCGCGTCGTAGCGCCTGAAGAACCTAAGGACGCTGCTGTCTTCGATACCGCCCAGCAGGGCGGCGCGTGCTTCCAGAGAGGTGAGAAATACCTCAATGTCGGTCAATGGCAGACTCTGAGGTGAAAGCGCCATCGCAAGCAGCATGTTCCGGCACAGTTCCTCCGTTTGAACGCCGAGAGAGGCGCCAAACTGCTGGCGCAGCACATCCATGACGAACATCGCCTGCGAGTAAGGGTTGTTTCCTTGGGCGAGGGGATTAAAGCCAATGCTGAATTTCTCTGTTCCCTGCTGCGGACGCGGAGAACGCAGATCAATCAGCAGGAGGCGGTCAGCCAAATCCTCGGGCGAGTAGCGTGTCGCTAAACGTGTGAGAAGGCGGTCACAAAGCTCCCCGCGAAAATCTATAAAACCCACCCCACGTCCGCCTGCCATAATGTCATCTTCTATGATGTTCATCAATAAGGTTGTCTTGCCGGCCCCCGTACCGCCGGTTAAAAGAATGTGCTTCAGCCGTTCTTCTGTTCCGATCCGCACTTCCTGGGGGGAAGGCTTTGTTTGGCGCAAAGCATCGCGAGCCGAGGGAATAACGTTTCCGATCAGCACGGGGCGGTCGGCAGGGACAGACGGGCCTGGCACTGGGTCTGCCCGTCGTCCTGAGCCGGAACTCGGCAGGGCTCCAGTGAGAAGGTTGATGAAAAACACTATTATTGATTCGATGCATTTGATAAGCATAAGATGCAATAAACTCAGGTTCGTGAATGACAGTAATTCAGATGCAAGAACTGCCCTTTGTCCCTTCCCGCCCAGGAAGGTGAGGGAGAAGGCCTAAAGGAACAGCCAAACAAAGGAAAGCGAGTGTGCTTAGATCATAGCTATGGCAGCTGACCTTAACGTGTTTCCAAGGGGCTAAACGTCGACATGTCTGGTGTTGCGGCTGTCGTTTCCAGCGTGGTTCGGGCCAGTGCCGCAGCCCATTTCTACCGCCGGTCGTATACGGCTGGAGCACCAATTTGATGCTGGTCCCGCCTTTCCTACGGCTCAGCGTCACGCTGGAGTCGACTGCTACGGGGCCAACGGATTTTGATCCAGCGACTGAAGCTGAAGCCGGCGTCCAAGGGGTTTGAACACAGACCGAATTTGTTCACGGGTGCCGGTGTCTAAGCCCCAAAAGCGCACCCAGACAATGTGGGGGTTTCGCGCGAGACGCTGAGCCGCAGCCCGGTACCGTTTTTTGTACTGGGCGTCACTGGCATAATCATCCAGGCCGTCCCCAACGATCACAATGCGAATTTGTTTCTCCGTGGCGTCTGCCGCTGCCTCGGCCAGGGTCTCGGCGACTTTGGGATAATTTGTTCCACGCGTCGGGTCACTGATTTTGACTTCCTGAGCCAGAACCAACGCGAATGCATCATCATCTTCCGGCAGTTGGCTGTACACTTCTTGGATGCTGTTTCCAAACCGGTACAGGCGAAAGCTGTCGCGGGAGGCGTCGAAGCTGGTGCCGATGCCGAACGCCGTGTTCATCAGTTGCCCACGGATGTGCTGCGTGCTTCCGGAACGATCCACGGCCAGCAGCGTCAGCCGCGTGGTATCAGGGGCGGCGGGGCCGCTGAAGGCGGTCGTTCCAACCCCGCCGCCAGAAGACGACGGGGTGGAAGCGCAGCCGGATAGCGTGGCTGTACAGACAGCCAGCACAAGAAAAATGCGTTTGACACACATGAAAACCCCCTAATTTCCATTCACGTTGCTCGCGATGCCGTTGCTGGCATGGACGCCGCCTAAACTCATGACATACGCGTCGTAATACGTTTTCGCCGAGCTTACCTTTGCACGCAAGTCGGTCAGCGTCTGAAGTTCATCAGGTTCCAAGTTAACAGGAGGCTCTGGAAGTGATTCGTACACCGCGGCAACTTCGCGCTTGAAATCCTGGTCTATACGCTTCAGGTCGTCGTCAGCGCGCTGAAAGACTTCCTCGGCGATTTTGACGCCGCTGAGCGCCTCCAGCGCTTCGCGGGCTGGCACGTCCCTCTTGGCTTTCTCGCGTTTGTCGTTTTCGTCGGTTTTGATGTAGTCTCTAATGTTTGTTTTTGCCGCTGTGCTGTAACCGTCCGCAAAGGCCGTGACGGCAAGGCCGAGAACGTAAAGGCCACTGATGGCAATGCCGCACAGAAGGGCAGTGCCCATCGGTATAGCATATGCCGGATTAAGCGCCGCATACGCTGCATTCAGAAGCACCAGCGCTTTGGCGTCGAGACAGGCCGCCCCGAAAAACAGCAGCGTCGTTATGAGCGTCACCGGGATGAAAAGTGCGGCAGCTTCTCTTTTTGGACGTCCGATGCCCATTTGGACGCCGATGGGTTTCCACATGCCCGTGAGCGACACGAGGAAGCCGATCGCCACCACGCCGCCCATAATAAGCGACAGGAAGAGCATCGCCGGGTTGTCCAAAAGATGCTTGGCCGTCAGCAGATGAAATCCTAGACCTAGGCTCAGCCCGGACATGACGCAGCAAAGCAGCGAGAGAGCCGGCTTGAGGATCTTCACGGACGTATCGCTCAATCCCGTCCCGAATGGCAGGTCAAGGAGCCGCGCCGCTTCGGCCTCTCCGAGCAGCGGCACGCGCAGCACATCCGCTGCCGATGTTTGGCCGGGCACATATGGCATACCGATTTCGGAGCAATGTTCGCCAGCGGCGCGATGCGCCGCTTCAAGCTGGACTTTTGCTCTTTCCAGGCGCTGCCCGCCCTGCACGCGCGCGGCGTTGTATTCATTTTCAACAACGCCGAGCTGCGTTAGCCGGCGCTGGCGGATCTCCTCCGCGCTTTTTCGGCGTGCTTCAAGCCGCGCGTTGAAGTCGGCATCGCGGGACTCAAACGTGCGGCATGTCTGGTGGTAGCGCTCCGAAAGGGCGCGGTGCATCGGGTCGTCACCCGCCTGGTCGTGGCGCTCCTCGGAATGAAAACCTGCTGTCATGTTTCGTAACTTCCTTTCTGTCTGTCAGCCCTTGCAATAGGAGCTGGCAAAGGATGGGCGCAAATAGGGTTAGCCGTAATAACCGTCAGGCCAGCCTAGATCGCTGGTCCAGGCATGTGCCGCCCCCTTCATGTGCGCTTTTGCGTAATAAAGTGCGATGTCGGCTCGAGCAAGCATCGCTTTGCCGTCTCGGTCTGACAGCAGCAAGGTTGCCACGCCAATCGTCACGCTGACACGCGCCTTGCCACCGAGGAATGGGTGATTGGCGATGACGTTGCACAGACGGATCGCAAGCGGCAGCGCTTCGTCGGCTGTTGTGCCGCCGAGCAGTGCTGCGCATTCATCGCCGCCGAACCGCACTAGCAGGTCTGAAGGGCGCAGCTCATGCTCCATCAGCAGGCAGAGCTCGGAAATGATTTTGTTGGTGTCCACATGGCCATACCGAAAGTTGAGGTCTCGGAAATTATTGCCATCTACCATCAGGCATGAGAGGGGGAGAGCTGATGTACGGCGCGCACGTGAAACCTCGGCGGGAAGGCGATCTTCCAGAGCACGAGCGTTTTGAATGCCCGTGGCCGGATCTCGCAATGCAAGGCCCGTAGAAGTTTGCAAGAAATCGCCGCCGATGGCTTCGATTTCGTCAGCCAGTTCTGGACTGGTGTGGCGCACGATTTGGGCAACGGAGATCAGGCGCTTGTGCTGGATGAGCAGGTCGCGTGGATCGACTGCCCTCGCGGCTGTTCGCCGATCTGTAGATGGGGGGGGAATTGTAAACATGTTGCTCCTCTTTGTAGAAAAGTGGAGGAGAGGATCCAACATGTGAGGCGAAGCGCTTGACGCGCGTGGAAAATACTGTCACAATCTAAGATGCTCGATGCGGAAAAGTTTGTCGACTGGCCGCATTGTTGCACGAAATGACTGCGTCAGGCTCTTCGCCTCGCATGTAACCCAATCCCAGGACCTGGCTGTTTATCAGCCGGGTCCTGCTCGTGTGTGACAAGTCTTTTTATTCTCCATCACTACATCCTTTCGCATCCCAGAAGGCAGATCTGACGATCTGCTGCGTAATCTGCGGGCTGTCTCGACAAAGAACATCGCTTTGCCGGATGATGTTGGCCTTTTTGCACTTCACAGCATTGGGAATCAATCCGTGTGGGTACAATTAGCACTGTAGGTTCTATTAACAGGTTAATTGTACCAAAACTTTTCCCAAAAGTCTAGCACCTAATAATATATTTATCGCAAATTAACCTATAAACTTTCATGGAGAACTAAATTGCTCGTAAGAAATGAACCCAACGACCTTGGAGGCTATATCAAGGAGGTTCGCAAGAGCCATAAACTAACGCTTCAGCAACTGTCACAGGACATCAACTACTCGATGGGTTATTTGTCGCGTGTGGAGCTGAACAAAGTGGCGCATCCTTCTCCATTGTTCATCCAGCGGCTGGCGGCCCGGCTTGGGCTTGACCCTGTGGATCTTGCACAGCGCGCACCTGAACATAGCCGTGGTGACGAGTTGCTGCCTGTTGTAGCATCAGAAATGGCGGCGGATCGCCGCAGCGCTGACCTTGTTCGGGGAGCTGACGCTCGCGACCTGCAGTTTCTGCAAGCACAACTCAGGTTGCTGCGAGCGTATCAGTCAGGGGACGATCTGACGCAAGCTACGCGAGACGTGTTCGACCGCGTCAATGCACGTTCCGAGCGTGTTGATAACGTTTATCTTGAATTAGCCGACCTCTATATTCGCCTTGGCGAAGAAGTCTGCTGGCGTGATGCGGGTGAGACTATGCTGCGGCTGCGGTTGCAGGACGCGATCGCCAGCTACAGGTTGGCAGAGGCAATCTGTGAGCGGTTGGCGGGTAGCCCCCCGGCTTCGGATGATGCTGGAGCCGATTTGTTGTCCCCACGCTTGCGATCCGTGCTGATACGCACACGGTACAAGCTCGCTCGTGCCTTCCAAGACCTGGCCTCGTTGAATCCCCATTCTCGTGACGAAAAAAACGCCCGCTTAGTCAGTGCCAATGAGGCAATCAACTACTGCAACATTATCATTGCAGACGCTAAAAGGATCGCAAACATAAATCCCGCCGCTCTGCAAGATGACGAACTAGCGCTTTGGCCTGCGGCTTTAGCAGTTTCGGCATATATGTACTCGAAGATATTGATTGAGTTAGGTGAGGAAGGACCCGATGATAAAAGTTTGACCGATTACACGGCGGCAGTGACTGCTCGCAAGTCACCGGAGTCAATTCTGCTCCACGAGCGGCAGGAGGCGCTGCAAGCGGCTGTTTTTGCTTATCGCACTGATGCCGAGGAGCGTTACAAAAAATGGATCGATATACTCAAAGACAGGGCAGGTTCGCCCGAGCGTGATGATATGTTGGCTACCGCCTACTTCCGCCTCGCACTTCTCTTTCGCGGCCGAGAAATTAGCAAAGTTCGGGCGCGGTCAGTCACCGATTTCAGAGACGCCGTCGATTACTTTCACAAGGCTTTGGAGAGCCGGCGACAAATAGCGCAGAAAAACGGCAATATTCAGTTCCTGCAGCGCCGTGACCTAGCGCGGTACCACCGCGAGTTTGGTTTAGCCTTGCAATATTCCGAAGATCAAGAACGGTATGCGCGCGTAGGCTGGCAGTACCGCGTTGCCGGCATGATCGACTCTGATTTTGATCCTGCTAAAAGTTCCCGCATGTCGGACCTTATGACAGTTGTGCGTGAGACGGTCAGCAGTCCGCTGGTGCGTGCTGCCGCTGACCAGCAGATCAAGACCCTCCTGGCTTGCTCCGACTTTGAAGCCCTCAAGTACCCGCTGGACTATACAGAAGGTGCTGGCTTCCTCACAAAGTTTGGAAACGTTGCAAAAGAAGAGGCTCGATGACGCATCCGCATTCAGAAAGTGTTCTGTGCATTGATCTGGACGGCACCGTCATGACGAACCCTTTTTGGCCAGTCGTGTTTCCAACAGTGTTCGAAGACATTTCCCGGCAATGCGGCTGTTCTGCCGAAGAAGCTAGGAACGAGGTCGTTGCTGAAAACAAGGCGCGCCTTGAGTCGCCGTCAGCCGATGCCGCACTGGCGATGGACTGGGATGACATTGTCCAGACAGTCAGCCACCGCCTCGGTGGCGTGTGCGAACTGTCTTTGGAGAGGCTTGTCAGCCAGCATGCCTTGCCTCCCTGGACCTCCCTAATCGACCACGCCGATCAGGTACTCTCTGCGCTGGCTCACGGTGGGCGAAGAAGGCTGGTTGCCTCTTCGATGGGTCTAAGCAAGTATCAGTTCCCTGTGCTGCGCGCCCTTGGCCTCTTCGACTTGTTCGACGACTTTTTGATGCCCGATATCACCTCATACTTGAAAACGGATAGCCGTTTTTTTGATGCTTGCTTAGCCGGTCGTAATCCAGCTTCTTTTATCGCTATTGGCGACAAGTATGTGGATGACGTGGCAAACATAAAACGGCTTGGCATGCGTGCTGTTCTTCGATTTCCCGACAGTACTCTACGCGCCATACCCCCCTTTGCACGGCCACGTAGTGCGGCAATAGGTGAACTCATCAACGCTAATAGGCAAAATGCCGAATTGCCAGACGCCGTATTGCCAGACGCCGTATTGCCAGACGCCGTTGTGGTTGATCTTCAGGAACTCAGCGAGGTCATCCCGCAGCTTGAACGACTACAAAGAAATGTCTGACGTGCTGCATAAAGAAGTCGCTATTTATGTGGCGCAGGTAATAATCTGTTTTGGTTGGACGCTGGTAGAACGTCTTGCCAAAGCGCTCTCCAAGCAGGGGCGCCTGATCGTCGCCGCTGATGCCCCGTCGTTGTCCGCCCCGTTATCTACTGTGAAGCTATTGTCCACTGCAAGACGGCGGCTGCTTTCCAGCGTGCGTTGTGGTACGACTATACCAATTGATATAACAATCATCTGTAGAAAGTACATCCCATGACCAGACGCATCCCCGCCATGACAGCTCGCAAAAACTTTGGCGAACTTCTGGAAAGCGTCTTCTACCGGGGCGATGAAGTTGTCGTGGAGCGGGCGGGCAAAGCTATGGGCGTTCTCATCCCGATGGAACAGTACCGGAAGCTGGAGCAGCAACGCACCGAGGCCACAGCGCGCATGGAGGCCCTCTGGGCCAGCGCTTCTGCCGCCGAAGACCCGGCCGCTGCCGAGCGGGATGTTCTGGAAGAAGCTCAGGCGGTTCGGCACGGAGCACAGGAAGTTCAGCATGGAGCGCGGGAAGAGAGCCGGTGACAGTCCTGCTTCTGGCGGTGCTGGACACCAACGTGCTGGTGAGCGCCCTGATCCTCCCTGGCAGCCTGCCCGCGCGCCTGCTGCGCCGCGCCCTTGCACGAGAGTTTATTCTGATCCTGTCCGAAGCCATCTTGCAGGAGCTGGCGCAGGTGCTGGTTCGGCCCAAGATGGCGCATCGCTACGCCATGACGCCGGGGCGGGCAGCGGCATTTGAGGCCGTGTTGCGGGACGTGGCCGTTCTGGTGCCGGGAGCGGTGCGGGTTGAGGCCGTGCCGGGGGACACTGATGATAACCACGTGGTCGCCTGCGCAGTGGAGGGCCACGCGGAGTTCCTCGTGTCCGGCGACGAGCACCTGAGGAGCCTGGGACAATACCAATCCATTCGCATCGTGTCTCCCGCACAGTTTGCAGCGGCGCTGGATGACAGCGTTGCTCGCCAGCAGCCGGAATAATCTAAAAGCTGGAATAATCCAGCAGCCGTTGTCAACAAAAAGCCCCCAGCACTGAGGCTGGGGGCGGAGTAGGGAGCCGATTGGCTTTCCCGGATGAGGATGTTCTCCCTCCGGCAAGAGAGGGAGACTGCCCGCCGCTGCAGGCCTCGAACAGACTGATCCCCCGGTACTCACCCGCAAAGGGGAACGCCGGGTCGCTGCCTATCCTCCAAACGGCGGGACTTTCTGCGTAGCCGGATGGCTGCGCATAGCGGAACAAATCAACAAGCGCACAATCAATCCGCGAACGGGTCGTGCGACTAATCCGCGAATGCAACTAATCCGCGAACGGGTCGTGCTGCTCGAACTGCAGGCGGCGGTACACCGTCCCTGCCTTCTGCCTCCTTGCCTCTTCCACGAACAGGCGCGTCAGCGTCTGGCTGGGCTTGATCCCCTGACGCTCCAGCTTGCTCACGTAGCGGGTGAAGTTCATGGTCCCCGTCTGCGAGAGCGTGTGGGCGAACACCTGCCCACTTTCCTCTTCCTGCCAGGCGATCCACCAGCGGGGAAAGCAGCTTTCGCTCCTGTCCTCACACGAGGCGCATTCCCGGCCCGGCCTGCCTACGTCCGCCACGCTCCGGTTGGAGGAGGCGCAGAAGACGGTGCCATCGCTGTCCTTCATCACGCGCACCACGCGGCTTTCCACGAGGGTGCCGACGAATTGCGTTACCTCAAGGTCCAGGTTCTTGCAGACCAGCAGTCCGCGCGGGGCGTCCAGGGACACCCAGTTAAGGTTCGGCCCCAGCTCCTCCTGTCCGTCCAGTTCCGGCGTTGGGCCAGAACCGGCAGCCAGAGGGCTGTGCTGCATGGCGTCGGGCACCGTGCTGCTGACCGCATCAGGCTGGTTGGCACTTGCGGGAGCGCTACCATTCCGGCGGGGGGCGGAGTCCGTAAAAACGTCGTCGTCCGTCTCTCTGTGCGGAGCATTGCGCTCCGGCGCGTTTCGTTCCGGCGCCGTGCGCTCCGGTGCGGGCATCCGCGGCTGCGTTCTCATCGTATCGGTTCCTTTCTCTGTCTGTCGTCTAGTCTCTGCTCATCGTCTAGTCTCTGCCCGTGTGTTCCCGCTCGCCCTGCTGGAGGGATTGCAGGAGCTGCTTGGCTTCCTCTTTGGTCAGCCCTTCCAGCGCCCACTTGCCGAACTGCTCATGCACCAGGGC
>JAABUQ010005743.1_pt1 | contig 19452 bp, 25 predicted proteins | sample 5560001 | NCBI WGS metagenome assembly JAABUQ01 (sample SAMN10711888, study PRJNA513371) | rock metagenome | isolation source: Antarctica rocks | place: Antarctica: Victoria Land, Finger Mt nord | collected 2015-12-18
AAGGAGGGCGGACCATTTCTCCCGCTCCGAGACACCTTGAGCGCTGTTGGTGTCCGGGCGGCGCATCAGCCCTTCGACATCGCCTTCGGTTGACTGTTTGTAAAGGCCGTAAAGTTTTAGGCGGTCGGATTCGGGGGGGCGGGCGGAGCCTGTGCGGGGGATGCGTTTGACGGTGTTGAGGGCGTGGACGAAGACGCGGTCTATATCGTCGGAAGCGGTTAGAGGGTTGGGTGGTTATGGAGGAGGGGGTTAAAGATGTAGGACACGGGATGGGGCGTACCAACGGAATCCGACATGACGATAGATAAGGCAGGGGGATCGTGGGGTAGGGGGATTGGGTAGATTGGAGGGGGGGGTTCTAGATGGAGAGCATGGTACACTCCTGTTTAATAGATGAATGGGTATCAACAGTCTGAGCAAGAATAAGCAGAATGAAGTTCGCAGGTGTGTTGTCCCTTGCAGATGTTGTTCCTGCGTGTTTTCCGAAGACCTCGGATGATGGGACGGACTACCTCGGCCCTTCCATCTCATTGGCGATAATTCCGTTCCACTCCATTGCAATCAACCACGGGGCAAACTTGACATCTGCGGATATCGGACTCTTTCTCGCTAAAGGAGTGCGGGCTTCGTCTGATTGAATTGTGGTATCACTTCGCCATAGCCAGACCGCTTCAGTCTACTGCCATGGCTACCTACATAACTTACGCCCAAAGCTCCAGGTCAGACGACATCTTCAAACTTTCACCGAAATCTGTCATTTATACTCGAACTACAAGAAAGTCTATGGCCATAATGTTCACAATATTCCACGGTATCTTTCACAGCTTGCCGAGCTGAGAAAAGCTATTCTTGTATAATACCTTCGTCAAAAACCTATACTTCCTACATAGGGGCGATATCTTGGGCACTCACCCTGGATGGCACGCCCCCACGACGGGGTGGACTCCATGTGTAATCTATGTTCCTGTTTGGTTTCCATGTCTGATAGGCTTTTTAAACTTAATTCTACTTTATTCTCCCCGTTAATTAAGGCTTCTGGCCTCCATATCTATAACTCATTTTGGCCCTTTTCTCAGTGTTTAAGGGGAAACTTCCATGTATTCATGACTGCATGTCGAGTGTCTTGAATTTGAACACATCTTATCGGGAGATGCGCAACCCTTCAAGAAGTAGCTACCTCTCCAGAATTAACTGCAGTTTGATTACTGGCAGCATTACCATCATCCGATGAACCTTCAATGTTACTTAGACTCGAACACGTCAAGGAACTCGCTGTGCTCTTCATGGTGAGTGTCAATCCTGGCTGCCACATATATGCGTTGCTAGCGTTGTCTGTTGAATCTGTACGAAACAAGGTGACAAATGGTCAGCACTTAGTTCTAAATTAATTGAATTATAGACTCTTTTCCTCTGGACAGAAAGATCTAAAGATTCAAGAGTAGTCAGCTAACTCACTGGATGTATCGCGCTTCGAAGTCCCAGAAACCAGGGTGATGTGCTGCGAAACGTTTCCAAGCGTAGAGAAGGCTTCTCCCTGTAGTAAGTTTCGGAGTCAGCACAGCTCTTCTAGTGCGAGAAAGCGTTGAGTGAAACAAGTCTTGAAAATGCCCAGAAACACATCTCAAGGCCCACTGTCTCACACGCAAAGGGGAGAAAAGGCTCCGAGAAGTACTAACGCCCCATCCAGGTGCCGGCTGAGGAGCTTTAGAAAGGAGACAATCGTTCAGCAGCGAGTCAGCTACCGACCGTAGTGCATCCCATGGCACACTGATATCTCTCCCGCCTGTGGCTATTTCGAAGGCGCATTGACCTAACCAGAAAGTCAGCTTGTCTTTGTGTTTCTTCCAGTGGATCCAAATTCGAAGTTGAATGACATGCAAATCAGGGTTAACGACAGCCATAGATCCTTACCAGATTGAAACACAATTGGCTTTCTCGGCGTTATAGTGGGCGTCAATCCACCTCTTATCAAATTGAAAGATGCCCTTTCACAATCTGAAGGGTTCGGCGCCCCTCTTCGCGCATTACACAGAGTACCCACATTCTCTGGTATCTCTGCTTGGAAATGCGTATTATCCCACCACGCCTTCCTCCCTGTGATATCCATCTGAAGAAACACAGACTGCAGCGCGTTGATAACAATGGCAATCTTGTTCTTCGTTCGCTGTAAGAAGGCTTTGTTGGCCCGTTCCTGAAGTTGTATTTGCAGGTTGGTATTCACAACGGGATCGAAATTGCCGGGATTGACGTATTCACTTGCCCCAGTGACTGATACGGTCATGAATAATGGCGCGTCTGCAATCTATGTCAGTATTTGTCCGTCATGTGCCAATTACTTCCATAGTAGCACCGACCATAGCCGTTAGGAGCTGGCACCGCTGATGCCATACCATCAAGTGTTCTCTTCAAAGCGATGGTGCCAAAGCCGCCCCATTGTCGGTCGCCTTCTACGATGCATTCGCTGATGACTGCGGCCGCAGTGTCGTGAACGAAGTCTGTATCAACATGCAAGTTTGTCGTCGACTTTGTTCGTCCGGCCAGGTCGACCGTGATCACGCAGATTGGCATTCCTGTATCGCCTCGTTAGTCCGATCATCTTCCAAGCATCTTCCTTTGACAAGGCCTGTCTAGGACGCAGATCTTAGAAGGGGTCGTTAATTTGACTCACCTGGATTGTCTTCGAATACGAGGGGCACCTGATAGCTCCCTGAAAATGGATCTGTCTTATGATCGGTAAACGTCGCATATTTCACAGCACCACGCGCTGAGGGAAAAATCTGTTCCAATGCGTACGCGCAACCGGACACCTGCAGCTCGACGCCGTAGACACCGCTGCAGGAAACGAAATCTGGTGGATGGGGTATTGATCCCAGGGTCTTATTAGAAAGACTTCCAGCTGGCTGCAACACATTTTGAGCCTGAGATGTGAGGATCAGGGAGGCTGACAGGAGAAGCCGGGAGATGTTCTTCATCAAGCATCGCTTGGGAAGGTGGAAAGCGTGCATTTCTACAATCTGATCATGGAAGGATGATCAGTCGATGAGCCACCATTTCTCTCTTGCATGACCCGAGCAAGGCACAAGAGCTTTATCGATCCTTCCGGCAGTTTGAAAAGACGGCCATATTCCTGTGCAGAGGATGCGCCCGAGACATCTGGAAAGCGCAGCGCACAGACCTAATACGTGGCATTTCATGGATAAGTTTCATCATCTATGTCAAATGTGGGCGCAAGCCGGGAGGCCGTAAGACATAGGAAGGCAGTTCTGGCAGAGGGTGAGGAACAATTGCGGGTTTGCTGCGCGTAAAGTGATGGTGGGGTTTCCGATGAAGATTCATGGTGTAGAAAGGAGATCCAATGATGGGACTCGCGGCATTACTGAATGGGGTTCTTCTCTACCCTCCCACATATTACTTCCGTACCCCTTCCTATTGTCGTCATCTCCTTTTCAAGGATTAGGCTCTATATCTCCGCATGGCCCGCTTGTCATGGTCATACATAGTCTCGGCTTTGTGGCCATACCTATGAGCATACACCAAGAGCGAACAATGATGGAATGCTGTTGAGATGCAATGCTATAGTATCACTCCGGCAGTATTCTTTGTTCACTCCATGTTGCACCGTTAAGGCTAGGCCTAATCAGGCATAGCCCTAAGTACCTTTCCAACCAGGTCTACATCACATATAAAATTCCAGGCCTACAGCAATAACACTCACCCATCGATCAAATCTAGCACCTCCCTTCCTGTAGCTTCCATTCTTCTCATCATGCAGCTCTCGTTCTCCTTATCCTGCAAAACCTTTCTTTCTTTACTCCACGTCCCATAGCAGAAGAATAAACAATGGCCTCCGCGATCCACTTCCATATCCACAATACCAAAGCATAACCCAGACTCCACAAACTCAGAAAAGTCACGTCCACTTCCACATTCACCCCTCGCGTCTCTCCTTTTCACACCTCCCCCCCCACACACACACTTTTCAACTCACCTTCTCACACACCTTTCCCCGTCACTCCCCACAAGACACCACACACATCCCCCAACCCTTGTCTAAAACAACCATGGCAGGTTCTTTCCACCGCCTAGCCCACCACCGCCAACGCTTCCAACGCTACTACATCCCGTCTTCCCCCGCCCCCCCTTCCCCGCCGCCACCAACATCCCCCCTCCCCCTCACCGCCTTCCTCCCCCCTCCAAACACCCCTCCCTCCATCCCCTGGGAACCCCTAACCGAATTACCCAACACCCACCCTCAACTAGAACCGGAATGGGCGATGTCGCCGCAGTGGGATAGCAGTGTGAGGGTGCAAGGGGTGACGGCCAGAGAGCAGTTGAGGAATGGGGCGTGTATTGTGCTGTTGGGGGTGGTATTGAATGCGCTGTGGGTTTGGTGGATTTTGAGGAAGGTGGAGGGGGTGGTTAGGGGGTTGGGGAGGAGGGAGTAGGGGGGTTGAGGGGGTGGTAGTGGGGTTCAGGGGGTATTGGGGGGTGGGGGGGATGCTGGGAGGAGGTGGAGAGGGGAGGGGGAGGTAATGAGAGGCAGTTGGGGCAGATGGGATGGTGGTGTAGGGAGAATTTTGGAGGGTCGAGAGAAAAATTGGCTTGATCGGCTGCGATCGGTTGGATCTGAGGAGAGCTCGCACTCCGGGGAGAGTGGCTCTTCTGCACGGGTGTTTGTCGCGGAGGGAATTCGGTTTGGAAACACTCTCGGTGTCGTAGAGAGGCCATTCCAGCAGGGCCTATCTATAATGCGATCAATATTCGTCTAACCACAGATCACAGCCAAAAGTACGGGTTCGGTTGGGGACAGTGTAGGACCAGATTGCTGAGCAGAACAAACACCTATGAAATACACAATGCAGAACCCATCCATCAGCCACCTCTATTCCCTCTTGTCATTAGAGGGACCCTTTCGTCCCCAACAACTAGGACCATCTAAACGCTCGGAAAGCCAGTGATATATGACTGCTCGCGCGTAGTGTACGTTCGTCTCCGCCTACGCGAATCCACGATTCACGTCCATTCTGCTGCCTTGTCGATAGTACAATCTATCCTTGTTCCCAACCACAAACCCCGGACCGAGCGTCAGTCCTCTAGCAGCACCCACCCGCGGAACCCGATTGCACGCCTTGCCCTTGTCCGACTTGTACCGTGGGCTTGTTGTTCACAGTGGTAGTGCCCATTCGTTCTTTGATCTGTCGGGCCATTGTGAGGAAGGCTTGTTCAACGTTGGAGGCGTTTTTGGCGGAGGTTTCAAGGAAGGGGATCCCAAGGCTGTCGGCGAATTCCTGCATAGCGAGTCTATATCAGTGATAATTCTTTGTTTGCGACGGGATCCTAAAAAGGATGGTTTAATGGCGTACCTTTGCAACAGTGTACTCGACGACTTTCTTATCCGACATATCGCTCTTGTTGCCTACGAGCAGCTTGTTGACACCTTCAGTCGCGTAGCGGTCGATCTCTTGGAGCCATTGCTTGACGTTGTTGAATGAGTCCATGTCTGTTACATCGTACACAACGCAGATGCCGTGTGCACCGCGGTAGTACGAGGATGTGATGGTTCGGAATCGTTCTTGGCCCGCAGTGTCCCACTGATGATGCTCTTAGCCCAATATATCCCCCCCTCACAGTGAGTATCTACCTACGATCTGGAGTTTCACAGTCTTGCCATCAAGTTCGATCGTTCGGATTTTCTAGTAGTAATGTCAGCTTTCAGCCTCGGGGCTTGGCGAGTGAATCGTCGCAGATGGACGTACGAAGTCAACACCGATGGTTGAGATGTAGCTCTCGGTATATGTATCGTCGGCAAATCGCAGCAATAAGCAAGACTTTCCGACACCAGAGTCACCGATCAATAGGAGTTTGAAGAGGTAGTCGTATCTAGGAAGAAAGGTTGATCAGCGATACAGACACTCCTGAAGGGAGGCAAGGCATCATATGTCCTGCGCGAGAAGGAGTCCCTCGGGCTGCAGACTCTCTTGTTATCAAGAAGATGTGGACTCTGTCATGACACGAAGTTAGTTCAGAAAACAAATCTATTCAGGTCATTGGACACTTACTACTCAGGATTCATACTTGCGAAAGTGGGGGGAGTATACGGGAAGGAGGAACAAGGTCGAGCTGGGTGGTATGTTTAGGCAATGAGAGAATGACTCGTTGGATTGCAGACGCTATGTGTAGCAGGTGATGGAGGAAGCACCAGCAACAACGTCGGTCACTTTCGAATATGGCGCTAATCGAAAGTGGTCTAGTCAGACGGCAGCCTTATCACTCTACTACGAATACGACGCTGCACCCAGCTGGAGGTCTATGACCGTCGCTATATATCCTTCCCGGGATGGATCTTTTCAATCTATGTCCTTACATTAGTAAAGTCTTTGAAGTAACGAGAGAATCCCGACGAATGTGAAGCTCCTGACACAAAAGGCCAAACATTGAACGTTTGTACAGGCTAAACCCCTTGAAACTTGGAATTTGTTTGGTCTGGATACCTACAGGAAGTACGGCCTCATTCCTGATTTCCCCAAGGTTCTGAGGTCATCTCCAAGGTCAAGACCTGGATACTGAGTGCGCAGAAAGAAGAAGAAGAAGTATTGCAATAGTCTTTTGCCTTCATCTTGTTCTGAGAAATAATGCTTTTCTACGCAGCATCGTAATGTGCCTTGAGTATTGAGTAAGAATGATCTCTAGCAATGCTTGCTAGGGTCCTTTGCCCATCCTGAGCTTTCTCATTGTGCCCGGTGGTTCAGAACGCTCCTCTAACACGTTGCTCGTGAAGCCTGTCAAAGATAGCCATGTGCCTTCAGCCACTCAAGGACCAGCTGTTCGTCGCGCTCTTTGTAGTTCGCGTTTGCCCGGACGCTATCTGAAACCTGAACAAGGCCTCGATCATATGCCTCCGTGTCTTTGTCCTTGAAGAATGATGAAATCTCCTGTTCCATCTTGTGACTGGAGAATTTAGATAGAGTCGTCTTAATGTAGCGATCCAATACCACAGGATTGATGGAGAGCTTTTCTGACACCTTTTCCCAGTTTTGTTGCATATAGGCCCACAAAGCGTCCCGCGCTTTAACATTTGCTGCTAGAGATACGGACCCCGCATGGATATCCTGAAGAGCAACCTCGTTTGAGAATTGGAAATCTAAGAAGTCGTCGACCAAATTCTTAGTCCGGACTCGACCGAGCGATAGCAAGCAGATCTCCTTGCCATCAATAGTTTTGGTGCTCGCAAATTCATTGCGGACCGCCTTGTACTCTTTTTCGCCTCCTTGTTCGATTGCGATACGGTAGACGGCTAGGCGTAGATTTGGATGAATAGCCTCAACGTTGCCAGTAGTGTACTCCTTGAACACTCGCTTAGCTTCATAGATGGTCCTATTCTGTGTCAGTTAGAGCACCAAATAGACAATGATATTATCGTACATCTCATGTCCAGCTCCACCAGCAGCACCAATCAGCAAAGCGCGCAGCTGTCCGGTAAGGTAACTCTCGTTTGACTTGTAGTCCCATCCGATCTTCTCCGTCGCAGGTGCCACCAAACGCAGGGTAAACGTACTCAATCCCTTCGACACACCCTCGTTGTCAGAAAACACTGAACGAAGGTTGCTGAGAGATGTAAGAATCTGCGACCAGACACTGCTTGCGGTCAGTATGCTGCCCTCTTCCCCTTACGTCTTTGGGCTAGACCTTACGCGTAACTGGGTTCGTCTTTGAAGTTCTCGACGAGTGACAGGAGTCCTGCAGTCCTGCTATGGCCTATCACATGGCGTGGAGTCAATATTGCTCTTCTATAGCAGGGTAACAGGAGGTGAAACGTGTCTAGAATGCGCTCCCAGAACGCGATCTAAGACTTACATGTTCTTGAAAGGGAGGGTAAAGAAGCACAAGAACTACGAACCGGAAACAGCCAAAACAGCAGCGTCTGCCACCAGTCCAATTCTGTCTTCGACGCTGAGTTCATTCTTCTGAGCACCGAGCTTTGCGAGTCGGGCTGCCGGATAATTGGTTCGGTAGAACCCGACCTGATCCATGTTGAGCTTGTAGAATGTCTCATCAACGTTGTGCAGCGTGTTCTCCTTAGTTGTAAGATTGGTACTGTCCAGGCCCTGACTATGTGCGTCTGTCTTGAGACCAAGTGGAATCCACCACAAGATCTCGTCTTCCTCGGGTCTCACGTCCCCAGTAGACAGGAATCGAGACTGGCGAACGCTGATTTGTCCGGGCTCATCTGCCACCGTGAGCACTGGGAACCCAATTTTTCGGATCCAGGGATCCTAGACTGAGTCAGCTAGACATCGTGTCCACTCGCTCGAAGCTGCAAACCATAAAAGAATTGACATCTTTTCCAGACTCCCGGCTTAGGGCCGCCCAGAGATCATTGGTGGTCGCATTACCTATCTCTGTCAGTATACACCATGATGGGGGCGTTCTGCTCGACTTGCTGTAGGCGTGCTCCCTCAGATATACAGCAATGCCCTTCAGGAAGGTGCCAAGGCCCAGATGTGCAGCAAGCATTCGAATCACGGAGCTACCTTTGAGATAGCTGATGGCGTCGAAGACTTGCTCCACTTGTAATGCGTCCTTGACGGGCACCTCTACTGCGTGGGACGATCGCAACGAGTCAAGATTTTGGGCAGTCTGCATCGCCTCTGCAACGAACTGGCTCCAGCATTGATGCTCAGGATACAGATGGTCGACTGCTAACCATCCAACCCAAGTGGCGAAGCCTTCGTTGAGCCATAGCTCACTCCACCAATCCATGGTGACGAGGTTACCGAACCATTGATGGGCCAACTCTGGAACACATTAATCATCATGGTCAGGTGTCTTTGTGGGAGGAATATACTAACCGTGAGCAACGACATATGCAACGCGGTTCTTGTATTTTGCATCTGACGTCTTTGGATCGAACAGAATTGCAGTCGTACGGTATGTGATTAGACCCCAGTTCTGAAAGAGCATCAGAAAGTCCCATAGAGAAGCCCGCACAAGAGAAATCTACCTACTTCCATGGCATTGTGCGAGAATTCGTGGCAAGCCAAAAGGTCCAGTTTAGGGAGTGGGTAATCATAGGAAAATATGGTCGAGAAGTAGTCCACAACCTGGCGGCATACGGCAACCCCAAATCGTCCCTGCTCCTCCAAACCTCGCGTGGTATAGACTCTGACCGGAAGGTTCTTACCCCTGTACTTCCGTTCCGTGAAATCCTCCACATACTCGAAATCGCCTATCGACCAGGCGAGCAGGTATGTGCTCATCACCGGCGTCCGGTCGAAATGCACAACCTTTAGACCACTCTTCTCGTCTTCGATTTCCCACTTGATAGGCATGTTGCTCAAGGCAACTTGATCCGTGGGAAGTTCAATGCTAACATCGAAAGTCGCCTTGAGATTTGGCTCGTCGAAACAAGGAAACGCCCTTCTGGCGTCGCTTGATTCAAATTGGGTACTGAACATACAGTGATGTTCCCCATCCATGGCAACGGACTTTGCAGGAGGGATGATGGGCTTATATTTGGATCGGTAGAAGCCAGCCATGGAGCTGTTCATTGTACCACTGTATTCCACGTACAGTAATGCGTCCTGAGTTGCTGGAATCTCCGTTGCGAATACCAGTGTGACTCGCTGTCCCTTTTCAGCGTAGAGGAAATCGACCGCCTTCCGTCCTAATCGGCATGAGTACATACTACAGGCCTAGGGTATGAACTGGAAAATGGCAAGGTCTCGTAATTACCTGAAAGTTCAGCAACCTTCAGAGTCAGTTGATGCGCATTGAGAACGATTCGCTTAGTAGCCGATTTGATGTTGACCTCAACGTTGATTTTCCCCTGAAAAGTGAAAGTACCTCCCAGCTCGAGGCTGTGAAGGTGTAGGCCGTAATTGACAGGCTTGACACTGTCCGCTTTTGAGTGATGTTCTTTGCTTCGTCAAAGTGTCACTTACTTTCCTGGCAATACGTTCCTATCTGCCAACGCCATGGTGGCAGTCGCTCTATAGCCAGGGTGTAGCCTGGGCCGAGCACTGGAGATGAGTGCAGTGTATGAGAGGACGAAGCTGTCAAGTTGAATTCGTCAGGAGTTTAAGGAGGGTGTTAAATGTGTGAAGGAGTTACGGAGTGATGTTCGGAAATGGAAAGGCTGAAGCTCAGCACGCAAGCACCTTCCGGATTTTGACGTGCAGATGTAATGTCCACCTCACCACACCTCTTTGATGGTGCCTCACTGCGTCTTACCATGCGCTCATTGATCTAGAGATGAGAATTGTGAGTGGTATGATAGTTTTGGGGAGGTGTGTCAGCGGTTATGACGGGAGGACGACAGAAGCCCACTGCTTCCAAAATATCCCTTTTAGACCAAATCAACTTTTCTAAGATTGGTGAATTTAGACAACTATATGTTTGCTGATGCCAAGAATGAGCCGCACGACAGATTGCAATCTCGTCAAATACCTTGGGTACCCTGACCATTCACGTATTCACAGTACTCCATGATCCCTTGACCTGCCCACGCATATCTTCAATGGATCATCCCGCTAAATGCAATCAAGAGAGCATCGATCCCCTATGACAAATGACAACCCCCCAGAGTCTCCCTATAGCCGCACATGAACATCCAGACAGGGTAGTCTCCACTGCCGTTTCCCCAGCCAAGCCCGGAACCAGTTTATTCCGATACCAGTCCATTGAGGCTTTGCCTGCAGTCTTTCTTTCACCTCTTCTGCAGCTGCTCCTGCCAAAGCTGATACCGTCTCATTGACTGCTGTTGCGAGGAACGACAATTCTCCGAAAGATCCAGTGCCCTTCGTTTCCGCACCGGAATTGGTCCAATTTGTGGCGTGGGGTAAAGGATTCGGTAAGGGAGAAGAGAAATGCCTTGGCTCAAACCAGTTGCCGCGGAAGTCGAAGAAGCAGTGATTGGCCCAAGAGCAGGAAGAGATGAATAGAACCACGAGCAGAGCGGAACAGTAGGGACAAGGTCGGGAGGAGAGGTATGTCAAAACCAGGAAAGATATGACGAAGCTAGTAGGCATAGGTTCAGTTCAGAACCCAGTTTCCCTTCTGTAGAGATATGAACTCACAACGGACTAGCATTCGTGGGAATGAAAAGGAGCGGAAGCCAGCTGCGTCGTGTCAGTAGTTACAGGCTGTGAGTGAGTCTTAGATATCTCACCTCCGCAGGCAGAACATGGCACCCTCAGCCTGAGCCCAATAGCACTTTACTTATACGTGGAAGACCGGCTGTCAGTAGTTGAAATGCATGGCAAGTGTTCCGAAAAAGTTAGGAAGCTACACTCTATCTCATTGTAAGACATTTGATGTTCAAGCTCCGTTACCGCCTTTACCGCTAAGGTTTGCGCTAGTATCTTGATCTTTCGCTACTCGAGCTCGCCTTCTTTACGTTTTGAAACCACCTCGATACCTACAATCTCGAGCTCGTGCATATAAAGTCTCAAGTCATGTCAGGCTCTGGTGGTGAGCCCGCCGGCCTGCAAGGCCTCTTTGCAAGCTTACGAGCAAGCTCACATCTTAAATCAGCTCAGGATGCAAATAGTGCGCAATTCGACGGGGCCGCTCCCAGCAAACCTCCAACCCAGCCAGGTGAGTCCTCAATTGCTTCTGCTACGCCTTGAGTAAGTTTTCACTGAAGACAATCTTAAGCAAATCCAAACATGAGTAGAAATAGCACTCCGGGCCCCACTGGCTCTCAATCCAGCAATTTGCTAGGTCTTCTCAAATTTGGCGCGCCTGCAGCTTCGCCTCAGCCAAACCCACAGCAGCAACCACCAGTGACCCCACGATCGGAAAATATCGGTCCCAGCATACATAGCGCTCAGGGTCGTGGAATATCTGCTTCTGATCTGGTTGCTTCCTGGAAAGCGGGCGGGACTTCTGGGCCACCACCGCAAGAAAAGCAAGCATCCTCAACCTCCTCGATCCACCAAGACTCGCTGCTTAAGCTTCTTAATCAAACCGCTGCAAGCTCGGAAGCTACGCCAAAGGGCATCTACGGGGACAAAGCTGGGAGCCAAATTTCCCAGACTTCTGCAGGTCAATTCAGGGAGAATGAGAATCCATTGAAGAGTGGGGGCTCCGCTAGCGCCAGCCTATCGCCTTTTCGCTTCTTTGGTGGAGGTGAAAATGCTGCAACAACGCCTTTCGAACCAGAGACAATACCATCACCTTCGCCAATGAACGGCCCTCTCTTCACTTACGTGAATCCGTTCGAGCAACTTGCCGCCTCGTCACCTAGAAATGCCCAGCCCAAGACATCAACGACTAGTGACATACATGAGCGCAAGATCAAATCACCTTCGCCAGCAGGTACTCACACCTCATCACGAAGGAAGCTAACACCGTCAGGAAGTGGAAGTGACGTCTTGCAGAATTCTGCTAGAGAAGGGCGTAGCCATCTCGAGGCCTTGATGGGGATTGGCGCGCCAAGTCGAGATGCCGAGACCGTTGCTCAAGCGTTGGATGAGGTTGGTGATAAGGTCAACAAGCAGGTCGAAACGGCCCTTGCAGCAGCCGAAGGCAACAATCAAAAAGCCAAGGTTAAAGAAGAAGGGAAAGATGAAGCTGAGGCACCAAAAATAGATGTTATGGAAGAGAAGATCCAAGATGCAGCAATTGAAGTCAAGGCCGAGCTTGACAAGGAGGAAAATAAACATGTTTTGGAGGAGACCATGCCACCAGCCATGGCCGAAGCTGTCAAGGAAGTGATTGACGACGCTGCTCAAGGCAAGGCTGCCGACGACTGGGAGAGCGCAGAAGGCGAGGGGACTTCTTCAAAAGCTAAGACGGTTGCAAATATTCCAGTGCACCAGTTTCCTCTGCGACCCTTTGTCTCAATCGATCTCGTCCAGAAAACGCTGTCCAATATCACCATTCGGGAAGACTCTGTGGTCAATATTGCTCGTTTCAAGAAGGATTTCGACCAAGCAGATCGCACACTTGCCACGGCCACGAGCGAATTCATTGCGTACAGCGTGCCCAAGAATGGTGGCTTGCGGGTCATTCAGCAGGATAATGGAAACTCAAGCCTTCTCTTCGCGACCGCCCAAGATCGTATATTCAACGTTGGCATTTCTACAGCCCATGCTGCAATTGCTTCACGCGGGTCTCAAAGAGTCATTGCCACTGGAGTCAGCGGAAACGTGTACTGGACTACTCTTGGTGAAGACGACTCGGAATTGTCGCGATCTGAAATGGAGTCTCAATCAGTCATCTTCCCGCCAACACCTGCTGGACACGACTCTACGTCTACTGTTCAGTTGAAGACGCGTGCGAAGAAGAGTAGCCGCCACCCAGAGTTCTTTGCTATAGGCCGTGGCAAATCCATCCACATCGTCTTTCCGGGACACGCTCGAAATTCCGAATACTTCGGGGATGGTTCAACGTTGGACTCGGAGAAATACTTTCATGACCGGAGTCTGAAGATCTCCATCGGTAAAGCCAGCAAAGACTTCGCCTTCAGCGAAGACGATAGCACAATCGTAACCCTGGATAAGGCCGGCAAACTTAGGATTTGGGACGTTCGAGACCTAGTCTCCGAGGAAACTCAGGCAGCTTCCAAGCTCGCACCAGTCGAGATCAAGACTCCACTCCTCGCTTTCACAACGTTTCACTCGGCAGAGAAGTCATGGCCCACCTCAGTCTTGTTTGTAGACAAAATACGACCTTACACCAAAGGTACTGCTCTACGATATATTGTGGTGGGTATGAAGCAAAACCATACGCTCCAGCTGTGGGACCTGTGTCTTGGTAAGGCGGTGCAGGAGTTGAACTTTCCACATGATAAAGAAACCGATGCGATCTGTACCGTCAACTACCACCCTGGGACTGGCATCATTGCTGTCGGCCATCCCACGCGCAATTCGATTTACTTCATTCATTTGTCTGCACCCAAGTACAACCTTCCCAGCATGTCACAAGCTGGGCTCGTACAGCGTCTTGCCAACAAAGACTCGACTCTACCGAAAGCGGAGGCTACAGCGATCATGAGTGGTTTGAGAGAGTATTCATTCGCCAACAAAGGTCAGCTACGAAGTGTGGAGCTTGTATCGTCTTCTACCGATCCAGCAAAGGTCGACGATGACGAAGAGGATCGGACATTGTTTGAGCTTTACATAATGCATTCAAAGGGTGTCACCTGTCTTACAGTGAAGAGGGAGGATCTAGGCTGGGCAAAGGATGGGAGGCCGTTTCAACCGGTGGATGCCAAGGAGGAAGGCCTCATTATTATCAAAGACCTTCGAGAGCCTTTGGCCCTACCCCCCAGTGAGCCTGCGTCTGTGAACGGTGATTCGTTGGCTTCTGGTACCCCATCTAAGCCCGCTCCGAAAAAGTCCGCAAAGGAGTCAGAAAAGGCAGAAGTAATCACAGGAGATTTGCCTACTTCAAAGAGCCCAGAGAAGACGGAGAAGACGGAGAAGGCAGACAAGAAAAAGACAAAGAGCAATGGACCTGCGGACGGTTCGTCGCATGTAACGACATCGTCCGCCCCAGCTTCGTATGCTAATCCATCTCAACGAGCCCCTGCTGCAAATGCTCAGACTGCTGCGGGTAGCTCAAAAGGAGCGGTACGTCCAAGCTTGTCAAAGCATGCTTCACGTGATGCTCCAGAGACTTGGTCTGCTCATACTCAGGATGGCACAAGTCGTTCTGCGGCAAATGGTGAACCGATCAGTCTTGGCATTTCCGGTGATTTCCTTGACAAGGAGTTGAAGAAGATCGAGCAGGGAGTATCCAGCGAATTCAACAAGGTCATTGGACGAGAACTCGAGACCTTGTACCGGCGGAACGCAGATGACAAACGCGTTCAAGATGCCGTTGGGGCAGCCAGGCAGGAAGCTGTACTCCGTCTGGTATCGAGTCAACTTGGCGATAATGTTGAAAAGTCTTTGTCTCGCATCATAGCGAAGAACTTCCAGGAGTCTGTGCTTCCATCCATCTCAGACGTGACTGGAAGCTCGCTCGAAAAACAACTACCCAAAGTTGTGAGTCAACAACTCCATCATATCATCCCACCAACAGTTAGATCCGCGCTGGCAGAGGCCATTGATCGGACAATGAAAGAACCAGATGTCTACCGGGCTATTACAGAGTCAATCACAAAAGCTGTCACTGGACATGTCGAGCGTGAGTTTTCAACTGTGTTGCAAAAATCCATCATACCGACCTTCTCGAACCTTGCCATCAGCAGTGCACAAAAGATCGCAGGAGATACCGAGCATCGTGTGCTTGAGCAATTGAAGCAAGCGGACTTGCAACGTTGTGATGATGGCGCAAAGATCGACCAACTTACAAACTCAGTCCGTGTTCTTTCAGAGACCGTGCACCAGATGGCAGCTGCTCAGTCCGACTTCCAACAAGAGATCCTCAGACTGCAAAATCGGTCAGCGCAAGACAATCAGGCTTTGGCGCGTCGAGATTCACCAACACCAAGCGAATCTGCATCCATGCATGTCTCTCAAGAGCAGGAAGAGCTGAACACAGTGTCAAATCTGATGCAAGGGGGCCGGTTCGAGGAAGGAACCATCATGGTAAGTGCATCGTCCTATCTTACAGAGACCCACGCGCTGACTTCCCCCATAGTGGCTTCAGTCAAGTCAACAGCAAGCTTTATTCGACCAAATCTTCCTCCGCTGCAACCCAAGCTACCTTCGCCAGATCTCGCCTCTAGTGGTACTCTCGGTTGGTGCAGCTCTAACAGCCTCACTGGAAACCAATCTGCTTGAGCGTTTGGCGTGGCTGGAGACCGTCTTTGCTTCACTCCACCCGGCAGTAGGTCGAATACCCTTAAGTGATTTAGCCCCCAACTAATCTTTACACAGGAGCAGGATATTCAAGCGGTCGCTCCGAAGGTCCTTGAGGTACTCAGTCAACGCCTCCAGGCTGAATACATGAGCATCGCCGAGGGCGAGCAGCACCATCCAGCTCTACACAGAATCGCCCTCCTAGCAAGAAGGGCGCGTGACCTCATGCACTCATTCCCCGAGGTTAGAGAGTGAGGCCGTTAAAGCCGGCATCAAGAACGAAAGACACCATGTACTCTAATAGTTTCGGGAGGCGACGCTCAGCTTGACTTGAAAATGCGCCGCCTCCGCACTTCTACCAGCCTCGCGGCATGTCAGACGATATGTCTCTTCACGTTTACACCATCGCCGCAGGCTCGAATTGCCTCGGAGCGCACGGCGACCAGCCTGCTCAGTGGGACCGTGCTCCTCGTATGTTGAGCAGAGTTTCACGGGAGAGTGCGAGGGCTCGCTGCTCACAAAAGGCCTAACACGCTGCTACATCTGATGGCACTATTGTGGCTCCTAATCATGTCATCTTGAACTTGTGTCATGATGACGGGATGAGTGGGGTTACAGGGAATGACTCTTATTCGTTCCACCGCTCCGAGGCGTTTCACATACTCAATTGCATGGCACTCATGATGGTGCGATATGTATTTAATGCTCCCAATGCGCTTGATTGTAACGTTCATTCCATGAATTCTCCACACAACGTAACTGACAACCAACGCCCTCGAAATCACTTCCATTTCCCCAACGAGTAAGACCTTATACCTTCGGCTCCTCTGTCCTAAAGCTGGTCAACTCGCTCGAGAATATCTGTCTCTTCCGTAAATGCACTGGCGTCTCATTGTCCGGTACTCCTGGAATTTCCTTCTTCAGGCCCTGTCACAGATTTGTGAGCTTGAAGACTCAAAGCACAAGTATTTCGAGTGTAAACTCTAGAAGCGGAAGGGTAGAACATTTGCTAGTGGAGAGGGTGGGATCTAACGCACAATTTTGTTATAGACGCAAGCATTGAGTATTTGTTCCGGCCCCCGACAGTGCCACAGCTGCTGGTTGTTATTGTCCAAGCACTGCCAATGCGCGCGGAACTCGTCGAGACAGGATTTGTTGATATCGTCCAGTCTGTCAGGAACAGGTCAGCCCTAGGATCCCTCGAGCACTCCACTCAATCCCTTCTAGTAGCTCCAACTCCCTCCCTATTCAAAGGGTCTTGCACCCTCTCCCCACCTCAACAAGCATTGAGAAAGAAGAGATCGGACTCACACACTCTTCGCACACCGCGTAACCTTCCTCCCCTCCTTCATACAATCAAACTCCCCCCGCCCATGCGATTCCGTCTTGCACTGCATGTAATCATCATTGAACGCTTTGCACCTGGCTCCGATGAAGAAGCTTGCGCTCAGCAGGGGAGCGGATGAAGCGCCGACTTCTTTTACTGGCGGCACTGAGTCTGGGAGGGGTGTTGGGTCGATGAGGACGGATTGGTTGAAGCTGTTTGAGTTGGCTGTTAGAATGGAAGTGGGTTTTGTGGGGGGAGGGGGAAGGTACCGGGGCTGACGAGCCGACATCACGAAGGTGGAGCTGGGTAGGTGGGTGGATTGTAGTTCATTCGAGAACGCTCTCTAGGTTTGGAGGGGGAAGTGTGAAGAGAGCTCGAATAGACTGAGGCGTGTGATTGGCTAAGGTCCACATGTAATAATTCGTTCTTATATTACACTAGCGTGGTGATTCTTTCAACCAACGCGCCCAACTCACCGCGCCCTCATAAATCATCCGTCTTCTACTTGCGAGCTAGATTATTTTGCTCACTCTCTTCTGTTGTTATGTCCTCTTTGTTCGGTCAGCCTGCAGGCGGCTCCGTATTTGGCCAAATCAATAATCAGCAGAACCAGACTGGCAGCAGCAGTCTTTTTGGCTCCCCCAATCCTAGCACAAATCAAAACAAGCCGAATCTGTTTGGATCCCTCAGCACGAATACTGCGACTTCCCAGCCACAAACACAGAGCAGTGGAAGCCTTTTCGGATCAAGTACTCAGCCAGCGCAGACTGGTGGATTGTTTGGGAGTTCGCAACCACAGCAAACAGGAGGGTTGTTTGGGTCTGTACAGCCGCAGCAGGGGCAGCAACAGCAGCAAGGCGGAGGAACATTCAATCTACCCACTACGACAAACCAGCAGCCTCAGCAACAACAGCAAGGAAGCAGCCTATTTGGTGGTTTCGGGCAGTCAGCGCCGCAGCCCCAGCAACAGCAGCAACAAAGCAGCGTCCTCGGCCAGTCACAAGGCCAATCGCGGTTACTACAGCAGTCCGAACTTGCACCCCGTAAGCCCCCTGCGATCCTGCACAGACATCCAATCTAACCTCTCCGTATTTTCGCACAGGCCAAAAATCCGTCCTCGAACAAATCGAGCTCGCCTTCACAAAATGGAATCCCGCCTCCCCGAGCACTCTCTTCCAAACCTACCTCTACAACGCCGTCCCCATCGAAAACGCCCCCTTCTACGGTCCCACCGCCGAAGACGACGAAGCGAAATGGGAGGAAGCTCTCGCCAAGAAACCTTCCCCTGGTGCAATTCCCGTGCTGGTTCGTGGGTTTGAGCAGGTAGCGCAGCGCATGCAGTTGCAATTCGAGACCCTAAGCATCTTGCAGGGGAGGCTGCACGAGATCAATAATGGGCTTAATGCGCTTTTGCAGAAACACGATTTGGAGATCTCGATTCGTGCCGCTGAGTGCAGGCGCAGGCATCTCCGGTTGAGTAGGCAGTGTCTGGGCCTAGCGGCGAAGACACAGGTATTGAGGAACAGGGGGTATGCTATGGACAGCGCCGAAGAGCAGCTACGAAAGAAGCTGTTGACGCTTGAGGCGAGCGTATTTGATCCCGCGTTGACCGGTAGAGGAGAAGAGATTTGGGCGAGGATGGTCAGTGTGAGGGAACAAGGGAGGCTGCTGCAGCGGGATTTTGAGAGGGCGGGCAGAGCTGTTGGTGAGAGTGGTAATGGGGCAGTGATTGATGAGGAGGTTTTGAGGAGGGCGAATAAGGTTTGTTGGCTTCAAGGAATCTGGAATGGCAGGGAGGCTAATGATTTGTAGATTTTGGAGGATTATAGTTCGCAGATATCGCATTTGGCGAAGGAATTGGGGAGGATCCAAAGCGACCTGGCCGAGTGGGAGAAGGAGAGGGGAGTTGTAAAGTAGTCTTGGTCTGATCATAGAGTCTTCAGTCTCGATTCTGGATGGGACGGAGTTGAGCGATTCTGTATCGACCAAGGGTGTCATGCCGCCTCAAGCAGAGCATGGTATCATGAATGAAATGACATCCAGCGGCCCCACCTCATCCAATATCCCACCCCCCTCTCCACCCTGCACATTCCTGTACAACCCATCTGTTGCCCTTCCCCTCCCCACATAGGTAGCCACCTACAAGCGCATTTCCCCCAAAACAATCTCCCCCACTGCCCCACCCCAGTCCCTACACCAATTTCCTCACATAATCAATAACAAACGGCGCTGCAACCCCATTCATATCAGCAAACATCTCAAATCCCTCACCCCTCATCCCCCCTCCTCATCCACAACCCTCCCCAACCCCCCCCCTCTCCCCACCCCGGGCCACAACCATACATACCCAAATACAACACCACCCCCCCAGCA
>JAABUQ010005744.1_pt1 | contig 19447 bp, 19 predicted proteins | sample 5560001 | NCBI WGS metagenome assembly JAABUQ01 (sample SAMN10711888, study PRJNA513371) | rock metagenome | isolation source: Antarctica rocks | place: Antarctica: Victoria Land, Finger Mt nord | collected 2015-12-18
CTCCGGCTGCGACGACATCCTCACCGTACGCGACCTCATCGGTCTCGACCTCAACTCCAAGGAGGTGCCCCTTATCTGATTCTTCAATCCGTCAGGGAGAATTTCCACACGTCTTGACAAGACCTCGTACCGGCTTTGACCCCCATTTCTGCAACGCTGCCCTGATGGTCCACTAGTGGGTCAACCCGCAATTGACTGGTGCTGCGGAACAAGGCGGCCCAGATAACGAAACCTCGTGCAGCGGATCTGCCCATCGCCACCTATTTGCGGCATGACCCACTAGCTTCCTCCTGGCTAGGCTCCTGCTCGCCTCTCGGCCCAATGCACCGGGTACGCGCGGCGGAGTGCCGGGCCAAGACGGCGAACCAGCGTCTGACGTACGGCGATGTCTACCGCGCTGCGTCCGTCGAGCGCCTTGACGAGGCCATCGAGTGCGAGCCCAGCGTCACTGGCGCCGAGCACCGCTCGGAAGAGCGTCTCGGCAACTGGCACCGGCCGGCTCCACTCCGCCTGTCTCGCGCAGTGCTGGAAGAGACGCTCGGCAAGCGCGAAGCCGTCCACGCGACGGTCGCGGACGAGGGCGTGATCGGCGGCACAGAGCCGGTTCTGAAGCATCCGTCTGGCGTTGGGCCGGTCCAGGCGCGTCGCGTCGAGCCAGAGCCCCTCCGGCAGCTCCTCGTCCCAGGCGGGCAGCGCCCGGTTTGGCTCCCAGCCTTCGGGCACCCACCGCTCGACGGTCGGCACGTTCGACTCTCCGGCCCATGAGGCCCGTGACCCAGGGAGTGCCCTTGTCGCACGACCGTGTTCCTGTGCTTCACGCGGGGGGACAGGCGGCCTACCCGCCTGCCGCACCGGCGGGCTCGGTGGTGGTGCGGCGCTCCCCCGCGGGCTGGTCGGTGCCCACCGTGTTGCAGGCAGAACTACTCCGATTTCAGCATGGGCATGCGGTGACTCGGGGAGGGCAATACCCTCGAGCAGCTCTTCGAGGCTCACCTCCAGGGCCTCAGCCAACCCGACGAGCCGCGTGGGCGGCACCAGACGCCTGCCTTGCTCCCAGAGACTGGGGATGCTGGGGTCGAGGCCAAGTGCGCGGGAGATCGTGCTCTGCGTCTGGCCGCTTCGCTGCCGCAGCCGACGGAGTCGGTCGGATAGATCGACCGCAGACCGCGGCAGGCGATCGTCAACCAGCATGCATGCCACCCTCTGGGACCATGGGTCTCCGCTGGCTCATCTCGCGGTGGTCAGGCGCTCAGCCTGGCCTGGGCGTGCCGGCCTCGACGAACGGCGTGTGGGTCTCACGCAAGAGTCGCCGCAGCTCATCGAGACAGCCCCCACAGAGAGCGACCGCCCCGATCTTGACAAAGCGCCGCGCCGTGCCCGACCCACGGACCTTCAACGCGTCGTAGCCCCGACCGCAGCGTGCGCAGCACCGCGGCGGCGCGCGTCTTGCCGCCACCACGGCCGCCAGGTGCTGATGCTCGGCGAAGCGGTCGACTGCCAGCGCCGCCTCGGCGGCATTCCGGACAGTCGCGTAGGCTTGCCGCCCCACGCGCGTGGTCGCGGCGCCTGCGACGCGCACCAGAATCAGAGGCAGGTGCAGGAACGCCCGTTGGCTATCGAGTCGCGGCCCGTCCTCGGCGACCAGCACACCGTGATGCGCTGACCGCCAGGCCCGGGCCAGCGCGGCGTCGTCTGCAAGGGGCCGCACGGCACGCCCCGGCCCCTCCACTGCTGCCGCAAGCACCTCCGCGCGTTCGCGGTCAGTAGACCACACCAACACGGTCACCTCGGGCGCCACATCTCCCGCAGGCGCTTGGCTAGACCGAGGCAGGGCCAGCATGATCCTCGACGTCAGCCGAACGGGCGGCGCTCAGCCGGTGGATGGAGGTCCCGCACAGTAGCCACAAGACCGAGGCCCGTGCTCATGCACTACCAATGTAGCAGTAGCACGGTTAGCGGAGACCTCAAGTTGAGTAAACACTCCGTGCACACAAACGTGTGCCAAGTCGCGGCCTTCGGCTTTAGCCGCGGTGCAAGCGTCCCCTAGCAGCGTTTATGTCACGGCACCTATCCTGGATCCTATGGCCTCAATCTCTGAAGGTGACGACCTCCGTCCGGACCTGTTCTGCCGTGCGGTCCGGTCGTGGCTCGTGGACATGCCTCACCTCGATCCCGTGCTGGCCACGGCGGTCGCCCTGCTTGATGCCACGCCGTGGGAAGACACGCCGACTCGCTTCGAAGCGCATCTGCTCCAATTGGCGAGCGACACGAACGAGTCGCACGACTGCCTTGGTGCGGACGCCCTCCTCTCGTTGTGGCGGGCACTGCGCACTGGCGCTCGACCTGCCCTCAGGCCGATTGGAGTGATCCCTCGCCACCAGGGTTGGGACGTGATCAGGACAAGGAACGCACCATGTTCGCGCAGCCGGAGGTAGGGTGAGCTTGGTCGGGATCCAGACTACGTGGGAGACGCTCGCACGTAGCCCACAGCCCTCCATCGTCGGCACCGTGTAGCCGAAAGCGCGTGACACGGTCCGTGCGTCAGAGGGTGGCCTCCCCTGGTCCCTCCGGGGGGACCAGACGGGCAGGGGAGCGGCGCCGGCAAAGCGTCACGCCAATCGCCGCCCACGGTTCAGCCCGTCCGCGCATCCAGCCAGCGCGCTCCAGTTCGGTTACCAACTGCGCCAGCGCCGTGCGCTCCGCCGCCAGGTCGACCTGTGGTTGGAAGGGCGGCGACGTGGCGACCACCCGGTGGTCGCCCTGCTCCTCAATCTCAGCCACGTACACGAAAGTGTCGTGGGACCGGGGGGAAGGGCGTTCGAGCACGACACGAGCCGTCTCAAAGGCCTCGGAATCCTTACACGTCGAAGCGGGTTGTGGGTGTGCCATGTCAATCACCGTGCCTCAGGGCGAGGATAGCTCACGCTGGGGACCGGTCCAGTTGAGGCGCGACCATCAGCATCTAATGGGCTGGACTCGACCATGTGGCGGTTCGAGCAGAGGGCAACGGCGGGCAGGACACGCCCTGATTCGGTATCTCGGGCAGGGCTTTTGGGATCTCACCGCCGGGCTATCACCGCATGTGCGATTGACGACCAGCTGCGCAGTGCGGGCTGCGGCCCACTGAGCTTCCACTCTGGCCTCAGGGCTACTGGACGACGATCGCCACCGGCCGGAATCAGGAACTCCAACGAATACGGCGGGAACGGTAACCAGGTGTTAACCGCCCGCTCACGCGCTGGACCACGGGCTCTGGCAGAGTAACGGCGCTGTTCACAGCACCGAGGAGAGGACCGACCATGACCGACGAGGTCAGTGCCCGCTTGCCCTTGCCGTTGCCTCCGTCGCTAGGCCCGCGCTCCCGGCGCACGTTCATTCGCGAGTTCAGCGGCGGCGTCGCGGCCCTCGCGGCCGTCACCCTCGGCTCAGGGACCGCCCTGGCAAGCGCCGATCTCTGGTTCCAGCCGGGTGTGGCCGGCGCGGGCTCACCCGAGCAGCTGCACCTCCAGTTCGGCCAGGACGCCAGCCGCGAGGTGGTCGTGTCGTGGGCAACGCCGGCCCCGGTCCGGCGACCCCTGCTCCGTCTCGGGACCCCGGACGCGGGCTTCGGCAGGACGGTCCCCGCCGAGACGCGCACCTACGTCGATGGCAAGAGCGGCGTGGAAGTGTACACCCACCACGCCACGCTGGACCGTCTGCGGCCAGATACGCACTACTTCTACAACGTGCTGCACGACGGGGGCGCGCCTGCGGCTGGCAGCTTCACCACTGCTCCGCGTGGCAGAGCGCGGCTCAGGTTCACCAGCTTCGGCGACCAGGCCACACCCAACGCCGGTAACGGCCTCTGGTCGCCGGAGGCCGCGTACAACCCGCCGCAAGTGGAGCAGCTCCAGCCGCTCTTCCACCTCTTCAATGGCGACCTCTGCTACGCCAACATCAGCCCGGATCGTGTCAAGACCTGGCGCGACTTCTTCCTGAACAACGAGGTGTCCGCCCGCTACCGCCCATGGATGCCGGCCGCCGGCAACCACGAGAACGAAGTCGGCAACGGCCCGTTGGGCTTCCGCGCCTACCAGACCCGCTTCGCTCTGCCGGACAACGGTGAGACGGACCCGAACCTGCGCGGCCTGTGGTACACGTTCAAGGCCGGCTCGGTGCGCGTCATCTCCTTGAACAACGACGACGTGTGCTACCAGGATGGTGGGGACAACTACGTCCGGGGCTACAGTCAGGGGGCGCAGAAGCGCTTCCTGGAGCGTGTCCTCCAACAGGCGCAGGGGGAGCGCGACACGGATTGGCTCGTCGTCTGCCTGCACCAGGTAGCGATCTCGTCGGCGCGCAACTTCAACGGCGCCGACCTCGGCGTGCGGCAGGAGTGGCTCCCGCTCTTCGACCAGTACGGGGTCGATCTCGTCGTCTGTGGCCATGAGCACCACTACGAGCGGTCACTGGCCATCCGGGGCGTCGACGCCGGCACCGCGACGCTGCGGCCCCACGCAGTCGAGGCCCGCACGGACGTTGTCGATACGAGCCGGGGCACTGTCCATATGGTCATCGGCGGTGGCGGGACGTCGGCTCCGTCGAACGCGCTGCTGTCCGACCCGCCGGTCTGCGACGTGATCATGGGCGTCGGGCCCCAGCCGCCGACCGTGCCCGGGCAGCCGCGCCCGCACCGCCCGTCCATCAAAGTCAGCGAAGCCGCCACGTGGGTCGGCACGCGTGACAAAGACCACCCGTACGGTTTCGCCAGCTTCGACGTCGATCCCGGCAAGCCGGGCGGCAAGACGCGCATGCACGTCACTCTGTGGGATACCGCGCCGTCCACGACGGGCGCGCCGACTGTTTTCGAGCGGTTCACGCTCGAGCGCCCGCGGCGGGACCAGGAGGGCGAGCGGCGAGGGGTCGGCGTCTAATGCTTGTGCCAGGTCTGAGGGTGGAGCGCCGCGGCCTCATCGCGCTCGTCCTCGTAGTCGGTCTCGGTTGGGCGGGCGGCGCTGCCCCCATCGGAGCCACATCCGTCGCTGCCGCGGACGACGCCCCGGCCGCGCGCGCCCTGGCGCTTGGACCGGCCGGCCTACCGGAACAGCGCACCACGCTCGAGCTCGCCCCAGGCGTCAGCTTGACGCGCATCCTCCACGGCGCGGCCGATCCCACGAGCGCCTGGACAGTGACGGCGGCGTGGGAGGACACCGACGCCGCGGCGCAGGCCGACCTCGGGCGTCTCGCCGGGGCTGGCTTCAACGCCTCCGTCGTCCCGATCGGCCAGCGTGCCCCCGACGACCCGGCGCCGGGGCCGCTGGGGTACGCCGTCCGCGTGGGCTCATTCGCCACGCGCGCCCCCGCCGACCGCTTGCTGCGAGACGTCAAGGCGGCCGGACTCGCCGACGCTGGCGTCGACGACACAGGCGAGGATGGTGGTCCGACGACCGGACCCTGGGCGGTCGACGTCCTCCGGATCGACCACGCCCAGTTCCGCGGCAGACTGGGCACCATTCTCGCCAGCGGTATGATCTCTGCTGGACGAGCGCCGGTCAGCCAGGCCGCGCCACGGGCCGGCGCCCTGGCCGGCGTCAATGGCGGCTACTTCGTCGTAGGACCAAGCGACGGGACACCGGGCGACCCAGCCGGCATCTCGGTGGTCGATGGGCAGCTCGTGGCCGAAGCTGTCAATGGCCGGACGGCTCTCTTCCTGGGCCCGACCACAGGACACGGTGAGCCCCTGGCCCAGATCCTGTCAGGGGTGAGCACCGCTATCGACGCCACCGCGTCCGACGGCGCCGAACGTGTTGTCAACGGGCTGGACCGCGTCCCCGGCCGCGTCCGCGCCTGCGGCCGCCCCGGCGCCCAGCCGACGCAGGGGCCCAAACACGACTTCACCTGCACCGACCCGGACGAGCTCGTCGTGTACAAGCCGCTGTTCGGCAGCGCCACGCCAGCCGGCTCCGGCGTCGAAGCGGCGCTCGACGCCGATGGGCTCGTCACTGTCCTGCGGCCACGGGGAGGGCGCATCCCGCCGAACGGGACGGTCCTGGCCGGCACCGGCGCCGCGAGCGACTGGCTCACGGCGCACGCCCAGCCGGGCGCCCATATCAGGGTCACCGAGCGGCTCACCGCCGACGGTCAGCGGCGCCTCCTGCGTCCTGGCCTCGGCGTCGTCAACGGCGGCCCCCGCCTGGTGTGGGGAGGCAATATCTCGGACGGAGCCGAATCGGTGATGCTCACGGGATGTTTGAACTGCTCAGTCTTGTCCTCCTGGCCGTTCGTGGCTTGGTCCGTCCACGCCAGGACCTCGTTCTCGAGAACCTGCTCCTGCGCCACCAACTCGCCGTCCTGACCCGACCGACCCGGACGCGTCCGCGTCTCCGGCTCCGCGCCTGGGACAAGCTCGTGTGGATTCTCGCTCGCCGCTTCTGCGCGTGGCGCAACCATCTGGTGCTGGTCGCGCCGGATACTGTTGTGCGCAGGCACCGGCAGGGCTGGCGCCTGTTCTGGCGCTGGAAGACGCGCCATCCTGGGGGGCGGCCGTGCTGAGCGCCGAGGTGCGGGAGCTGATCGTCGCTCATCACGCCGATGAGCTGGACGAACTCGGCACCTGGGCGGCTGCGTTCTCGGCCGAGACAGGCCAGCGCACGGTGGATCTGCGTGCGCATCTGGCGCGCCGCATCGCGCAGCAGCGGCTCTTCGTCTGGGATGACGGCGGCACTCCCGTGGCGATGGCCGCCGGGTCGCATCCCATCGCGGGCGTCGTCCGGGTCAGCCTGGTCTACACTCCACCGTCACGGCGCCAACGTGGCTCCGCGAGCGCGCTGGTGGCCGCCATCAGCCACCGCGCCCTTGACCAGGGTGCCCACACCTGTGTGCTGTACACCGATGCCGCCAACCCGACGTCCAACGCCATCTACCAGGCGATCGGCTATCGGCCGCTATACGAGGCGGCCGTGTACACCTTCGAGCCAGCATCCTCGGCCGTGCTTGGCGCGCGTGCGCCATGATGCCGGCCACTCAGTTGGAGCTTCTGCAGATCGAGATCGAGACGATCTGGGACACTGACGAGCGTGGGCGGATCAACGGCCCCGACCTCGTGATCGCCAGCTCTTCCGTGGGTAGCATCACCGCCATTGGCTCCGCAGTGCCGGACGACCTCGCGGCCGCGCTGAAAGCGGTCGTGTCGGCGGTGACGCCGTCGGACGACGCGATCTCACCGCCGGCGGCGCTCGACCAGTGCCGTCGGCTCCTCGAGGACACGCTCGGACCGGTCGAGCTAACGCCGGGATCGGGACCGAGTTGCCTTATCCCTGAGACGGCGGCGTTCCGCTCCGCCGTCCCGCTCGTGCGCTCGGACGTGGGAGACGTCACGGCACTCCGCGGGGCGAATCCCGGCAACTGGGGGGCCGAGGAGTGGCAGCAGCTGCTTGACGGACTGCTCGGACCCTGGGTCATGGCGACACACGAGAGCGCGGTCATCTCGATCTGCCATACACCCGCGAGCAGCAAGCGCGGCGCCGAGGCCGGCGTGTGGACGCGACCGGAGTTCCGCGGCCAGGGGCATGCCGCGGCGGTGACGTCGGCCTGGGCGGCGCTTATGCGACCGACTGGCCGCCATCTCTTCTACAGCACGTCGCGCACGAACGTGTCCTCGCAGCGCGTGGCGGCTCGTCTCGCTCTCCACCCGCTCGGCTGGCTACTGCTGCCGCCGCCAGCGCTGCTGTCGCCAGGATCGCCCGGACTTTCCGAAGTTTGGCGATTGGACCGAGCCGATCTACGGCGAACTCGGTGTGCTGACGCTGGACGAGGCTGACAAGGTCGTTTGCCACGTCTGCGGCCAGGCCTACCGCGGGCTGGACCACCATGCACGGCAGGCGCACGGCTTATGGCCTGAGGCGTACCGCGTCCTGTTTGGCCTGGAGCGTAGACGGGCGCTCGAGAATCCCACGCTGCGTGCCCGGCGACGCGAGCTCGCCCAGGAGCAGCTGCGGCCCTGGCGTGAGCAGATTCGCGATCTGGCAACGCGGATTACGCCCGAGCAGCGGGCTGCCAGGAGCCGGGGGAAGACGCGGCGCCTGGAGACGCTGCAGGACCCAGACAATCGCGCGCAATGGCGGGAGGGCGGCCGGCGGGCGCGCCAGATCCGCCGGGCCCGCATCGCGGCCGGCCACCGAGAGCGCCCCCAGGGATTTCAGGCCGGCACGGCGACGGCCCAGGAGGCGGCGGCGCGGGGCCGCGCCCGTCGCCAGGAGCTGGGCGACGTCAAGGTGTTCCGTCAGGGCAAGTTCTACATCAGTCGTGTGCCCGCGGGATTTCTGGCTCTGTGGGGGGTGATCTGGCCTTCGCCACGAGAGGCCGTTTCCAGTGCCCCTGCCATCAGTCCACCTACAACCGCTACGGCCAGATCGTGGCAGGTCCCGCGCCACGGCCGATGTTCCAGTTCCCGCTGCGCATCGAGGCTGGCAAAATCCTGGTTCAGACAGGACCCGACCAGGTGATCGCCCGCTCGGAGGCGCGAACCACCGACGCGACGCCGCTGTAGACGCACGGTGTCGCCAGGCCTGCCGCGTATGCCACACTACCGACCGGCCGCCCGCTCTCTCTGGCGAGGAGGCTGCCCATGACGACCTCACTCCACCGCCTGAGAGTGGTCTTCCGCTCTGGGGTGGTCCTGCTCGCGCTTGTTGTAGCCGCCTGCGGACCACGTCTGACGGCCAGCGGCCAACCCGCGCCCAGCGCCGCTTCCCCGGCCTCGTCGCCAGCCGCCTCGCCAGCGGCTGTCCTCGCGAGTCCGCTACCGTCCCCATCGCCCGCGGCGGGCGACGTCTGGGGGCGGGGCGATCCGGGCCTGGCCTCGGTGGCGCAGGCCGGCCTCGTGCGCGCCCTTAGCCTGTCGGACACCCACGATGGCGCCACGCTCACGCTCGAGCGGGCCTACGCCGACGCCAACCGCATCGTGATCGGCTACAGCCTCCGCGTGCCGGAGGCGTTCGGCGACTATGGCGGGATCAGCGCCGACATGCAGGTCACACCTCTCACCGACAGTGCAGGCCGGTGGTATAGCCGGACCGGCAGCGGCGGCTTTGCCGATGGTCGCGGGGCGTTCTACGCGTACGTGGTGAGCTTCGACGCTGCGCCGCTTCCACCGGGCGTGCAGGAGGCGACCTTCGACCTGACCTTTCCCGAGGTGACGGGCATCCCCAAAGGCACCTCGAAGACCGAAGTCCTGGCCCGGGGCCCGTGGCGCTTCCACTTCACGGTCCCCGTGCAACCGGGACGGGTGGTCGACCAGCCGCAGGCCATTGCGGCGGCGGGGAGCACCGTTCGGCTGGAACGGGTCGTCATCACGCCAAGCCTCACCCGCGTGTGGGTGCGGATCACCCCACCGGACGGAGACTCGTCCTGGCACTGGTTGCCCATCGTGGACCTCGACGGGCCGGGCTACGTCTCGGGCGGCCCGCGTGGCAGCCACGAGGTCCCGCCCGGCTCGGGCCTCTTTGATCATCTCTTCCTGACGCCGCCAGGCCCCAGCGGGTCCAGGTGGGTGGTCAACGTCAGTGAGCTAGTGGGCATGAAACCCCCGCCTACGCTCACACCGGCGGAGAGGCCGCAGCAGCGCCGCCTCGCTGGGCCCTGGGTCTTCCCGTTCGTGATCCCGGCCGCTTCCGATGCCGCCGTGTCCCCGCAACCCCGGCCGAGCGCGGCGCCCACGGCGGCCGGCGCTGCGCGAGCCGCTCTCGATCGCTTCATGCAGGCGCGCCTCCAGCGCGAGGACGCGGTTGTGCTGGATCTCCTGGTCGACAATGTCCGGGTGCTGGGTGGGCAAGAACAGGCGCGGCGGCAGCTCACCCAGGTGAGCAACCCGTGCTGGTACCGGTATGACGTGCTGGCGTTCGGGCAGCCGACGCCGACCAGTGCCACGGCGCTGGTCCGGGTGTACACCCATTTTTGGGGCGGTGACGTCATGGGGGGCGTGCCCCGCTCCTGGCAGCAGGAGCTAGGACTCTCCAGCACAGCGATTGGCTGGCGGGTGGAACGACTTGAAGCGCCGCAAGACGAACGCCAAGAGCCGAACGAGCCGCACGGGCGGACGACCTCGGCCTGTAGCGTGCCGCGCGCCCCCACGCCCGAGCCCGCAGCGACTACTACACAGGTTCGCCCAACCTAACACCACACGCGCGGACACCAGGACTGGGGCGCGGCTCTGCGTGCTGCTGGCGAGCGCCGCAGTGAGCGCGGCCCCAGCCGCTTCGCCTCCCTCACTGTCGGCGGACGCGAGGTTCTGGCTCTGGCACAATTCCGTCGACGTGCTCGGCGAGGCCGAGGTCGACGAAGGCGCGGTGGTAGTGCAGCAGGCTGCACGATGCGACGCGATCGAGGCTCTGCTGCATCTCCTGCGCGGGATGCCGGCAGAATCGCGGTGCGCTAGAGAGAGAAAAGGGTGCTCCAGTCCGTCGCGTCCAGGAGGCGACGCACACTGTCCGTCCTGGATCCCGACCACCGATCGGGTCCGAAGCATCGGAAGCTTTCGTCACCCGTGGCGAGCAGGCGCAGGCGGAACAGCTCGAAGTCGGGCGGCCCGCCGTAGCCGGCGAAGAATGGCTCCCACCAGCGCCTCGCGCCAGGGTAGAGGGCGGCCTTCTCCAGAGCAAACTTGACCAGGTCGTGCCCGGTGTCACCGGCAGAAGCGACCTCCAGGTCTACCACGCCCGTCACGCGCGGCGCACCCACGGGGCCGGCCAAGGAAAGCTGGTGGGCATGGCAGTCCCCGTGGACGAAATGCGGCGGATCGTGGTCTGGGGCGAGCGCCTCAGCCATCCCTTGGAACAGGGTCTCGAGCCGAGCAACGACGTCGGGCGCGAGCTGCTGCCTGTCGGGCTCCAGCAGGCGCAGCGCATCCCGGCGCGCCCGGTCCGCTGTCCAGCACGGGTGTTGCCAGGACTCCGGGTCAGGTGGGGCGGTCGGGCCGGACTCCTCTATGATGTAACCCGGGTAGGCAAACGTGATGGCGTGCATGCGGCGCAGATAGTCCCCCGCTGCCTCCAGGAGCCGCGCGGACGCGTCCGCGTCCGCGCGGGAGAGTAGCACGGTCAGCGACTTCCCGGGGAGCTGCCGAGTCACCAGGCATGGTCGCCCGACGGGATTGTCCTTGCTCGCCAGCGCCAGCACGACGTTCGGAGCGGGCAGCTTGTGCGCATGCAAACAGCTGTAGGCGCTCGCCTCATGTTGGACGCACCCGGCCCCATCGGACGGGTCGTCCGCGTACCAGTCCTTGGTGTGCAGCTTCACGAAGACCACTCCGTCAGGGCCGTCGACGCGATAGACGTCGTTGCCGCGCTTCAGGAGCGCGAGCGTCAGAGGGCCGTGGATGCCTGCGGGGCGCAGCAGCTCTGCAACCTGCCCCGTCGAAGGGAAGGGCATGTGCCTCACTGGGTTCGGTCTGGCAGCCACTCGCCAGCTACACGCCGCAGGCTGCTAACCGGCAATCCTGAGGGCAGCCGCCAGGTCACTTGCCTCAGCGCGCAGCTGAGGCAACGTGATCGTAATGGCGCCGTCCCGGTCGAGTAGCCAGCGTGCGTTGATAAGAGTGAGGCCGATCACCTGGCCGTCCCTACTGAATCGGACGGCGTGACCTTCTGGGGTTTCCTCAGCGTCAGCCGCCGCCTGAGGCTTCCCGACATGCAGGTACAGCACATCCCCTTCCGCGTCGTAGGAAATGTGGTCAAAGGTGATGTTGCCGATCTTGACGGTCATAGCTCCTGGCGTTCCTGTGGGTCACGTCGATTGCCGAGTGCGGTGACGATACGTGCTGGGCTCGTGGTGAAGTCTATGACGACGAACAGCCATCGGCTAGGACCGACGCCTCGTCGGTAGTACCTCTCCCGCCCTGGTCGGGGGTCGGGATGGCGTACGTGTGGCCGAGCGACGGCAGCCATGATCGCCTCGCGGTGCCCGGCCATTTCGCGATGCTCATCGAGAATGTGCCTCCACGCAGCGCGATCGAGGACGACGATCCGCCCGTCTGGGTCGTTGACGCTGGCGAGGATGGGGGACGGAACCATAACTTGTGCCGAACCCTACCACCGCCCAGGAGGAGAGCTAAGCGATCTCCAGACCGACGACCGGCGCCATGACGATCCCCTGGGCACGCGCCTACCGAGCGCCAGCCCTTGCCGGCCAGGCGTAGGCACTCCAACGCGATTGCCCTACGCCCGCGGCCGCTGAGGGGCGGTGCGTCGCTCGGACAGTTGGCAAGCTGACCAAGATCGTCGGGCCACTCCGCTCGCGCCCTGCTGACGTCGGGCGCGGGGCAGGCTCATCGGGCGCCGACCAGCCCATGCTCGACAGCCGGCGGGCTAGCTGGGCGCGGGAGGTGATACCCAGTTTGGCAAGCAGCCGGGACACTTGGCTCTCGACGGTGCGCTCGGAGATGACCAGGAGCTCGGCAGTGCGCCGAAATACGCAGCAATCGCGCGGTTCAGCGTGGCGTGACCCTGTGTCGGCTTCCGGTGGAGGTGCTCGGGAAGAACATCCGCGTGGCGTCTGTTGCGTCACTGCAGGCGGCCCGTGGGCCGCCTGGTCGAGAGCATCCTGCCCATGAAAATTCTTGCCGTGTCGGGAAGCCTCCAGGCTGGCTCCTCCAACACTGCCCTCCTGCGGCTCGCTCAAAGTGTCACCCCCGAGGGCGTCGAAGTTCTCCTGTACGCGTCGCTCGCGGACCTTCCGTACTTCAACCCGGACCTCGATGGCGACCCCGCGCCGGCCCCTGTCGCGGATCTGCGCGGCCAGATGCTGGCGGCTGATGGCGTCCTTCTTGCCAGCCCGGAGTACGCCCATGGCATGCCCGGCGCCTTGAAGAACGCCCTCGACTGGCTGGTGGGGTCGGGCGAGCTCTATAGCAAGCCGGTCGCTGTCCTGAGCGCATCGCCCAGACCGACCGGCGGGGTGTATGCCCGTGAGGCGCTCGAACGCACCCTGAGGGCACAGGGAGCAACCGTGATACTGTCTGCAACGGTCCAGGTGCCGCCCAAGGAGGCGAGCACCGGCCAGATGCCTGACCCACAGGCAGTCCAGGCAGTCGCCTGGGCACTCAGCGCTCTCATGGCGTCGCATGAGCTCCGCGGCCAGACGCCGTAGCTGACCACCGGGACGGACAGGGCGATGCCACAGGACGAGTCTGCCGCGAGGACGTGGGACGTCCCTCCCGAGCAGGTGGTCGCGTCCAGCAGCGGCCGCCACTGGGACGGGGTCGACGCCGCGGAGGTGCTCCATCCCCGGCCCGACTTTGCCATCCCGGCCCACCGGCGGCACGTGCTCGTGTTCAATCTCGGAACGCCGATGGCGGCCACCGAGCGGCGCAGCGGCCGCGCCGGGTTCCTCGGCGACGACGGCGTCATGATCCTGCCCGCCGGCACGGCGCGCGACTGGCACGTCGACAGCGCCGCGGAGGTGCGCCACCTGCACGTCTACCTCGACCCCATAGTCGTGCGTGGCGTGGCCGCCGACGCCGACCTGGATCCGGACCGAGTGGAGCTTGCCGATGCCTTCGGCGTGCCTGCCCCCCACATGGCGCACGCGGCCATGGCGCTCCTTGGCGAACTGCGCACTCGTGCTCCGGCCGGGCGCGCCTACGCCGAGGCGTTGGCCACAGTGCTAGCCGTGCGGCTGCTGCGGCACCACTCCTCGGTCAGCCAATCGTCCCTGCGCGGGCCGTCCCGCCTCCCGCCTTCTGCCCTCCGACGGGCGACAGCCTACATCGAGGACAACCTAGCGGAGGATGTCGGGCTCGCCGCCGTGGCCGACGCGGCCCACTTCAGTCCCTACCACTTCGCCCGCCTGTTCAAGGAGGCGACTGGCGTCTCCCCCCACCAGTACATCGTTCGCCGGCGGGTGGAGCGGGCGCGTGTGCTGCTCGCGACCACTGACCGGTCGCTCGCCGCCATCGCGCGCGAGGTGGGGTTTGCCAGCGGCAGCCACCTGGCGCTGCACTTCAAACGCCTGCTGGGGACCACCCCGAGCGCGTACCGCTGAGCGCTGCTCGCGCACGACAGCAAGAATCTGGTCTCGCGGCGCAAGACCGTGGGCGCCACCGGCCCGGCCAGGGCCACACACTGAGCGGGACATGCTCGTTCGTCCGCTGCTCGGCGGCGTCCTGGTTCTGGCGGTGGCGGTCGGGATCGGCCGCTTCGCCTACACGCCCGTGCTGCCGGCCATGCAGCGGGGCGCCCACCTGGCTACCGGCACGGCCGGTCTGCTCGCCTCGGCCAACTACCTCGGGTATCTGGCGGGAGCGCTGCTGGCCGCGCTTGTCCCCGGCGGGGTAGCCCGCGACCGCGTTCTCGGCGGGAGCTTGGTCGCCGTGGTGCTCACGACAGGCCTGATGGCCGGCACCGTCGACGTCGTCGCCTGGGGCGCCCTCCGTCTGCTGTGCGGCCTGGCCAGCGCCGGGGCGTTCGTCCTGGCGTCGGACCTGGTGCTGGAGATCCTGCGTCGGCGGCGCGCGACCGAGCTCGCCGGCTGGCTGTACAGCGGTGTGGGGCTGGGCATCGTGGCCTCGGGCGTGCTCGTCCGCGTCGTGGACGCCGCGCACGGCTGGCGTGGCGACTGGCTGGCGCTGAGCCTGCTCGCGGGCGTGCTGGCGATCACGGCCTGCTTGCTGCTCCCCCGCGCCAACACCGTGGGCACGAGGACGGCAGGGCTGTCGAGGCAGACGGTGTGCCAACGCCGGTCGCGCATTATGGGTGCGCTCCTGCTGGGCGCCTACCTGCTGGAGGGGGCGGGGTACGTAGTCACTGGCACGTTCCTCGTCGCGATCGTCGACGGGACGGCCGGCCTGGGCGGGAGCGGGGCCGACGCCTGGATCCTGGTTGGGTTGGCGGCAACCCCATCCTGCATCGCGTGGACCTGGTTGGCGGCCCGCATTGGCTACGCGCCGGCGCTGGTCCTGGCCTACATCGGGCAGGCGTGCGGCATCGCTCTGCCCCTCCTCGGTGGCGGGGCAGCGGTGGTGATGGCCGCGGCTGCTCTGTTCGGGGCGACAGCCGTGGGCATCGTGACGCTGACGTTGACATTTGCCGGGCAGCTCTCCCCGCGCGGGGTTCTGGGCAGCGTAGGGTTCCTGACCGCCGCGTTCGGCCTGGGCCAGATCATCGGGCCGGTGCTCGGCGGTCTGCTGGCGGAGCGGACAGGGAACTTCGATCTCGCCCTGGGAGCCGCGTCGGCCGTCGTCTTCCTGGGGGCGCTGCTCATGCTGGCGCTGCTGATCGCATCTGCCCCGCCGCCGACAAGCGCCACGAGGAGAGGAGCATGCTGTCCATGACCGATCTGCGCCGGCGGCTCGGGATCGAGCACGCCATCGTCCAGGCGCCGTTGGGCGGCGGGCCCACCACGCCCGAGATGGTGGTCGCGGTCGTCGAGGCAGGCGCCCTGGGCTCACTCGCCGGCGGGTACCTGTCCGGCGCGGCGATCACCGCGGCCGTGGGGACGGTCCGCGCCCGCACGGACCGACCGTTCGCCATCAACCTGCTCGTCCCGCCGAGCTCCGCGCCTCCGTCGACCGCGGGCGTCGCGGACATGCTCGCGTGGCTGGCGCCGTACTACCAGGAGCTCGGCCTCCCCCCGCCATCCATCCCCGAGCGTTTCGCCGAGCCGTTCGCCGAGCAGGTCCAGGCCGTGCTGGCTGCTCGCCCGGCCGTGTTCAGCTTCACGTTCGGCATCCCGTCCGCCGACGTGCTGGCCGCCTGCCGCGCCGCGTCCATCGTCACCATGGGCACGGCGACGACGGTAGCGGAAGGGCGGCTGCTCGAGCAGGCCAGGGTCGACGCCGTCGTCGCACAGGGCAGCGAAGCCGGCGGCCATCGCGGCACCTTCGCTGGGCCCTTCCAGGCCGGGATGATCGGGACGATGGCGCTGGTGCCGCAGATGGTCGACGCGCTAAGCGTGCCCGTGGTTGCGGCCGGCGGGATCATGGACGGGCGCGGCATCGTGGCGGCCCGCGCCCTGGGTGCGGCGGGGGTCCAGCTGGGGACGGCCTTCCTAGCGTGTGCCGAGAGCGGGATCCCGGCCGTCTACAAAAACGCCATCCGCGCCGCGCGCGACGACGCCACGACGGTCACCCGCGCCTTCTCGGGCCGGCCGCTGCGGGTAGTGCGGAACCGCTTCGTCGACGAGATGGACGAGCGCCCCACGCCAGAGTACCCCGTCCAGAACACGCTGACGCGCCCCCTGCGCGCGGCCGCGGCGGCGCGGGGCGACGCCAGTCTGATGGGGCTGCTCGCGGGCCAGGGGGCCCACCTGGCCCGCGAGACCTCGTGCGCTCAGCTGGTGCACCAGCTCGTCGAGGAGTTCGAGGCCGTCGTGGCCCGGCTCGCCGGCCTCGCTCCCCCATCGGGCGAACCGGTCGTGGCGGCAGCACGACAGGGCTCCGGGCGGCGGGAGCCTCGCGGAGGTAGCGCGTGAGCGCCGTGTTCGACCCGGGCCGTCTGCGCGCTCGGCCTCTCGGGGGACCCACGGCGCTCCTCGAGCTGGCCGGACTGCGGCTGCTCACCGACCCCACGTTCGACCCGCCGGGCGCGTACGACACCGGCCGCGGCTACAGCCTGGTCAAGACGGCCGGGCCGGCGTGTGGACCCGACGATGTCCTGCCGGTCGACGTGGTGCTCCTCTCGCACGACCAGCACCCGGACAACCTGGACAGGAGTGGCCGAGCGTTCCTCGGGCGCGTTCCCCACGTTCTGACCACCGTCAGTGGTGCCGAGCGCCTCGGTCCGGGCGCCACGCCGCTGCCGCGGTGGTCGCACGTCGACCTGCAGCGACCGGACGGCGGCACGCTGCGGATCACGGGGGTCCCGGCGCAGCATGGCCCGGAGGGCACCGAGCACCTGATGGGCGAGGTCACCGGATTCGTCCTCGCCGGTGACGGGCTGCCGACGGTGTACGTGAGCGGTGACAACGCCTCGCTCGCGGTGGTCCGGTCGGTGGTCGACACCATCGGTCCGGTGGACATCGCCGTGCTGTTCGCCGGCGGGGCGCAAACCCCGACTCTGGGCGACGCGTACCTCACGCTGACGAGCCAGCAGGCGGCCGAGGCCGCCGTCATCCTCGGCGCACGGCGGGTGCTGCCGGTGCACTTCGCGGGCTGGCAGCACTTTTCCGAGGGTGAGGATCACCTGCGCCGCGCGTTCGGTCACGCCGGCCTTGCCGATCGTCTCGCCCTCGTGGGACGGGGCGTCACCGTCGCTCTCTGAGGACTGATGCACGGCTCCCCGTTGCTGTTGCTCGACCTGGCTGCGTCCCGAGTGGCCGACCGCCACCGCGAGGCAGCGACCTGGCGGCTCGCGCGGGCTGCCAGAGCCCCAGCCCCGTCTCTGCGCCGCCGGCTGGCGACGGCCCTGCGGAGGCTGGCGGACTGGCTTGCCCCACAGCCTGACAGGGAGCGTGGCCGCGATCGTGACGTGGGCTTGGTGCCGGACATCGACATGGCCGAGCTCGGCGGCAGATCCGCGTGAGCCCGCCGCGTCGGGCCACTCGGGGCCACGCAGGACCGTTCCGACTGGCCGACGGGCGTGTCGTCTGGCTACGCCCGCTGCGCGTCGAAGCTACCGAGCGGGTGGTGCAGGACGAACTGGTCGAAGTCGATCAACGCCGGACGCAGCGTGTCCTCGCGGATGTGCCAGTTGTAAGCTCCGAGATAGAAGTAGGCCGACCGCCGAGATAAAAGTAGGCCAGTAGGTCGGCGCCGTAACAGCTAGGGTCCCCAGTGGAGAACTGGGGGAAAGGATGTTACGACGCATGGAACGGAGCACGATTCACCTGCTGCACAAGCGCGGCAAGAGCCAGCGCGAGATCGCGCAGGAGCTTGGCCGTAGTCGGGCGACGGTGGCCCGCGTGTTGACGGAGCCCGTCGACCGGCTGCCGGCGCGGCGACGACGGAGGAGCCTGACTGACCCGTACCGGGAGCAGATCAGCCAGTGGCTCAAGGACGGGCTCACCGCGGAGCGCATGTTGGAGTTGGCGCGGACGGACACGCTGCAGCCGTATCAGGGCGGGCACTCGATCTTCCGGGCGGCGGTGCGTCAGGAGCGGCTGGCCCAGGCGCACACGCAGGCGATCGCGGACGTCCCGGTCCGCTTCGAGGGCTTGCCCGCCGAATACCTGCAGGTGGACTGGGGGGAGATCCGGCGCTTCCCGTTTACCCAGCAGGCGCCGGCGACGCGCTACTTCCTGGCGTGTCGGCTCAAGTACAGCCGCTGGACCTGGGTGCGGTTCACGACCGAGATGCGCCAGGAGACGCTCTTCCGCGGGCTGGTCGACTGCTTGCTGGCCTTGGGCTTCGTGCCCTGGGTGCTGGTCTTCGACAACATGAAGACGGTCACGACCGGTCGGGACGACCAGAAGCAGCCCATCTGGCACCCGGCCCTGCTGCAGCTGGCCGCCGAGTTCGACTTCCACCCCGAGGCCTGCTCTCCTAGCGCGGGCAATCAGAAGGGCAGCGTCGAGTCGTTGGTCAAGTGGGTCAAGGGCAACTTCCTGGCCGGCCGCCGCTTCGCCGACGACGCCGATCTAGCGGGGCAGTGCGCCGAGTGGCTGCAGTACGCCAATACACGCCCGTCGCAGGCGACCGACGTGCCACCGCTGGACCGGCTGGTGGAGGAGGCGGCCAAGGGTGGCGTGCTGCCGACCACGGCCGTGGACTACGGGTTTGCCCATCCTGGCCAGGTGAGTAGCGGCGCGCTGGTGGCAGCGGTCGGCAACAGCTACTCGGTGCCGATCGAGCACGTCGGCGCACCGGTCACCGTCCGTGTGCACCGCGCGCGCATCGTCCTGTGGCGCGACGCGGAGCAGCTGGCCGACCACGCCCGTGCCCCAGACGGCGCCCATCGTCGGGTGGTGGATCCGCGCCACTTCGCCCCCCTCTTTGGCCGCAAACCGCGCGCTCAGATCATGCTCTACCGCGAGGCGCTGCTCGGCCTTGGCGGCGTCGCTGTTCCGTATATCAGTGAACTCGCGCGACGGCAGCGCGCGCGGCTCGGCGACGAGGTGCTGGGGCTGTATGCGCTGTATGAGCAGTGCGGGGCGGCGGAGCTGCTGGCGGCGATGGAGAAGCCGCGGGCGAGCACCCAGACCAGCTTGTCCCAGGCGCGGAGGCGGGGACGGGGCCGTCTCCGGGTCGGTCGGGTTAGCACGGCGAGCTGGTGGCGCAGGAGAAGATTCTCGATGACGAGGTCCTGGCGTGGGCGGACCAGACCGCGGACGGCCAGGAGCAGGAGAACGAGCAGTTCGAGCACCCTCGTAGCATCGCCGATCTGGGTCCGTCCGAGGTATTGCCGTCCCACAGCTCCAGAACAGACGCTGGCAGCCCCCAGCGAGGGTCCGCAACGGGTTGGCTGGTGTCCTGTGCGGAACCTTTTCGGCGCGCTGGGCGTCGAATGAGGAAATAGCCTGCCTGCACCACGGGCAGGTG
>JAABUQ010005746.1_pt1 | contig 19443 bp, 17 predicted proteins | sample 5560001 | NCBI WGS metagenome assembly JAABUQ01 (sample SAMN10711888, study PRJNA513371) | rock metagenome | isolation source: Antarctica rocks | place: Antarctica: Victoria Land, Finger Mt nord | collected 2015-12-18
TCGCGGCAACCTGCCCCACAGCGTGGCCAAGTCCGGCGTCAACGCGATGACGCGAGAACTGGCCGTGGAGTGGGGGCCGCACCGCATTCGCGTCAACGCTATCCTGCCCGCCACGATCCGCACGGCCGCCTGGAGCGCCATCGCGCGGACCATGGGCTGGGATGACCAGGCCTGGGAGCAGCACTTGCTCGGCGGACTCCCACTGGGCCGGCTGGGCGAGCCGGACGACCTGGTCGGCCCCGCCATCTTCCTGGCGTCGGACGCCGCCGCCTTTGTCACCGGCCACCTGCTGGCCGTCGACGGCGGCAACCTGGCCCTGGATGCGGGCGGCAGTATCACCTGGCCGGATGTGCGGACCGAGTAGACGACCAGCCCGACGCTATGCGCGGCTCAAGAAGGAGGTGTGTTCTCATGCTCATCACCGCAATCGACACCTTGCGCCTGCCTGAGCACCCCCACACCGTGTGGGTCCAGGTCCATACGTCCGAGGGTCTGGTGGGACTGGGCGAGACATACTATATCCCCGGCGCGGTCGAGGCGGTGATCCACGACTTTGCCGCGCCGTTGCTGCTGGGCCAATCGGCGTTCGACCGTGAGTTGCATTGGCAGAACCTCTTCGCGTACGCCAACTTCTTCGGCTACGCCGGCGCCGAGATGCGCGCCATCTCGGCCCTGGACATCGCGCTGTGGGATCTGCTCGGCCAATACACCGGCCAGCCCATCTATACCCTGCTGGGAGGCCGCTGCCGCGAGTCGATCCCCATCTACAACACGTGCGTCAACACGCCGCTGTACGCCGACCTGGACGGCTTCTTGCAGCGGCCGGGCGAGTTGGCGGAGGCGCTGCTGGCGGAGGGGATCAGCCAGATGAAGGTATGGCCGTGGGACCGCTTCGCGCCGCCTATCGCGGTCGAGGGGTTCACCGGGCCGGCCGGGTGGTCCGCCGTCGGCCCGCCCGGTCATCATCTCACGCCCGCGGACTTGAGGCAGGGGTTGTGGACGATCCAGGAGATCCGCAGAGCGGTGGGCGGCCGCATGGATATCGCGGTCGAGGGTCACTCGCGCTGGGATCTCAACGTGGCCTTGCGCATCGCGCGGGCGCTGGAGCCCTACGACGTGATCTGGATGGAGGATATCATCCAGCCGGACAGCGTGGACGACCTGGCCCGGCTGGTCAGCGAAACGCGCGTGCCGCAGTGCGTGAGCGAGCGGCTCTTCACCAAGTACGCCTTCCGGGAGGTGCTGGAGCGGCGCGCGGCGCACATCGTAATGCCCGATCTGATCTGGACCGGCGGCATCACCGAAACGGTCAAGATCGCCACGCTGGCCGACGCGTACCACCTCCCTATCGCGCCGCACGACTGCACGGGTCCGGTCAACGTCTTCGCCTGTCTGCACGTCTGCGCGGCGGCGCCGAACGCCATGGTCATGGAGACGGTCCGTGGGTTCTGTCGCGGCTACTATCTCGACCTCATGACCCGACCGGTCCCGATCCACGAGGGCCGCGCTTTGTTCGACTTCGGCCCGGGACTGGGCGTGGCGCTGCGGCCTGAGATGCTGGCCCGCCCCGATCTCATGAAACGAACCTCAGCGGGAGCAGGAGGACCATCATGACCGGCTCACCGACGACCGTCCCGTTTGCCACGCGTGTCGCGCAACAGGACGTGCCGCCCGGCCACGTCGTCGCGTGGTGGCTTGGCGGGTCGGGCTTTATTTTCAAGACGCCGGGCGGCACGCAGGTGTTCATCGACCCCTATCTCTCCGACAGCGCGGAGCGTATTTTCGGGCCCGGCAACAAGCGTGGCTTCCCACCGCCCATTGGCGCGGAAGACGTGCGCGCGACCGCGGTCATCTCGACGCACTGGCACGAAGACCACCTCGACCCGGGGGCGATCCCGGTCATCGCCCGGCACAGCCCGACGACGCAATTCATCATGCCGCCCAGCGCGACCGCGCGCGCCCTGAGTTGGGGCGTGCCGCGCGACCGCGTCACGGCGCTCACGGTCGGACAATCGCTGACGGTGGGGGACGTGAAGGTAACGGCCGTCCCGGCGCGCCACGAGGCGGGTATCCCCGGCTGGGAGGTACCCGATGCGATCGGCATGGTGCTGGAAGCCGGGGGGCTGCGCATCTACCATACCGGCGATACCGAGTACGATGTGCGTCTGCGTGAGCTCAGGCGCGAGGGGTTCGACGTCGTCATCGCGTGCATCAACGGCGCCACCGGCAACATGAACGCGTACGAGGCCGCGCTGTTGGCCTGGTACCTGGGCGCGGGGACGGTCATCCCGATGCACCACCTGCTGTGGGAGGGCAACCCCGGAGGCCCCGACGCGACGCTGGACCCGGCCCTGTTCGAGGAGACGTATCGCAAGCTCGGCGGGACCGGACGCGTCGTGCTGCCGGAGGTAGGCGGAATGATCGACTTTGCCCGCTAGATGGTCGGCGGTTGTGGCAGGGCCTGCGACTGCCCGGCTGGACCGGGACCGGCCGCAGCCGGTCGGGGGTCAGTCCGCATGTGTCGCATGGCAAACCACGGCCGACTGCGGTCGGTTGAATTGCAAAGTAAGTCCCTTAATCGTACATTAGGCGCTCGGCAGTTGTCGGTTGAGCGATGAGGATCGTGGGAAGGGGGTATGCGATCATGGCGCAGGGACCAGAGGTGTGGCGCATGCTGCTCACCGACGCCAACGAGTTCCACGTGCCGGAGAAGGCCGGGGCAATACTCCGCCAGGCAGGCGTCCACGTCGAGTCGGTTGATGGCCATGAGCCCGCCGCGATCGCGGCGGCCGGCGAACGCTGCCAGGGCCTGTTTTTGTACCGGGCCCGTGTCGACGACGCCCTGCTCGCGGCCCTACCCGCCTGTCGCCTGCTGGCGCGTGTCGGGACCGGCTACGACGCCATCGACGTGGAGGCGGCGCGGCGCCGGGGTGTGATGGTCACCTATATTCCGGACTTCTGTACGGAGGAACTCTCCGACCTCGTGATGGCATTCATCCTTGGATTCACCCGCCAGTTCCCCTTCATCCTGGCCCGGGCGTACGAGCGTCGCTGGCTGAGCATCGCGGAGGTCCCCGTGCCGCGCAGGGCGCGCGGGCGGACGCTCGGCATCCTTGGCTTCGGGCGCTCCGGCCAGCGCACGGCCGAGAAGGCCCGCGCGTTCGGCGTGGAGGCGCTGGTCTGGACGCGCACGCCCCGTCCCGCGGACCTGGCGCGGGCCGGGGCGCGCCCCGCGACGTTCGAGGAGGCGCTGGGATGCGACTTTGTCTCGCTGCACCTGCCGCTGACGGAGGCAACCCACGGTCTGATCGGGCGCGAGGCGCTGGCCCGGATGCGGCCGGACGCGGTGCTGGTCAATATCGCGCGCGGGGCAATCGTGGACACCGACGCGCTGGTGGAGGCCCTGCGCGCGGGCCGCCTCGCGGGCGCCGCGCTGGACGTGACGCAGCCGGCGCCGCTGCCGCCCGAGCACCCGCTGTGGTCGATCTCCAACGTGTGGATCACCTCGCATACGGGCGGCATCTCCGTCGAAGCCGCGGACGATGCGTGGTCTACCGTGGTCGAGGATGTCCTACGCGTGCGCAACGGACGCCCGCCCGCGCATGCGGTCCCCGAGTTACGGGGAGAGGCCATGGCGGCGCCTGTACAATGACGGTGAACGGGACGGGTAGCGCGCCCGGAGGACCGGACCAGGGGGTGAGATGAACGAGACCGACACCGTCGTCGACGCCGCGGCGCTACGGCGCTTCGTGGCCGACGTCTTGGAGGCGGTGGGGATGGCCGGGGACGATGCGCGGATCGCCGCCGATGTCCTGGTAACGGCCGATCTCCGCGGCCACGAGTCGCATGGCGTGGCGCGCATGGAGCGGTACTACGTGCGCCCGATGCAGAGCGGGCAGATCCAGGCGCGAGCCGCCCTGGTCACCGTGCGCGAGACGGCGGCGACGCTGGTGCTGGACGCCCAGAACGGCATGGGCCATCCGGCAACCAAACACGCCATGGACCTCTGCATCGCCAAGGCGCGCGAGGCGGGTACCTGCGTGGCCGTGATCCGCCACAGCAATCACTACGGCATCGCGGGCTACTACCCGCTGCTGGCAGCGGATCGCGACATGATCGGCGTCTGCAGCACGACCGCGGGCACCCTGGTCGTGCCGACCGGGGGGCGCAACGCCCTCCTGGGCACCAATCCCATCGCCTTCGCGGCGCCGGCCAACCGGCATCGTCCCTTCATGCTGGACATGGCGACCAGCGTGGTACCGGTCGGCAAGATCGAAGTCAAGGCCCGCCGCGGCGAGCCGCTGCCGTTGGGCTGGGCCGTCGACGAGCAGGGGCAGCCCACCACGGACGCGCAGGCGGTGCTGGACCGCGTCCATGATGGCCCCTGGTGGGAGGCGGGTTGGCGCCCCTGGGCGGCCTGGAAGCCGGCCACAAGGGCTACGGCCTGGCCGCGATGGTCGATATCCTGTGCGGGCTGCTGGCCGGCGCGCAGGCCAGTGTCCGCTTGAGCGAGCACATGCGGCGCGGAGAGGATGCGGACGTGGGTCACCTGGTCGCGGCCATGGACATCGCGGCCTTCACCCCGGTCGAGGAGTTCAAGCAGGCTATGGACGCCTACATCGACGTGTTGCACGCGGCGCCCCCGGCGCCGGGCAGAGACCATGTCCTGGTGGCGGGCGACCCCGAGTTCGAGACCGAGCAACGCCGCAGACAGGAGGGCATTCCCCTGCACCACACGGTGAGGGCATCCTTGCAGGCTCTGGGCAGAGAGTTTGGCGTCCTGCCCCTCCCAGGCATCTAGCTGCCGCGTCAGCAACTCGTTATCTATCCCACAGCGCGGTGCCACGCGCCCGCGCTGCACGCCGGTCGCCGCACCCTCCTCATGCTCCCGGCCAGCCGGGTCTGCCAGTGGCGCGCCCTACGATTGTGAGGCCGTCGGCACGCACAATCACAATCTCGATACTGTTAGCAAATGAGGCATCGAAAAAACGGGGTCCTGCGGCCGTCTGGAGGCGTGCGCAGGGGGAGCAACGGGCAGCGGCAAGGGGCGTTTCGTTGGCCCAGGCGACCAGGCGCATCCCTACCGACCGAGCCAGCGGTCCAGCCAGCCTCGCGGCCGCGCACCGGCCCTCCCCCGCTCGTCATCAATCTCGACCGGGATCTCCTGGTCGGCCAGGATGCGGCCGGGATTGGTCTCCACGAGCGCGCGCGCGCGGGCCTCGCCCACCAGGGCGGCGGCCGCCTCGTACCCTTCCGGCAGGGTGGCCCCGCTGGCGGCTTTGTGGCGGTCCGTGGAGATGACCTGCGCCAGGCCGCGGCGGACGAGGGTCTCGGCCAGCGCGCGCTGCCTGCGCCCGCGCTGCCCCGTCAGCGCGGACGCGGTGACCTGCACGCGCACGCCGTGGGACACCAGCGTGGCCAGGGCGTCCGGCGTCAGCCAGCCGTAGCGCTCGGCGTGCGCCAACAGCGGCGTGATCCCCCCCGCTAGCAGCTCGAAGAAAACCTGGTCGAGGTAGAGCGGCCGCTGCCCCACCGGCGTCTCCACCAGCAGCCAGTGCGTCTCGCCGATGGTGGGCACGCGCCCCTCGCGCACCTGGCGCGGCAGCTCCGGCGCGAGGAAGGCCTCGCCCCCCGGCACGACCCCCAGGCTGATGCCGGCGCGGTCGAGCTCCTCCCGCAGCAGGGCCACGCGCGCGCGGACGGCCGCCGCGTCGGGCAGCACGGCGCGCGTCCAGTCGTCGACGTGCGGCGTGGCCACGACGAGCGGGGTGTCCGTGGCGGCGCACTCGCGCGCCAGGTCCAGGGCCGCCGCGAGGTCGGGCGGGCCGTCGTCGACTCCCGGCAGGAGGTGCAGGTGCAAATCAATCATGACGAGTACGATCTGTTGGCGGGATAATCGGTCGCGCGCATCAACGCTGGGACGACGGGGAGCGCGTGGCGTTCGCCGCGCTGCTCGCTCGTTTCGGCGTTGAACCGGGGACGGGCGGGCAGCGTAGCGAGCGTCCCGCCCCCCCAGGACTTTTGCGCGCCAGCGAATAAGCGGTGAGGCGCGACACCGGCGCCGGCCACGGATTAGCCCTCACCGGCTAACAACGGCGTAATGGCGTCCCGCGCGTGGCCGACGTCGACGGCCATCTGCGCCAGCAGGCCGTCGAGCCCGTCGAAGGTCGCCTGGCCGCGCAGGTGGCGGATGAAGAAGAGGCGCAGCACCTGGCCGTAGATGTCCTGGTCGAAGTCCAGCAGGTAAGCCTCGACAGTGGTCTCGACGCCGTTGAACTGTGGGTTAGTCCCGACGCTGACCGCCGCGGCGTGGCGCTCGCCGGATAGCTCGGCGATGGCGGCGTAGACGCCCTCCGCCGGGACGAGCTGCTCAGGCGGCAACTCGACGTTGGCGGTCGGATAGCCCAGGCCCCGCCCCCGTCCCTGCCCGTGGATCACCCGGCCCGCCAACTCGAAGGGACGGCCCAGCATGGCGTTAGCCGTCTCCACGTCGCCCCGCTGAACCGCCTCGCGCACGGCGCTGCTGCTGACCCCCGCCGCGCCGGCCTCGACGCCCTGGCGGGCCACCACGTGCACGGCGAACTCCGAGCGCGCCGCCCGCTCGAGCAGGTAGGGGACGCCGCCCTCGCGCTCATGGCCGAAGCGGAAGTCGTCGCCCATCCAGAACTCGGCCAGCCGCAGGCCATCTTCCAGGCGGTCGATAAACTCCGCGGCGCTGAGGGCGGCAAACGAGGGCGTGAAGCGGAGGACAGCCAGCACGTCCGGCTCCAGCGCCGCGAGCAGACGGATCTTGAGGTCGCGCGGCGTGATCTGGTAGTCGGTCAGGCCGGGCCGCAACACCAACGCCGGCGGCGGGTCGAGCGTGATGACGCCGAAGGCCAGGTTGTGCTCGCGGGCGCGGGCGCGGGCCTGCCCCAGCATGTAGAGGTGGCCGCGATGGACGCCGTCGAAGGTGCCGATGGCGATCACCATCGGCCGGTCGTCGCGCAGGTCCTCCAGGCTCTCCACCAGCTTCATGCCTGCTCTCCCGTGCCGGCCGCCGTCCCTGTCATCGCGTCCGTCGCGGCGCTCAGCGACGCGCCCGGCGACACGAGCACCTTGGTGGGTTGCCAGCCCTGACGCCGCGCGTCGTAGCGCGCCAGGGCCAGCAAGACGCCGTCCGGTCCGTAGAGGCAGGCGTCCACCCCGTCGTTGCGCGACCCCATGGCAACGCCGGACCTCTCGTCGACACGCGGACGGTCCGAGGCGGGAGTCTCGAGGGCGCGGACATCCTGCTCGTTCGGGGTGTCCACAGGGACGGGCGGGACGCCCGCGCTCCCAGGGCTTGCGTGCGCCGACGATCGGTCCGCGATGAAAGGGTTTGTGCGCGACGCCAATCTGTCCACGATAAAGTTGCCGTGCAGGACATCCTGAGCTTGCTGGGCCGTGGTTATCACCGCCGGCCAACCGGCCACCGCCTCGTCTAGCGGCGCGAGGACCTTGGAGACGCGGCCCTCACCGGCCAGCCGGCGCAACTCCTGCACGCCCACGGCCGTGTCGACGCCGAACGCGCCGCTACTCAGGCGCCGTAGCCCGGCCAGGTAGGCGCCGCAGCCCAGCCGCTGGCCCACGTCGCGCGCCAGCGCCCGAATGTAGGTCCCCGCGCCGCACCACACCAGGATGTCCAGCAGCTCCCCGTCCAGCGCCAGCAGGGCCAGCGCGTCGATGCGCACCCGGCGCGCCGCCAGCACCGGCTCTTTACCCTGTCGCGCCAGCTTGTAGACGGGGACGCCGCCCTGCTTGATCGCCGCGTAGGCGGGGGGAACCTGTTCGATGTCGCCGCGGAAGGCGGACAGCGCCGCGGCGACGCGCTCGCGCGTCAGCCCCGTTACCGCGCGCGCCTCCGTCACCTCGCCCTCGGCGTCATCGGTGGGGGTGGTCGCTCCCAGGCGCAGCCGGGCCAGGTAGCACTTGCGGCCGTGCATGAGGTAGTCGGAGAGGCGCGTGGCCTGCCCCACCATCACCAGCAGCACGCCGCTTGCCAGCGGATCGAGCGTGCCGGCGTGCCCGACCTGGCGCTGGCGCGTCAGCCGCCGCACCAACCCCACGACGTCGTGCGAGGTCCAGCCCAGCGGCTTATCCACGTTCAGGATGCCGGAGAGGGGACCCTCACCCCCCGCCCCTCTCCCTGTGCGCGGGAGAGGGGAGACGACGGATAACTCCCCCTCTCCCACGGTAGGGAGAGGGGGTTGGGGGGTGAGGGCTCCGGGGGTAAACGATGTCTTCACGATCCCACCAACTCCCGGTAGCGCCGCAGCAGCGCGTCGCGCGCAACGTCGGCAGGGCCGGCAAGGTCGCAGCCGGCGGCGCGACGATGGCCGCCGCCGCCGAAGGGCGCGGTCAGCTCGACCGCGTCGACGCGCTCCGTGGTGCGGATGCTGGCCTTGAAGTGGCTGTCTCCGTCCGCGGTCGGCTTGAGCAGGAACGCCAGGTCGACCCCATCGATGCCGCGCAGGAACTCCACCACGCCGTCGAGGTCGGTTACCTCGGCCTGGCACTGCGCCAGCATCAGGTTGGTGGCCTCGGCCGAGGCCACGCGCCCGTCCTCGTCCAGGCGCATCGTGGCCAGCGCCTGGCCCCACAGCAGCGCCGCCTGGGGCCGTCGTTGCAGCAACAACTGGTGGCTGATGCCGGACGGGTCGGCGCCAGCGCCAACCAGCGCCGCGGCCGTGGTCAAGGCGCGCGCGCTGGAGTTGGAGTTCTGGAACGAGTGCGTGTCGTTGATGATGCCCGTGAGCAACCCCGTGGCCATGGGACGGTCGATGGCCACGCCGAGCGCGCCAATCAAGTCGTAGACGATCTCCGCAGTCGAGGCGGCGCTCACATCGACGAGGTTGACGTCTCCGTACTCCGTGTCGCTGGCGTGATGGTCGATGTTGAGCAGCGTGCGGCCGGCCCGCAGGCGCGTCAGGTCGGCGCGCATCGGCCCTAATAGGATGGGGTCCGAGATGTCGACCGTTACCAGCAGGTCCGCGTCCCGCGGCAGCGTCGTTTCTACCGTCCCGCTAGCCGGCATAAAGAGCAGCGAGCGCGGCAGCGGGTCGGGACACACCACGGTGGGCGCGCTGCCCAGGCTCTGCAGGGCCATGGACAGGGCCAGGGCCGACCCGACGGTATCGCCGTCGGGCGAGCGGTGACAGAACAGCAGCGGGCGCCTCGCGCCACGCAGGACGGCGACGACGGCCTCTAGCCGCGCGCTGTCCGGGGCCGATGGCGGAGCGGACGACACGCCGGCAACAACTGGCCCGTCGGGCGCGTCAAGCTCATCAGGATCGAGGTTGGCCTGGACATGGACGCTCGAATCAGGGTTCATGCTGCTCCTGACGCTCTGGCTCTCGCTGCTCCCGCTGCTCTAGCTCTCGCTGCTCCTGCCGTTCCCGCTCTTCGACCTCACGGATGACGCGCAGCACGCGGTCGCCCTCCTCGATAGAGTGGTCGAGCACGAACTGCAGCTCGGGCGTATGGCGCAGCCGCAGGTCGACGCCCATCTCGCGGCGCAGGTACCCGGCGGCGTGGCGCAACGCCTCGATGGTATTCTTCTGTTCGACGGGCTCCCCCATCACCGAGACGAACACCTTGGCGTAGCGCAGGTCGGGCGACATCTGGATGCGCGTGATCGTGCTCATGAACGACACCCGCGGGTCCTTGAGTTCGGTCAGGATTAACTCGGTGAGGCGGCGGCGCAGCTCGTCGCTCACGCGCTCGGCACGGTGTGGCGCGGGCATAGGAACACCTCCGGTGTAGTGGCTAGTGGCTAGTGGTTAGTGACTAGTACTAGCCACTAGTCACTAGTCACTAACCACTAGCCACTCGTTAGCTAACGAGTTCGCGCGAGTAGGTCTCGAGCATGTCGCCGACGACGAAGTCGTCGAAGCCGTCGACGGTCACGCCGCACTCCGTCCCCGCGTTGACCTCGCGCACGTCGTCGCGCACGCGGCGCAACGAGGTGATCTTGCCCTCGCCGGCATTCGTTCCGTTGCGCATGACACGCACCGTTGAGCCCTTGACCAGCGACCCATCTTGCACCAGGCAGCCCGCGGCCTTGTGCTTGCCGGCCGGGAAGACCGCGCGCACGTCGGCATGGGCGTGCACCACGTCCTGGTACACCGGCTCGAGCATGCCCTTGAGGGCCGCCTGCACGTCCTCGATCAGCCGGTAGATGATAGTGTAGAACCGTACGTCGATGCCGCTGACCTCGGCGGCGCGCCGCGCCGCGGGATCGTAGCCGACGTTGAAGCCGATCACGATGGCTTGCGAGGCTGCCGCCAGCGTGACGTCCGACTCGGTCACCTCGCCGGTCGCGGCGCGGATCACTCGCACCTTGACGTTCTCGTCGCCCAACTCCTCCATACTCTTACCGATCGCGCCGAGCGAGCCCTGCACGTCGGCCTTGACCACCATGTTGAGCTCTTTGACCTCGCCCGCCTGCACCTGGCTGAAGAAGTCGGCCAGGGCCGCGCGCTTGATCGGCGCCAGCGACTGCGCGCGCCGCTCGCGCTGGATCGCCGCGGCCAACTCGCGCGCCTTACGCTCGTCGCCGAACACGCGCAGGGTGTCGCCGGCCTCGGGCACCTCCGAGAGGCCCAGGATCTCCACCGGAAACGAGGGCGGCGCGGCCTTGACCCCCTGGCCGCGATAGGTGAACATATTGCGCACCGACCCGGTCGTCGCGCCGACCAGCACGTACTCGCCGCGGTGCAGCGTCCCCGTGCGCACCAGGACAGTGCACAGGGGACCCTTCTGCACGTCCTTCTTGGCCTCGATCACCGTACCAATGGCCTGCCGGTCGGGGTTGGCCATAGGGTTGACCTCGATGTCCGAGACCAGCAAGATGGTGTCCAGCAGGTCGTCGAGCCCCTGGCCCGTCTTGGCCGAGACAGGGACCGCGGGCACCGTGCCGCCGAAGTCCTCGACCACGACGTTATACTCGGTCAACTGCTGCATGACGCGCGAGGGGTCGGCGCCCGGCTTATCGATCTTGTTGACGGCGATGATGATCGGCACCTCGGCGGCGCGGGCATGGTCGATCGACTCGACCGTCTGCGGCATCACGCCGTCGTCCGCGGCGACCACGATGATCACGATGTCCGTCACCTGGGCGCCGCGGGCGCGCATGGCCGTGAAGGCCTGGTGGCCGGGCGTGTCCAGGAACGTGATCTTGCGCGAGACGCCCTCGCGCTCCTTCTCGACCTGATAGGCGCCGACGTGCTGCGTGATCCCGCCGGCCTCGCCCGCGGCGACGCGCGAACTGCGAATCGCGTCGAGCAACGAGGTTTTGCCGTGGTCGACGTGGCCCATAATGGTCACAACGGGCGGCCGCGGCTTGAGCAGCGCGGGGTCGTCGTTGAACTCCGGCCTGGCCACTTCCTCGCCAGCGGCGGCTTCGTCCTCCGTCGCGGTCGCCATGGTGACGGTGATACCGAGATCGTCGGCCACGATCGAGGCCGTGTCGAAGTCGATCTCCTGGTTGATGGTGGCCATCATCCCATTCTTGAACAGGACCTTGATCACCGGCGCCGGGGTTGTCCCCAGCGCCTCGGCCAGCTCCTGCACGGTCATGACCGCTGGCAGCGCCACGTTCGACGGCCGGTCGACCGTGGCCGTCGCGCCACGATTGCCATCGCCGGGTCCATGGCCGCCGGGCCGTCCGCCCCCACGCCCGCGGCCGCCCCCGCCAGGCCGTCCGCCGCCTCCGGGCCGTCCGCTGGGCCTATACCCACCGCTACCGCCGCGGCCTCTACCGCCGCCTCCTGGTCGTCCTGGCATGAATACCTCCTTACGAGTGGTTAGTGACTAGTGGCTAGTGACTAAAAAAACTAGTCGCTAGCCACTAGCCACTAGTCACTAACTGCTGAATGTTGCGGCAGGCCGTCCGCGTAGCGGTTGAGGGCCTGCCACATCTCGGGGGTCACGTTGATATCGAGCGCGTGGTCGAGACTTTTGCGCGTCGCCGCTAGCCGCCAGCAATCCTGGGCCGGGCACAGGTAGGCGCCACGGCCCGGTTTGCGCCACGACGTGTCGACCTCGACGGCGCCATCGGCCGTGCGCACCAGGCGCACCAGGCGCCGCTTTGGCCGCGTGGTGCGGCAGGCCACGCACGAACGCTCGGGAATGTGTTTCGGCATAGGGTCTAGGCTCGCTCTTCGTTGGATGCGCTGGCTCCGCTGGCTCCGCTGGCTCCACCGGCCGCCAGGGCCGCCTCTCGCGCCACGTCGGACGCCTTCTTGATGTCGATGTGCCAGCCAGTCAGCCGCGCGGCCAGCCGCGCATTCTGGCCCTCCTTACCGATGGCCAGAGAGAGTTCTTTATCGGCCACCACCACGGTCGCCTTCTTCTCGCCCTCGTGCACCCGCGCATGCACCACCGTGGCGGGCCGCAACGCGCCGGAGATAAAGACGGCGGGGTCGTTGCTCCACGGCATCACGTCGATCTTCTCACCACCCAGTTCGTTGATCACGTTCTGGATGCGCACGCCGCGCTGGCCCACGCACGAGCCGACCGGGTCAACGTTGTCCTGCCGCGCCGCGACGGCCACCTTGGTGCGGACGCCGGCCTCGCGCGCCAGCGCCTTGATCTCCACGGAGCCCGAGCGAATCTCGGGTACCTCCAACTCGAACAGGCGCTTGACCAGGTTGCGGTGGCTGCGCGAGACGGTGACCTGCAAGCCGCGGACCGTCTTGTGCGTCTCGACCACGTAGACCTTGAGGCGCTGCCCGGTGCGGTAGTGCTCGCCGGCGGACTGCTCGCCCGGCGGCAGCACCGCTTCGACGTTGTCCAGGTCCTGCACCGAGAGGATGATGCCCTTGGGATCGGTGCGCTGCACCACGGCCGAGACGATGTCGTCCTGCTTGCGATTGGCGGCGTCGAATTGGCGGTCGCGCTCGGCCTCGGTGATGCGCTGCATGATGACCTGCTTGGCCGTCTGCGCGGCGATGCGCCCGAACTCCTTGGGCGCGTTCTCCACCTCCACCTCGACCGTCTGACCGATGCCGGGACGCGTGGGGAACGTCTCCGGGTTTTCCACGTCCTTGAGCGAGACCTGCGTGCGCGGGTCCTCCACGTTGATGACGACCTGTTTCTCGGCAAAGACGCGGAACTCGCCGGTCTGCTCATTGAGACGCACATGCACGTCGGGCGTCTGGCCAAACGTCCGCTTGTAGGTAGAGGTCAGGGCCGACTCGATGGCGTTGATGACCGTATCCTTGGCCAGGCCCTTCTCGGCGGTGATCTGCAGTATCGCGGTCACAAAGTCGTTACGCATCGCTCACCCCTCCGTACGCTGGTACTCTGGTACGCTGATTAGCCACCACTAACACAAGAAGTGGGCTCCAAACGCCCACTTCTCAAGGACAAACTACTATGAGCCCATCTCCGACGCACGGATTGGCGCATGGCGCCGAAGCGCCACGGTCCGGGTGCGGCCGGTGGTGGAAGAGAACGAGTGCCTTTGGTCTGTCAGACTACATGAGGCTCTACGCTCCGCTCGTCGCGTCCGTTGGTCTCCCGCTCAGCCCATTCGTCCTAGAACAGGTGCGGGGTCACAATCTCCGTCAATTGGTCTTTTGTTCTCGACCCCACCACCCTCGTGGCTGGCCGACCGTTCTTGAATAGAATAAGCGTGGGCACGTCGTGCACGCCAAAGCTCGCGGCACTGGCCGCATTGCTATCGACGTCGATCGACGCGACCTTTAGAACCCGCTCTCGCTCTTGTGCGAGCGCGGCGAGCGCGGGGGCCATGACCGCGCAGGGCTCGCACCACGTGGCCCCAAAATGCACCAGTACCGGCTTGACCGACTCGTAAATCTCCGCCTTGAACGTCGCGTCGGTGACGGCAACAGTGCGCGCCATGGCATCCGCCTCCTTTGTTTCTCGTCCCCTACATCATGGTCGCCGCTGCCGTGCGTTGTCCACGGACAGCCGTGCCCGCGCCGGACAGCGCCACGAGGCGCCGATTGGTATCCGTGTATCGCTTATCACGGTCCCTGTCCCTCGTCCTCAGACCCGCTATGAGCCGTCGCGGCAATAGGGCTCCGCGACGCGCCAACGGGGGCAGGCACTAGAGAGAGTGTACGGGCTCCGTGCGCACGTGTCAACGAAAGTATAGCATATTATGTAAACCTAAAAGCCTCCAGATTCCAGAAAACTCTACGAGGAGGTTAGAGGCGGGTAAACAGCCGCCTGAACACCTGCGCGGATGGACCGGGGCGTGCGTTATGGTCAACGAGAGGCAGCGACCGGCCCGACGAGCAGGGCATGTTGCCGTCGATAGCCCTCCAATAAGAGGGCTGTGAGGGCTCAGGCGCCGTGTGCAAGAGCATGAGCGGCCCTGGTTGCGCCACAAATGGCGACTCAAGAAGTTTTCTGGAATCTGGAGAAAAGCGGGTTGACCCCGGCCGCACGGGAGAGTATACTTGACAGGGTTGAGCTACTTGCCGAGGTGGCGAAATTGGCAGACGCGCTAGCTTGAGGGGCTAGTGGGCTTAAGCCCATAAGGGTTCGAGTCCCTTCCTCGGCACGACAACGGGGCCTGAGACAGCCGTCTCAGGCCCCGTTCCTACATCGAGAAATTGTACTTTTTCACTCAACCGGTGACTGAAGGAGTAACTGGGAAGGAGTAATGAGGTGAGTGACGAGAAGCGCGCTACCAGGGCCGCCACCTGGGGCTCATCCGGCTTAGTGGTACGGGAACCACACCCACGCGGCTATACACCTGTTGCGCCAGCACGGGTTGTGCCGCCTCCGGCCGAGGCAACACGGGCCACAATCCCTATTAAACGGGCACGCCGTCCAGCCCAGGCATCGTAGCGCCAGAGCGGCTAATAGGTCCACTTGTGCCCGGTGCATAAGGACGAAAAGGGTTCGCTCGTTCGAAACGGGCGAACCCTTCGTCATTGTTATGCGATTATGCGATCCCCGCTACTCGTCTTCATCTCCATACTCGTCATCGCCCTCCCCATCACCGTCGGCTCGCTGCTGCTCGCGCAGGAACTCCTCGAGCGCGCGGACGACCTCGGGACCGGTCGGCAATGGCGACGCGGGCGACGCGCCCTCGTCCTCGTCCACCTCCAGGCCCTCCAACTTGCGCACGTAGGCCGCGGCGTCAGGGCTCTGCGCGATGGCCTCGTCGACGCGGGCGCGGAAGCGGCGCGCCTGCCGCTCCAGCGTGCGCACGTTGAGCCCCAACCCCAGCAGGAGATCGAGCTGGCGCAGCAGCGCCACGCTCACCTGGGGGTTGGGGCTGGCGGTGATGTAGTGCGGCACGTTGCCCCACAGGCTCGCGGTCGGGATGCCCCGGCGTCCGCAGGCGTCCTGCAACACGCCGACGATGCCCGTGGGCCCCTCGTAGCGCGAGAGCGAGATATCCATACCCTCCAACTGGCCGCGCAGCCGGTCGTCGCTGGCCGAGCCGACCAGGCGAGGCGCCCGCGTGTGCGGCACATCGGCCAGCAGCGCGCCGAGCAGCACCGCCTCGGACACGCCCAATCGCTCCAGCAGCGCCAGGAGCTCGTCGTTGAAGGTGCGCCAGCGTAGCTGCGGCTCGTGGCCGACGAGCAGCACCATGTCGCGGCCAGACCCCTCGTCGGCGTGGGCATAGACATCGAGCGACGGCCACTCGATGTCGCGGTACACGCCGCCGATCATACGCACCATGGGGCGTGTCTGCGTGAAATCGTAGAACTCCTCGGCGTCGAGCGAGGCGACGTGGCTGGCCGACCACTCCTTGACCAGGAAGCTGACCGCGGACGACGCGGCCTCGGCGGCGTCGTTCCAGCCTTTGAAAGCGCCCACCAGCACCGGTGAGCGGAGCGCAGGCAGATCGTGCACGGTAAAGTGGTTGGGCATGTCTACAACTTAGTGCAGCGGGACGATGCGGTCAATAACCATCGCGAAGAAGATCAACGCGAGGTAGAGGTTGGAATACATGAATGTACCACGGGCGCGGCTGTTGCCCGATTCCCGCAGCAACCCCACGGCTTTGTAGATAAAGCCGCCGCCCAGGCCAACCGCCGCCGCCAGGTAGATCGGGCCCATGGCATGGATCAGGTAGAGGCTCAGCGAACACGCCACCACCAGCAGGGTATAGGCCAGGATGCGCCACTTGGTATAGGTCACGCCGGCCACGGCCGGGAGCATGGGCACGTTGACCGCCGCGTAGTCCTTGCGCGTGAGCAGGGCCAGCGACCAGAAGTGCGCGGGCGTCCAGAGCACGATGAGGGCGAACAGGATGACCGGCGGCAGGGCCACCGCCCCCGTCACCGCCGCCCACCCCACCAGCGGCGGCACCGCGCCGGCCCCGCCGCCGATGACGATATTCTGCGTCGTGGTGCGCTTGAGCCACATAGTATAAATCACGACGTAGTAAAAGCTGCCGAACAGGGCCAGACCGGCGGCCAGGGGATTGGCAAGCAGCGCCAGGATGGCCACGGATAGCGCGTTGAGCGCCAGACCGAAGACGAGCGCGTGCCGCGGCTGTAGCGTCCCCGTGGGCAGCGCGCGGCGGCGCGTGCGGTTCATCACCGCGTCGATGTCGCGATCGATGTAGCAGTTGAGCGCCGCCGCGCCGCCCGAGGCCAGCGCGCCGCCCACCAGGGTCGCCAGGAGGACGCGCACGATGTCAGGCGCGGGGAGCGGATGCTCGCGCACGGCGATCAGGGCGGCGGCGAGGGTCGTGATTAGCAACAGGACCATGATCCCCGGCTTGGTCAGGCCGATGTACGCCGCGGCGATCGCGCGCCACGAGTCCGCCCGTGGCGGCTGGACGGGTGCGGCACGACCCGCACCCGGCGTCTGAGGAGTCGATGGAGCCTGTTGTGCTTGGGCCGGAGAGTGCCCGGGGGAGAGCAGGACGGACATGCGCGCTTGTTGCCTCCTGAACGTGGGGCTGATCCCGGCTCGTCGCCGGGAGCATATCGCCTGACGGGGCGCAGCGACAGATCCCTACTGACAGCGTAGCAGAGTCGGCGCCATCGCATGAGGGCAGGCGCCCGGCGGTGATAGGGGTAGGGCCCGGTTTCCTGAGAGTACCCGCAACGGGATTCGAACCCGTGATCTCCACCTTGAAAGGGTGATGTCCTAGGCCGCTAGACGATGCGGGCGAGAAACCTGACCTACACTGTACAGTGTACGGAGCGAGAGGTACCGGCGTCAACGTCGCATCGGACGGACGGGCGCCGGGGTCGGCGTGGACACGGAGCACAGGCAACAGGGACGCGACCTACTATACTATTGCTATCGCCTCATGAGCGAGTATGCGATCACCGGGGAGGTTATGCGCGACACGAACTCTACATCGATCGGTCACGACTTGTTGGAGGTCCCCCGCTTCGGCCAGTTGTTGGACCGTCGTAGGGATCGCCTTGGTCTGCTGATCTCAGCCGCCCGCGCGTGTGGCGACGTCGTCGGGCTCAAATTCGGGACGCGCGAGTTCTATCTCCTCGTGCACCCCGATGCCATTCAGCATGTCCTGGTGACCAACCACCGTAACTACCATAAGGGACCCGACCACATTTATCTCAAGCCGATGATCGGCGACGGGCTGATCACCAGCGAGGGCGAGGCGCACCTCCAGCAACGGCGCATGCTGCAGCCCGCTTTCCACCACGCGCGCATCGCCGCCTATGCGACCGCGATGACGTCCTACACCACGGAGATGCTCGACGGGTGGCGGCACGGCGCGACCGTCGACCTGTCGGCCGAGCTGATGTCGCTCACGCGGCGCATCGTCACCTGGGTGCTCTATGGCGTGGACATCGACGACGACGGCGATCCCTTTGGTCCCCGGCTACGGGCTGCCCTGGCCCAATTCAACGAGGATCAGCGCGGTCTGTTGCCCAACACACGGCGCGCGGTGCGCGACCTCGATACCATCACCTACGCGCTGATCGCACAGCGCCGCGCCGCGGGAGAGACGACCGGCGACCTCCTGTCGATGCTGCTTGCAATGCGGCGCAAGACCCCCGGCGCGCCTGGCGCTCCCGGCGCGCCTCTGACGGACCAGCAGATCCGCGACGAGATCATGACTCTCTTCTTCGCCGGCCATGAGACAACCGCGGCCGCCCTGACGTGGTCCTGGTACTTGCTCGCCCAGCACCCCGACGCCATGACCACGTTGCGGGGCGAGCTCGACGCGGTGCTGGGCGCGCGGCCGCCGACGGTGGACGACCTGCCGCGCCTGCGCTATACCACGATGGTTTTTGCCGAGGCGCTGCGCCTGTTCCCATCGGTCTGGAGCATCACGCGCACGTCCGTGGCCGAGGATCGCATCGGCCCGTACCGCATCCCGGCCGGGATGCCGGTGATGATCAGCCCCTACATCACCCACCGCGACGCGCGCTTCTATCCCGACCCGGACCGCTTCGACCCCACGCGGTTCGACCCGGACCACGACGTGCGCAAGCGATTGCCGCGCTTCGCCTACGTCCCCTTTGGCGGCGGGCCGCGCCAGTGCATGGGCGAGTCGTTCGGCTGGATGGAAGGGACGCTGCTGCTGGCCACCATGGCCCAGCGCTACCGCATGCGCCTCGTGCCCGACCACGAGGTCGTCCCCCATGCCCTGATCACGCTGCGCCCCAAAGACGGGGTGCGCGTGGCGCTGGAAGCGATAAGCCGCTAAGTGGATGCTGCTACGTTCTTGCGGCATAGAGGCACAGGAGTTCCACCTGGGAGCGCCGTCTCTCGCTGCGCTGCCAGCCGGCAAACGACGGGCCGGCTGGAAGCTGGCCTCGGTTGCCTGACACGCGCCTGCTTGCGGCGAACGAGCTTCCGTGGCGGTCTGCCGGCTTCCAGCTGGCCATGGGTTGCCGGCTGGCAGCGCAGCGAGAGACGGCGCTCCCAGGAGGCGCTCCCATGCCTCTACACTGCACGAAGGTCGCAACACCGACGTAGCTCCTCGGTCCCACGTACAGATGGCAGCACACGGACAGTATGGTGTCGGACCGGGGCTGGGGACATTGTCGCGGCGGACGACACCCGACCGCAGTCGGTCCGTGGTTTGCCATGCGACACATGCGGACTAGCCCCCGACCGGCTGCGGCCGGTCCCGGTCTAGCCGGGCAGTCGCAGGCCCCGTCCAGGCCCCGTCCAGGCCGCTGTCCACAATCGCGGAGCGCATCCCTATTGGGACCTACGACCACTTGCGCCGGATGGCGTGAGACCGCATCATATAAGCAACGCCGGAAGAAACAGACCATAGCCAGGAGGAGACATCCATGGAGCCCATCATCGGGACGGTGATCGTCCTGTTCGTGTTGTTCGTGATTGTCACGGGCATCCGCACGATCCGCATCATCCCGCAGGCGCGGGTGGGCATCATCCAGCGCCTGGGCAACTACCACAAGGCCGCCCCCAGCGGCGTCGCCGTGGTCATCCCCTTCATCGACCGCATGCTGCCCCTGCTCGACATGC
>JAABUQ010005747.1_pt1 | contig 19442 bp, 17 predicted proteins | sample 5560001 | NCBI WGS metagenome assembly JAABUQ01 (sample SAMN10711888, study PRJNA513371) | rock metagenome | isolation source: Antarctica rocks | place: Antarctica: Victoria Land, Finger Mt nord | collected 2015-12-18
CCAGCAGTAGGACCGTGGTCAGCGCGGGGGCGCCGAGCGGCGCCCCCGCGGTCGGGCGGCGTTCGCCGAGCGCGTGGGCCAGCGCGGCCAGGGCCAGGAACAGCCCGGCGACGGGGCTGGTCGCCGCGCACACCATCGACAGCACGCCTCCCGTCCACCGGCGTCCACGCACGTGCGCGAGCACCGCCGCGAGGGCCAGGGTCACGCCCAGGGCAAAGGTGATCCTGCCGATCCACACGTCGGCGCAACTGCCCAGCGCAAAGACCGCGGTTGCCGGCCCGCCGCGCGGGCGACGCGCGACGAGGGTGGCGAACAGGACCACCGAGACCAGCACGGACGCGATACCCAGCGCGCGTATTCCGACCAGTGCACCCAGCGGGGGCGAGAGCAGGCTGTAGGCAGGTAGGGAGTGGCCGCCGAACCAGGCGTTGTCCCACACCAGAGGACCCGAGCGCGCGAAGAGGTCCACGCGGTAGGTCTGCCCCGCCAGGTCTGCCACCGGTGGGTACACGATTGCCCAGGTCGCGAGGGCCACGGCGGCCGCCAGCAGCGCCCCCGTTCGCCCTCGGGACGCTCGCCGCGAGGACATCAGGGCGCTGGGGCGAGGGGCGGTCAAGCTGTCGATCACAGGGCCGTCGAGCCCCTCAGCGCCTCCTGCGCCTTGTCTGCGGCGCGCGTGGCCCTGCTGTCGCGCAGTACGGCGCGGAAGCTGCGGTAGCGGAAGATCAGCACGATCGCGGCGAAGCCGAGAGCCAGCGTGAAGGCCACCACGGCGATCTGCTGACCCACCGAGAAGGCGGCGACCGTGTCCTCAGACGCGGCGCCGGCGAACACGACGACCAGCAGGGCTTGCACCACCCCGGCCCCACCCGGGGTGAACGGGACCATCGCGGCGATGACCTGCACGGCGAGCACGAGCACCGCGCCGCGTAGCGAACCGCCGATGCGAAAGGCATCGAGCATCAGCCAATAGGCACCGATCCGAGAGACGTAGGCGGCGGCCTGGGGCAGCGCCATGCCCAACAGGTAGCGGCGACGGTCGCGCAGAATGGCAATGCCCTGTCGCAGATCGTCGCCAAAGCGCGCGTAGTGGGCGGAGGCCCAGGCGTACAGCGTCAGCGCGGCCACCGTCCCGGCCGTTATCACGAACAGGGTGAGACCGAAGTGACCGGCGAAGAACGAGATGTCAAAGGAGTTCAGGCTGGCGAAGTCGGCGGGGCGCGGAAACACGTCCTGGGTGAAGGCGTAGATGAGAAACGCGGCGCAGGCCACCGAGTCAAAGACGAGCACCACGCACAGTGCGGCGGTGACCATCGGGTAGCTGGCGCCGGCGATCGAGGCCCGGGTGAGCACGAGCTGAACGACGCTCCCGCCACCGGCCGGCACCACACCGTTCAGTCCGTACGCCGCGACGTAGGCGCCCCACACCCTCCGAAAGGCGATCGGCCGATCGGGTAAAGCGCTTCTGAGGGCATTGAACGTTGCCCGGGCGCGCAGCAGCAGATAGACGCCGAACACCGCCAAGGCGAGGCCCAGGTCGCTGAGGCGCACCCGCGCCAGGCTGGCGAAGAAGGCGGACGCGGCGTCGGTGAACGCCCGCACGGTGTCCGCGACCGAGGCGAGTGGTGGGACCATCTGGCTCAGCGCCGGGCTGTCTGCGAGCAGCATCGGCCTAAGCATGACGGTCGCCAGCGCCAGCGCGATCGCGCATGCGCGATCATCTGCGCCTTGCGCGCGCCCGTCTCGCCCCGGCTATTGCTCGTCGCGCTCGCCAGTGCGGCCGCACTGTTGGGCCTACCGATCTCGACCGGCCTGGGCGCCGGTGAGGCTCCCCCGCGCGCCACGGGCGCCCTGCCGCCGGCCTCGATAACGCTGGGCAGCGGCTGGCAGTACCGCGGCGATGCACGGACCGTGGGGACCGCCCAGGGCTGGCAGAGTCCCGGTAAGACGACCGGCTGGGCCACGGTGGGCGTGCCCTCAGTATTCGACGCCCGGCCCCTCCCCGAGCTGTTCGCGGGCACCGTCGGCTGGTATCGCGTGACGTTCGCCACCCCGTCGACGCCGGCGGGCTTCTCCTGGGCTCTGCACTTCGGCCAGGTGCGCAGACGGGCACAGGTGTGGCTCAACGGTCATCCCCTGGGCGCCAGCGCCGACCCCTATGTGCCCTTCTCACTGCCGGTCGGGGGCCTGCGCCGGGGCGCGCTGAACACCCTGGTCGTGCGCGTTGACAATCGCAAGGGCGCCGAGCCACGGGAGGGCTGGTGGAACTGGGGCGGCATCACGCGACCGGTCGAGCTCGTGGCCCAGGGACCGGTGATCAATCGCGATCCGGCTCTCCTGCCCCTCCTGCACTGCCAGGCGCCCGAGCGCTGCACCGCGCGGGTGCTCTTTGACGGGTGGCTGACCAACCAGTCCTCGGTTCCGGCCACAACGAGCGTACAGGTGGACCTCGCGGCTCCGCGCGGGGGCGGGACCACCACACACCGTCAGCCCGCCGGGGTGCTGGCCCCCGGTCAGACCAGCCGGGTGCGCTTCAGCTTCCCGGTGGGCGGCTCGCCCTCGCTGTGGGGGCCGGGGCACCCGGCGCTCTACGGCGCACGGGTCAGCACCCTTGCGGGCGACCAGGTGACCCAGGTGAACTCGATGAACGTCGGCTTGCGCCAGGTCAGCGTGTCGGGTGGGCGCCTGCTGCTCAACGGCCGTCCCATCAAGCTCAGCGGCGCGTCGATCCAGGAGGATCTGCCGGGTCGCGGGGCGGCACTTGGCTCCAAGGACATGGACGCGATCGTGTCCGAGCTGCAGGCCGTGCAGGCCAACGCGACGCGCGCCCAGTACGGCCTGGACCCGCGGCTGCTCGATCGTCTGGACCGTGCCGGCATCCTGGTTTGGAGCCAGGCGCCGATCTACCACCGCGACGATCTCCTGGTCACCGGCCCCGAGCGCCAGGCCGCGCTGGCCACCCTGCGGGGGACGGTGCTCCAGGATCGAATCCACCCGTCGGTGATCACCCACTCGGTGGCCAACGAGCTCTCCCCGACTCCCGACACGACGCCCGGCACGCGTGCGTACCTGCTGGCCGCCAGGGCGCTGGCCGGCGACCTTGACCCCACGCTCCCGGTCTCCCTGGACCTGCTCAGCCTGCCCGGCTACCCGCGGCAGACAACCTACGCGAGCTTTCCTCTGCTGGGCGTCAACAACTACTTCGGCTGGTACGTGGGCAGAGCCCCGCACTCCACCGCGCGCCTGAGCGACCTGGCGCCCTACCTTCGCGGGCTTCGGCGCTCCTATCCCGACAAGGCCATGGTGATGACCGAGTTCGGCGCCGAGGCCACGGTTGACGGGCCGAGCGCCGTCAAGCAGACCTTCGCCTTTCAGAGTGCCTACGTACGCCAGACGCTTGACACCGTGCGCCGTCTGGGCTTCGTGGATGGCGCCATCTACTGGACGCTGCGGGAGTTCGCGGTCAAGCCGTTCTGGAACGGTGGCGCCAACCGTAGTGACCTGCCCCGTGACTCCCTCCACCACAAGGGATTGCTGCGCTACGACGGCACCCCCAAGCCGGCCTGGGCCGTCGCCCGCAACGAGTTCACGGCGACCCCTCTGTACGGCACATCGGCTCCCTCCCGGGGCCCGAGCTCGCTGGCGGTGGGGAGCGCCGCCGCCGCCATTGCCCTGCTCGTGGCCCTGCTGGGCGCCCTGGACGTGTGGCTGTTCGCGGGCCTGCGACGTGCCTCGGTCCCCCGTGCACGGACCACGCAACCCCTGGGCCTGCCCCGCGAGCACGAGGTCGAGCACTCCTACGCCCGCGTCTAGCCTTCTCGGCGGCGGACACCTCCGAGCCGGCGCGTGAGCGTGCCGTTGCGTATCAGTTAGGTCGACCCGGAGCGTCGCACCCGGGCCTATACTCGCCCCGCTCGATGTTCAATCGCACGGCGCGCATGACCTATCCGTCGGCCGCCCGCCTGGTGGCGGCGTTGGCGCTGAGCATCGTGGCGATGGAAGCGCTTCTGTCGGCGGCAACGCCCAACGAGCCCGGCCGCGAGCAGCTGATTTCTGCCCTGGCGCCCCGCAGCGTGCCGTCACTCGCCCACCTGCTGGCCCTGCTCGCCGGCGTTCTGCTGCTCACCCTCGTCCCGAGCGTGTGGCGGGGAACGCGGCGGGCGCTGGATCTGGCCGTGATGGTCCTGTGCGTGCTCGCCGTGCTCAACCTGGTCAAGGGCCTGGACTACGAGGAGACGCTGCTCGACGTGACGCTCGCCGGCGTCCTGTTGCTCGGGCGGCGCGCCTTCGTGCTCGGTACCACGGCCAGGCGCCGCCTGCCGATCGCCCTCGCCCTGGTGGGCGTCTGGGCGGGCACCTACACGGTGCTGCTGGTCGGCCTGCTCACGACCAGTCATGCGCGCACCGTGGGCGACGCGCTGCACAACGCGCTGGGCGGGGGTCCGATGGGGCTCGGCGACGAGTGGATGTTCGCGCTGGACGCGCTCCTCCTCGCCGGGATGCTGACCTCACTGCTGCTCGTACGCGCGCTGCTGCGTCCGGCCCGCGGAGCCTACGGCCACTCAGAGACCGAGCACGCTGCGGCGCGCGCGCTCATCTCCAGGCACGGACGCGACAGCCTCAGCCCCTTCATCCTGCGTGAGGACAAGGCGTTCCATTTCCACGCCGGCGGCGTGCTCGCCTACCGAGTGCTGGGCGAGACCGCCGTCATATCCGGTGACCCCGTGGGCCCCACCGGCGTGGCCCCCGCGCTGGTCGAGGACTTCCTGGCGCTCGCCCAGCGGCGTGGCTGGGAGGTTGTCATGTGGGGCGCCTCGGCTCGCTTCCTGACCGCCTACCGCGCACTGGGGCTGCGCCACCTGCATATCGGCAACGAGGCCTTCGTTCATCCGGACACGTTCTCCCTCGAGGGCAGGCGCATGCGCAAGGTGCGCCAGTCGGTGCAGCGGATCGACCGGCGGGGCTGGGCCGTCCAGGCCTTCCCGGGAGCGGCCCTGACCCCTGATCTGCTGGGCGAGATCGGCGAGCTGGAACGCCGCTGGCGCGCTCAGCAGCGCCGCATAATCGGCTTTGCCATGGGCATGGGGCCGTGGGAGGCCGAGCGCCGGCCCGATGACCTCTACCTCCTGGGTCGCAGCCCCACGGACGAGCTGTGCGCGGTCGTGCGCTTCATCGAGCATCGCGGCGGACTCTCGCTGGACTCGATGCGCCGGGTGGGCGAGACTCCCAACGGGCTCAACGAGGCCCTTGTCGTGTGCGCGCTCGAGGTGGCCCGAGAGCGCGGCGTGTGCGAGGTCAGCCTGAACTTTGCCGGCTTTGCCCACCTCATGGCAGCCGAGGCCGCTGAGCTCGAGGCCCACCGGCGACTCGCGCGCTTCCTGCTCGGCCTGCTCGGCGATCGCTTCCAGATGGAGCGTCTGGTCCGCTTCAACGACAAGTTCCTGCCCGAGTGGCGGCCGCGCTTTCTCGTCTATGACTCCCGTACGCGCCTGCCGCGAGTCGGCCTGCGCGTGCTGCAGGCCGAGGCCTACCTCCCCGGGCCGCGTGGCGCGCGCGCGCAGCCGGCGGCCCCCCACCGCCCCGCGTCGGCGTTGGGACGGCCCTTCCGGCCTTCCGGGATCGGCTGATGGCGCTGACCAGCGGTGCTCGCAGGCCCGCGCGCCGCCGCGGGTTCGCGCACACGCGTGCCATCACAGCCGCGCTGGCGGTGATCTGGGTGGGCGTCGGGCTGGTGTCAGCCGCGCGCTACGTGGACGCCTACTACCAACACCGTGGGTTCGCCATCGGAAAGCGTCCTCCCGGAGTGCCGGCGGGCCGTCTGCTGACCGAGCATTTCTTCTCTCCAGCACTGGGGCGCACGGCCGACTACGAGGTCTATGTGCCGACGGGTTTCTCACCGGCTCGCCGCTACCCCGTGTTCTACCTGCTGCACGGGTCCCCCGGACGCCCGGAGAACTTCGTGCGCATCGCCGACATGGACGTCCGCCTGGACACGCTGATCAGCCGCGGCCGGGTTCGCCCGATGCTGCTGGCCTTCCCGGACGGACGCATCGGGGGGAGCCTGCTCTCCAACAGCGAGTGGGCCAACGCCGGTCGCGGGAAGTTCGAGAGCTACGTACTTGACGTGGTGCGCGACCTGGACTCACGCTTTCCCGTGCTGCCCGCGCGTGCGGCGCGCGTGCTCGGCGGCTACTCCGAGGGGGGCTACGGTGCCATCAACGTCGGTTTGCATCACGTGGACACCTTTGCCGGCATCCAGTCGTGGTCGGGTTACTACGTACAGAATCGCTTCGCCTCCTTCTCGCACGCCGACAACGCGCAGCTGGCCGCCAACAGCCCCCTGGACTACGCGGCCACACTGGGCCCCGGGATCCAGCGTCTGGGCCTGCGCGCCTTCCTCTACAGCGGCGTGCGCGACCCTGAGAGCCGCCAGCTGCCCGCCATGGTCGGGCTGCTGCGCGCCGCGGGTGCACAGGCGACCTACCGGGTCTACCCCGGGTCACACGACTGGACCCTGTGGCACGCACACGTCGACGAAATGCTCACGGTCGCCTCGCGCGACCTGCGCCGCCCTCCGCGCCCGGTCCAGCGCCTGTCAGGCGCCGCGGCACGCAGGGCGGCCCGGCGGGGGCACCTCGCGGCCTTGGCGGCCCTGGCCTTCCAACGTCAGCAGGCCCGCCAGCACACCGCGCTGCTCAGGGTCTGTCGGGCTGACACGAGCGCCGCTCTGCGCACGGCCGCCTCGCTTACCGCGGGCATCTCGGCGCGCGGCACGCGGATCATCGACTCCCACCTGGCCTACAACTGCCGGGTGGCCTACGGATCAGGGCACACACCGCTGGCCGCTGTCCCGCCCCTGCTGTGCCGCCGCCTGCCCTACGTCATCGCGATCGTCTACCACGCGGTCCGGCGCCGCGCGGGGGCGGTCACGCAGCGTTGTCTGCGCGATTCGGGCGCTCCGGAGCGGTTGCCGAACATCCGCCGCAGCCGCGCACGGCGCGCCGCCGGCACTGTGCCGAGGATGCTGAGCCGCTCCCACCGGAGACCGGGTGCGTGAGGGGGGCGCGGGCCTGATCGCGGGCCTGATCGCCGCGGTCGCCTCAGCTGCGGCGATCAACCTCGGCTATCTGCTTCAGCACAGCGGGCTGAGCGACGTCATTGTTCGGGGGGGTGGCCGTGCGGCCCTGCTGCGGGCGTCGTTTCGCAGCCCTCGATGGCGCTGGGGACAGACGTTGGGCATCGTCGGCTTCGGCGTACAGGTCGCCGCGGTGGCGATCGCTCCGCTCTCGCTGGTCCAGGCCTTTGCGGCTGGTGGCCTTGCCCTGTCGGTGCCCTTGGCCTCGCGGCTGTTCGGTCACAGCGTCACGCGTCGGGAGGCCGTAGCCGTGGGCGCGATGGCCGCGGCGCTGGCGGTACTGCCGCTCGGCCTGCCTGACCGCCGTGAGCAACTGCACCAGCTCGTCTTCTACGCGACCATGCTGCCCCTCCTCGTGGCCGCCGTGAGCTGCGCCTCGCGAACCTCTGCAGGCGCTCGGGCCGTCGGAGCCGGTCTGGCCTACGGGGTGGCCGACGCGGCCGTGAAGGCCCTGTCGGTGCGCTGGTCGACGCAGGGCGTCGGGGCCCTCCTGTCGCCATGGACGGCGCTCTTCCTCGTGGGCACCCTGACCGGCTTCATCGGCCTGCAGGGAGCGCTGCGTGCAGCGGGTCCGGTGACCGCGGTCTCACTCATGACCGCCTTTGCCACCCTGGTCTCGCTCATGGGCGGCCTGGTCGCCTTCGGGGAGTCCTTTGGCACCCGCACGAGCACCGTGGTGCTGCATGGCGCGGCGGTGGCGGTCGTCCTCGTCTGCGTCAGGCCGCTGGCCGCCGCCCAGGCCGAGATCGACGCGCACGCGCTGGCCGAGGTCTGACCCAACGTCGTCAGCGACCCCGCCGTCCTATCCCCGCGAGAAGCCGCGCCTCGCCGCCCGGTGACCGCGCGGAGGTGCGACAGCGGCACCGACGGCGAACGCGAGCGCCTCCACCAGCATGCCCGACCCTGGGCGGCGGGAGAAGAGGATGTGGGTGAAGTTGAGCGTGTGTGCGATGGCAAAGGCCGCCTGGGAGGCCAGCGCGAGCAGGGCCAGGGCAGCGACCAGCGCGATGCCCAGGCGCCGCGGACGACTCAGTGCGCCCAACACCATTCCGGTGACCAAGCCGACCGAGGCCCAGGCCACGAGCACACGCACCAAGGGTTGGGTTGACGCCCCGGCCAGTTGCAGGAGTGGCAGTGCGTCGCTCTGACCGGGACCTAGGCCGAGCGCACCAAGGGCGCGCAGCGCGTACATCCAGCCGAAGCCGGCGCACAACGCCAGTACGAGGGCCAGCAGGCCGCCGACGGTGACCAGCGCCAGCCGCGCCCCACCGCGCCGACGAGGGCGCATGGACGGGGACTGCAGCGGACCGTGAGCGACGGCCACCGCGGTTCAGCCCGCCGGTCCGGCCAGGCTGTGCGGCGGGGGCTGGCCCGGGGGCGGCGGGTTGTCGAGCAACAGCTGGGGCACGGTGACCGGACGCAGGTGTCGGCGGCGCAGGCCCGCCACGATCTCGGGAACGGCGGCCACCGTCTGGCTGCGAGGCCCACCGGCGTCGTGCATGAGCAGGATCGCCCCCGGCCGCGCCCCGGCCAGGGCTCGCTGCACGATGATCGGCACTCCGGGAAGCGTGTAGTCACGCGTGTCCACGCTCCACAGCACCATGAGCATCCCGTAGCGATGAAGCAGGTCGAGCGTGCCCGGCCCGAACCCCCCATAGGGGGGGCGGAACAGATGCGGAAACGGCGCCTCGTAGGACTGGATGTCCTGGGCCTGACCGAGGATCTCGCGGCTCTGAACCGCGAACGGAAGGCGAGAGAGCAACGGGTGGTTCTCGGTGTGATCACCGACCACGAAGTCGCCCTGGAGCTCGGTCGGCAGCGTCGTGCCGAAGTCGTGCAGCGACCGGCCGACCACGAAGAAGGTGGCGGGGACATGAAGTCGTCTCAGCTCGGCCAGCAACTGCGGGGTGAACGGGCCGGGCCCGTCGTCGAACGTGAGCGCCACCACGCGGTGCCGCGCGCTGCCCTGGGAGACGTAGGACGTGTAGGCGAGCACGCTGGCGACGGCCCGGTCCTCACGCGCCAGTCGCAGCGCGCCGCGGGGGATCTGGACCCCGGAGCGCGCGTGATGTGCGCCGGGTGCGCCCGCCGAGCGATGGCGTCCCCCGGCGACGGCCACCAGCACCACCAGCAGCGCGAGCACGCCCAGCGCCCCGGCGCGACGGCGCGCGTAGCGACCCGGCAGCATGGCGCTCGCGTGGCGTGTCACGCGAACGTGGCGGGGGGGCGCGCTGCGCTCAGGGGGTGTCTCTGCCATGGCCGTGTGCATTCTGCCAAGTGCACACCTCCCCCAGACCGCATAATCACGCCGCATGTTCCCGTCGCGGCTCCCATCAGCGCCCTTCGTCCGCCGCGCCGCACTGTTGCTCGGCCTGTGCTGCGCCACTCCGCTCGCCGCCTGCGCCTCCTCGCGCTCGCCGCAGCCGCTGGCGCGCGGCACCCTGCAGGAGGCCCAGACCTTTCCCTACTTTCGGCTCTACTGGACCGGACCGTCGTTCGACGGGAACCCACTGACCGCGGCTGACGCTCGCAAGAGCTATGACAGCTCGCTCGGAGAGAGCCTGTACTACGGCAACTGTGACCCGGGCCAGGGGGCCCTGCACACGGGCACGTGCACGCTGCCCCTACAGGTCACCACGACCGTCTACCGCGCCCAGCTCAACGCTCCCCTGGGCGCTCAGCACAACCTGATGCTGCGCGGGGTCCCCGCCACCGTGTTCAACGGAGGACGTGGCGTGGAGCTGTACACCGGTCATCTCGCTGTCGATGTGCGCGCCGACACCCCTGAGCGCGCCGCCGCCGCGGTGCGCGCACTGCTTCCCCTGAACGCGTCGGGCTCCGCCGCCGCCCCGCTCGACCCCCCGACCTTCTGCCCGGGGCTGACCGGTCCCGGCGCGGAGGCGGTGGAGGCGCGCACCGACTACTGCCAGATCAACGCCCCCGGCCTGCCGCTGCCCTAGATCCGGATCACCTGCCGGTCGGGCGCCGCGCCCGGGACGCTCACCTGGAGCAGGTACAGCCCGTGGCGCAACCCGCCCCGGTGATGCAGGGTGACCCTGCCCAGCGGTCCGCTACCGCGGGCCACCACCGAGGCGCCGCGCCGCAGGAGCACCCGCGCATGACCGCGCTTTGTGCGGCGACCCCCGGCCTGCACGCAGGACACCGTGAAGCGGTTGGCGTGGCGGGTGACGCGACACAGCACGTGAGCCACGCGGCCGGGTAGCCCGCGCCGGCCTCGGGGCCCGCGTGGACCGCGCGGACCCCGTGGACTCGGCGAGCCGTTTGAGCCGTTCTGCCCGTTGGCTCCCGGCTGCCCCTGCGGGCCGGGGGTGCTGGCCGGCTGGGACACGACCTGTCCGGTCTGGTCGTCGATCAGCGTCGCCTGGGCGCGCGGGGCGGCCGGGTCGAAGTTGAACATGCCCATCAGGTCGCCCGTCCCGACCCCGGCCTGGCTGGCGTCCTGCTTGAGGCCCGACAGCGACTCGAAGGCGCCATTGCCAAGGCCGCCGGTGCCCCAGTTCTCCTGGATGAACTTCAGGATCGAGGTCTGGTCGGTGAACGAATGGTCGATGTAGTTCTGCCTGGCCCATGGTGAGACCACGAGCAGCGGCAGGCGCGGCCCGGGGCCGCAGCGGTCCGGGAAGCCGCCCAGCGGGCCCCCGGGGAGGGCATTGCCGCTGCCGGCCGTGCCGCACGCCGAGCCCTGGGAGGTGTTCCCGGTGTTCAGGAAGTCATACGTGCTGTCGCTGGAGGCGTTGACCGGCGCGTGGAACGCATGGTCATACCAGCCGTCGGAGTCGTCGTAGGCGACAACCACGGCGGTGCTGCTCCACTCGGGCGACCTCTGAAGCGCGTCGATCGTGTCGGCCAGGAAGGCCTGCTCGCCCAGCGGGTCGGACTCGGTGAAGCCGGCGTGACCGTCCTGGTAGTTGGCTCCCTTGAGGAAGGAGACGGCCGGCAGGTTGTGGTTCTGCAACGAGGTGTAGAAGTCAGAGGAGTCGTACTGGTGGTTGATCCCCTGCGCGTCGTTCGGGCCGATCTGGTCGGGCGTGCTCGGAGAGACGTGGTGCTGGTTCTCGGTGGTGGGGAAGTACTGGAAGGCTGCGTGGTGGGGGTTGTAGTCGTTGATCACGGCGCCGGCCAGGTTCTTGTGCGTCGAGCCGCACATGGCCGTGCCTGTGTTGCTGACCGCAGTGGGACGGAAGCCGCCCTGAAACCAGCCCCAGCTGATGTTCTGGGCGCTGAGGGTGTCGCCGATGGTCAGCGGCCCGTTCGAGCTGCCGGCCGAGCTGGTCATCCGCACCTGCGCACGCGTGGACTTCGAGCAGTCGTCCTGGTAGGGGTCCGGGTCACCGATGACGGTGGACCCGTCACTTCCCACGTTGCCGCCGCTGCCCGGGTTGTTGAGGTTCGCGGCCGGGTCCAGACCATGCGTCTGGCCGGCCACGAGGTTCAGCGCGCCGGGGGTCGACGGCCCGTACGTGGTGCCGAAGGAGTTGTCGCTCATGGCGAAGTGCTGGGCGAGGTTCCACAGGCCGGTGACCGTGTTGCCGTCGTAGTAGCCCATCACCTCGCCGGCGCCGTGGGCGCACTTGGCGTTGGGGCCATTGTTGCCATAGTCGCTGGCCGACACCTGCACGAACTGGTCCAGGCCCGCGGTGCTGCCGCCGTTTGCCCCGTCGAAGGCCTTCTGCTCGTCGGCGTAGTTGTGGTCCTGATCGCAGGTCACCGCTTCGCTGCGCCCCAGGCGGAAGGGCTGGACCTGGTTTGGGTTGCCCGTGAGCAGCGAGGGGTTGGCCGTGTAGTTGTCGGGCACCGGCGTGCCCGGCGCGGGCGTGAAGCCGGGCTCCCCGGCGGGGTTGGCCGCATGGGGGTAGGTGCCGAAGTAGTGGTCGAAGGACACGTTCTCCTGGAAGATCACCACCAGATGCTGGATCGGGGTCGCGGTGGTCGCCCCCGACAGGTACGGGCTGGTCACGGGGTAGGGCGGCGCGGTGGGCGCCGTGGCGTCCGCTGCGGTGGGCAGCAGGGCGAGCGCGCCCCACAGCGTGGCGGCGAGGGCAACGCGAAGAGTCAACTTGAGCATGGGGTCCTCCGGACGGGTGACGGGCCTCACCTGCCTTGAGCCCGGCGGCTCGGCGGCGAGGCGCCCCAAGCTATGGCGACACCGCGGACACCACCAGCGGGTTCTCGGCCTGTTCACGACGTGGATGCAGGTCGTTCACAGGTCGGGCCTCCAACCGCCGCACCGCGGCCATCATCGCGACCGGCCGAGGGGCGGCGGCGTTGGATAAAAGGTCGGCGTCACCGTGTGGAGAAACACCGGACTTCACCCGAACTTCACCGCCTCTTCGTCCTCGTTTAGCCTCCTGGGGCGCAATGGGCCACTGGCGCCCTCGCGCCCTTTCTGACCGATGCCCGATCCTGCTCGCATACTCGTGGTCGACGATGAGCCCGCCGTGCAACAGGCGCTCACGCGAGCGCTGTCTCTCGAGCGCTACCGGGTGGCCCTGGCCGGGGATGGCGATCAGGCCCTTCAGATGCTGGCCGACTCGCCCGTCGAGGCAATCATCCTCGATGTCTCGATGCCCCACTTGGGGGGTCTGGAGGTGTGTCGGCGCCTGCGCGCCGGGGGCGATCGCACGCCGGTGCTGATGCTGACCGCGCGCGATGAGATCGACGACCGGGTGGCGGGCCTGGACGCCGGTGCCGATGACTACCTGGTCAAGCCCTTCGCCCTCAGGGAGCTGATGGCGCGCGTGCGTGCCCTGCTGCGACGAACCGACGACGGCGACAGCGACGCCACCATGAGCTTCGAGGACTTGTCCCTGGACAGCCTGGCCTACGAGGCCTACCGCGGCCAACGGCGCCTCGAGCTCACCCGCACCGAGTTCCTGCTCTTGGAGATGTTCCTGCGTCACCCCCGCAGGTGCTCAGTCGCTCACAGATCTTCGAGCAGGTGTGGGGCTATGACTTCGGCGCGACGTCCAACTCGCTCGGGGTCTACATGGGCTACCTGCGACGCAAGACCGAGGCGGGCGGGGAACGCCGCCTGCTGCACACCGTGCGCGGGGTCGGGTACGTGCTGCGCAGCTCGTGAGCTTTCGGCGCCGTATCACCTTCTTGTCTGCCGCTGCCGTGGCCGTGGCGGTGGTACTCGCCTCGGTGCTCACCTACGTGCTCGCCTCGGGCCAGCTGCGCTCCCAGGTAGACGCCCAGCTGCGGGCCCGTGATCGCGGCGCCGGCCTGCTGCGGGCGCTACGCAACGCCAACCTCCCTGACGGCGCCGTCCGACCGGGCAGACTCCCGAGGGGATTGGCGCCCGGGCGCGGCGCCGACGAGTTGGCGCCGCCGGTGGGAAGCACTCTCCCGCCCGGCCGGCGGCCGAGCGGGGCTGGTCGACCGGACGGCGCCGGCTTTGATCCCTTCCCGCGCCTCCCCCCTGGGCCCAACCAGGTTCGTGGCTACCAGCAGCTGCTCGACGCCGGCGGCCGAGTGATCGTGCACTCCGATGCTGGTTTTCAGCTTCCCGTCGACGGTCGCACGCGGGCTCTGGCGGTGAGCGGAGGCACGCCTTTCCTGCGCGACGCACGGGTCAACGGGGTCCACCTGCGCGTCCTCGCCGAGCCGCTCCGCGCGGATATTTCACGCCCAGGCCCGGCGGGGACCACCGTGCGGGCCGCACAGTTCGCCCAGCCGCTGACCGACGTTGACAACCTGCTCGGTCGCCTGCGCCTCATTCTCGGCGCCCTGGACGTTGGCGGGATCGCGCTGGGGGCCATGCTGGGACGCCTGGTCGCGGGCGCCGCGGTCGCGCCGATCAAACGCCTGACCCAGGCCAGCGAGCGCGTGACCCACACGCAGGACCTGTCGGAGCGCATCGAGCCCAGCGGCCACGACGAGATCGGACGCCTGGCCGTCAGCTTCAACGCCATGCTCGACGCTCTGGCCGGCTCGATGAGCGCCCTGGACGCCTCCGTCACTGCTCAGCGCCAGCTGGTGGCCGACGCGTCGCACGAGCTGCGCACGCCGGTGACCAGCCTGCGTACGAACATCGAGTACCTGCAGGAGGCCGGGGACATGCCGGCCTCCGACAGACGCCAGTTGCTGGAGGATGTCGTCGAGCAGATCGACGAGCTGACCCTGCTCATGAACGATCTGATCGAGCTCGCGCGGGGCGAGCAGCACGGCGGCCATGTGGAGGAGGTGCGCCTTGACCTGATCGTCGAGGAGGCGACGGCGCGCGCCCGGCGTCACTCCCCCGGACGGCATTTTTGGGTGCGGGCCGAGGAGGCACTGGTCAGCGGCGAGTCGGCGCGCATCGATCGTGCGGTGAACAACCTGATCGACAACGCGGTGAAGTACAGCCCGCCGGATCGACCCGTGGAGGTCACCGTGAACGCGAGTGGCGAGCTTTGCGTGCGTGACCACGGAGCCGGGATCGCACCGGACGATCTGCCGCACGTGTTCGACCGCTTCTATCGCGGGGCCGAGGCCCGCGGACGACCCGGGTCCGGGCTGGGTCTGGCCATCGTGCGCCAGGTGGCCGAAAGCCACGCCGGCTCGGTGTCGGCCGAACGAGCGCCGGGCGGGGGCACGCTCATGCGCCTGTCCCTGCACGGCTTGGCGCGCGCGCCTGACGAGCAGGACCTCGCCGCCGAGGGGGCCACCGCAGCGGCGCCCATGCTCCTGCGCCCCTGACTCCCCGCGTCTGACCAGCTTGTCCGATCGAGGCGGGCGGCGGGCGCACCAGACATCGACCGTCGTCTGCCTCGCCACGACGTTCACGGTCAGCTTCCTGACCATAGGCATCATCTGGGTCAACCATCACGCCCAATTCGAGCTCGTCGGGAGCGTCGATCGCCCCCTGCTGTTCTTCAACCTGCTGTTGCTCATGGTGGTCGTGCTGATTCCGTTCACCACCGGGCTGCTCGCCGAACACCTGCACGCCGGCGCCGATCAGCACATCGCCGCGGCGGTCTACAGCGGGACGCTGCTGGTCATGGGCCTGGCCTTCTTCGCGCTCTGGGCCCGGGTTGCCCGCCGGCGTCACCGGCTCGCCGTCTACTACGTGTTTCCCACGCGCCGGCGGGAAACGGGTTAGGCACCCGGACGGACGGCCGCGGTCGCCTGCTAGCCGCCGCCGCCCCCGCAAGCGCCCGTCGTCGCCTGGGCGCAGGCCAGCACGCCCGCGGGTGTCTGCGCGCGGCCAACGTGAATGCGCGGCATGGTCAGCGGAGCCGCCGACGATTCGCGCGCGCCTCCCTGGGTGGTCACCGCCAGCACAAAACCGGCGTTGTGCAGCTCGCTCACCACGGCGGCATCAAAGGCTCCGAAGGGGTAGGCGAACCACTGCACCGGGTGGTTGAGCACTCGCTGCAGGTCATCCCGTGAGCCCAATACCTGGTTCTTCATCTCGGCGGTGGGCACCGCGTTGAGCGGCGCGTGGGTGCGCGTGTGGGCGCCGATGTCCATCCCGGCCCGGTCCAGGCGACGCACCTCAGCGGCGGTGAGGAAGCCGGGCTCGCGGAAGCGCCCCGTGATGATGTAGAAGGTGGCCACCATGTGGTGCGCGGCGAGCGCCGGCAGCACGCTCTTGACATCGTCCACGTAGCCGTCGTCGACGGTCAGCAGCACCGGCCGGGAAGGCAGCGGGCGACCGTGAAAGAGCGCATCGAAGAGCTGCAGCTGGGTGATCGAGTGGTAGCCGTGAGCCGCCAACGTGTCGACCTCGGCCGCGAACGTCGAGGGCTCGACCGTCTCGTCGGGAATCGACTTGGTCAGTTCGGTGGCGAACTCGTGCACCCGGTGCCAGGTGAGGATGGGCACCCTCACGGTGCGGGTCATCGTCGCTGCGCCAGGCCGCAGCAGGGCAACGGTGCGCTCGGGCCTGCGACCCACCTTCGAGCCGTGCTCGGAGCCCGTCGAGCCCCCCGCGCCCTGCGCGCTCCCAGAAGCCGGTCCCGATGAGCCCCCGCAACCGCCCAGCGAGACGAGCAGCGCGCAGACACCGGCGCGAGCGATCCGTGCGGCACTCATGCGCGCGTGTCTCCACGAGGAGAGGCGGCGCTGTCGGGCTCCGCCGCGCGCGGGCCGGGCCCCGGCTCGTGGTCCTCGGCGCCCGCTGAGCGCCGCCTGCGGGTCGCCGTCGCCCCGGCGACCAGGACAACCAGGATCACCGGTGCCCCGAAGGTCAGCAGCGGGGACGCGCCCCCTCCCCGGTGTGAACTGCCCGCCGTGGGGATGGCGATCACGGGCAGGGGTCGGCCGCTGTCTCGAGCGATGCGCTGCACGGCGGTGATCGCCGACTGTGACAGCCCGTCGGGCCCATGGGCGCCGTCGGGCACCAGGCCGCCCAGCGTCCCCGAGGATCCGGCGCCGGCGGTGCCAAAACCGGCGGGCATGACCACCAGCAACGGCTGCTTCTGGTTGAAGGAGATCTCGCTGTCGAGGAACTTGGCGTAGGCCGCGGGCATGTTCCACAGGTTGCTGACGCCACCGAGATCGGTGGGATCGTTCAGGATGGCGACCTTCAGGTTCAGGCCCTTGGCCTTCAGCGCGGTCAGCTCGCTCTCGAGCGCCTTGCGGATGGGCGGGGAGGTGGGCGGCTGGTAGGGATAGAAGACGGGCGCCACCAGCAGGTAGTCGCTGGCCGGATCCGCATCGGCCCACGCATTCGAGGGGGTCAGTGCCACGACGCAGCCCGCCAGCGCGGTCAGGGCCACGACGCAACCCGCCAGCGCGGCCAGGGCCGTGACGGCCAGCGAGCGGTGCCGCGCGCGTCCCGGCCGGCGACGATCAGCAGACCCAGGCGCCCGCCGGCGGGGGGACGGCCAGAAACGCTGACCAGCGAGGGTCAACAGGTGCGTCAAAGAAAAGCGAGCCATGAGTCGATCTGAGGGTAGAGGTTCCCTTCCGCCCCGCTTGGAGCGTCCAGGGGCCATGTCTAGGACCCGGGCGCGAAGCGGTAGAGCGGGTGCGGGTCCACGTGCGGGCCGATCTCGATGACGATCTGGGCGTGGGGCGCGAGCGGCACCGAGCGCGGATCGCCGCGCCAGCGCCGTCCCCCGAGATAGGCGGTCACCGGGCCGCCGGCGCGAAAGCCGGCCAGCCGATGGGCGTCCAGTCGCTGTGCCCAAACCGCGAACAGGTCGCCGACGGTCGGGAAGGGGGCGCCCGCGCCGGCGCGTACCTCGATGACCCCGGTCGGCTCCGAGGTGCTCAGGGGATACACGCAGCGTCCCCCCAACACCCGAGGACCATCGCGGCGCAGCGGCCCAGACACGCCGATACCGGCGGGGACCATGACCACCCGGTCGGCCGCGAACAGCTCCAGGTGAGCGCCGTAGCGAGGGCCCCTCGCCGGTCCACACCGTAGAGCGCCCACGGACGCCGCCTGCTCGACCCGCCGACCGCGTGGCGGCAGGCGAAAGCGTCGCCCGCGCCCGAGCGGACGGGTTCGCCGGCGATCCAGTGCGAGCGCCTGCTCGGTGAGCGGCTGCGGCTGCCCCGATCGGGAGTCGGCGACGGACGCGGACCCACGACTGCCCGGTTCGGTGCGCGCGGTGGCACATCCGCAGCACCCGACCAAGGTCATCAGCGCCAGGAAAGCCGCCGACGTGCGACGGCGGGGCCGGTTTGCGCGACGCCCGAGGAGAGAGGCGCGCAGGGCCTGACGCCCGAGAAAAGACGTGAGCACGGCGATACAGTCTGTAGACTGATGGCTCGCCGCGACCTTCTTGTCGTGCTCGGTGCCTGCCTGCTGGCTCTGGCGGCGGCGGCGGCGCAATCGGTGGTCGGGCTGGACACCGGCCTGCTGTTCCTCGCCCCCGCGCTGGTCATGGCCCTGCCGCTGCTCGCGGGGCGCTATCCCGGCGAACGGCGCCTGGGTACCGTCAGCCGGCCGCGGCGCCGCCGGGCGGTCCGCGTCATGGCGCGTGGCGCCCTGCGAGGGCTGGGGCGTGTGCTGCCTCGAGGTGGGGGTCTGATCGCGGCCTCGTTGGCCGTCCGCCCGCCACCGGCCACGCCGTCGCGCTAGAGCGACCGCCGCACTGGCCCGCGCGCGCGCGGAGCCGGACCGCCGTCGCAAACGCCCGCGCTCGGCGCGCGCCCGCGTGCAAACCCTCGGTCAGGAAGAACCCGTGTCCAGGAACAGCCGTCTCGCCCTGCTCGCCGCTGCCGCGCTGGTGGTGATCGTCGGCTTCGTCGTTGCCAGCTCCAGTGGAGGGTCCGGCAAGGCGACCCGCACCAGTGGCCACGCCTACGTCTACGTGGTGGGAGCCAAGCCGCGCGGGGGCATCCAGAAGCTCGTCTACAACAAGGGTGATCAGGTCACCTTCACGGTCGTTTCGGACGTGCACGACGAGGTCCATGTGCACGGCTATGACCTCAAGAAGGAGGTCCCGGCTCACGGCAGCGTCACGTTCAGCCTGCACGCCACCGATCAGGGCGACCACGTGGTCGAGCTGGAGAGTGCTAATGAGCAGATCGCCAACCTGGAGGTCCGCTGAACATGCCCTCGGCCATGACGCCGCTGCGCGCATCGCTCCCAGGTCGCGGCTCAGGTCGGCATCGTGCCCGGCGGACGGGCGCGGCGCTGATGGGGGTCCTGGTCCTCTGCGCCGCGCTGCCCGCGCCGGCGCTGGCTCACGGCATATCGGACAAGACCGATCTGCCGATCCCCCGCTGGCTGTTCGCGTGGGGCGCGGCGGTGGTGCTGGTCATCTCCTTCGTAGCCCTCGCCACCCTGTGGCCCCGACCGCGGCTGGAGCGGGCATCCGAACGGGTGCTCATGCGCGTGCCGGCGCTCGCCGAGCCCATCTGCGGAGCGATCGGGATCGCGCTGTTCGCGGTGATCGTGTATGCGGGCTTTGCCGGCGAGCAGATCTCGGCCACCAGGAACCTCGACCCGGTGTTCATCTTCGTGCTCTTCTGGGTGGGGACACCCTTTCTCAGCCTGCTTCTGGGCGACGTCTTCCGCGCGCTGAGTCCCTGGCGGGCGCTTGCGCGGGCCGTGTCCTGGCTCGCGGGGCGAGTGAGAGGCGCCCAAGGCCTGTCCGAGCCGATGCGCTATCCGCCGCGGCTGGGGCGCTGGCCGGCGGCGGTCGGACTGTTCGCCTTTGCCTGGCTGGAGCTCGTCTACGTCCAGCACGACCGGCCCAGCACCCTGGCGGCCCTCGCCCTGGTCTACGCGGTGGCGCAGTTGGTGGGCATGAGCCTGTACGGGATCGACACCTGGACCGACCGCGGCGACGCCTTCGGCGTCTACTTCGGCCTGTTCGCGCGCCTTTCGCCGTGGCATTGGCGG
>JAABUQ010005748.1_pt1 | contig 19438 bp, 12 predicted proteins | sample 5560001 | NCBI WGS metagenome assembly JAABUQ01 (sample SAMN10711888, study PRJNA513371) | rock metagenome | isolation source: Antarctica rocks | place: Antarctica: Victoria Land, Finger Mt nord | collected 2015-12-18
GATCATACTGTACAAGATGGTCGCTTCGGATCATCTTTCAAGTCGCTGACCCGTCATCAGGGATGGTCTCTCGCCAAAAACCCTTTTTTTCCAGGGTTCCCAGCCCGTGAACGCTTACGAGTTGGGGGCGATGTAGATGACATCGGATCGGGCCCGACCCGCCGCCGCGAAGAGCGAGGAGAAATCGCCGCGAGGCCGCGGGGACATGCCGAACACCGTGGGGCGGCCCGATGTCAGGTCGATGGCGAGCAGGGGGCGAGGATCGGCCGGTTCCGGCACGAGGTAGGCGAAATGCCCGCTGGTGGTGCCGAGGCAATATCCCGGGTTGGTCGATGGCCTGGCGAAGCTCGGGTCCGGAGTCAGGTCCGACAATCGGTATTGGGTCGACCTGCCGCCGGCGCCGAAATCGACGACCTGTATGGAGTTGTTCTTGCGATCCGCGATCTCCACCCGTGGCCATCTCACGGTGGCCAGGATCGAAGTGAGACCGGAATCTGGTGTCACCACGACCTTGAGATCCCGGCAGGTGCGATACCTCCCGTCGGGCCCGGGCCCCTCGTCCCAACGGATCGGGACGTAATACATGGAAGGGCGCGGGGGGTCGTTCTTGACGATCGAGTCGCTCGGTGCGGCCGGGCTCGGGATGAAGGCGATCGAACCATCGGGCGAGAAACCGAACAGGTTCCGCACGTCCAGGAGTGGGAAGCGTCTCGGCTTGTCCTCGAATGGGAGTATGCCCTCCCTCCTAATCCGGAGCGTCCTCGCGTCGTAGACCGTCAGGCAGAGCGACCGAGACCGCAAATTGGCGGGGTGCCTTCGATATGATACTACCGCGATGTTCTCGCCATCGGGGGACATCGCCACATCAGGCAAGTCCCCGGCCCCGGCCGTGGCGACTATCTCCTCCAAATCGACGTCGACCAGCTTCAGGAATTGCTCGCCTCCGGGGGGCGTGGCGTCCCAAGGCGGCGCGGCGTCTATAAGGGCGAGCCGCCGGGAGGCGGCCGGGCCACCCGCGGGAGCGTGAGAGGAGGCAACGAACGTACGCCTAATCATGGTCGCTCCACGTTAGGATGCGTAAAGCAAGGGGACAACCGGCCCCGAAGCCGACGCCCCCGGGGCCACGGTCAGACGCATCCGCCCGTAGGCTTCGAAACATAGGTGCAGACGTAATAGGCCCTCCCGTCGGCGGCGGTTGTCCCACAGTCGGTCGTCTTGCAGTAGACGGTCCCATTGGTGGCCGGATTGGGGCCTTCTTTGCAAGAACCTTGGTTGCTGCAGGTGATGGTGCAGGTGAACTCCCCGCTTGGGGCGAAGCCGACCGCGCAACAATCGACGTAGATGGCCGTCCTGGGCGCCCCGTTATCCCCGTAGGGACAACAGCCCGTCCAGCTCCCGCATTGGAGGATTCGGTTCGTGCCATCATCGAGGGGGCTGCCGTTGATGACCGCCGGGCAATTGCCGGTGAAATCGAGGTTTGCGCCGGTGCACGACGTGCAGGGCGAGCCCGACATAGCGCAGAGGCTCTTGTCGGACACCGTCGTTCCAGCGGGGTATGTGCAACCGTCGATGGTAACCGGGCCCGCTGGGCCTTGCGCCCTCGCTTGCCGGGCGACGGGCATGAGGGGCGAAATCCCGACCCCCATGAATAGGAGCACCGGCGTCGCCAACCTACCGAGGAGCGACCTCCGGCTGCTCCTCGCGGCCAATCCGACGGCGACCTTCTCCACGAGGCCGTCCGCCCAGGAATCCTGGCTTCGCTCGACCATTCGAACACCCCTCTCTCTGAAGAGCCTCTCAGCTAGACGAGGATCGCACCAAGCGACCTTCCCTAGCCGCGTTGATCATGCTCTCGATGTGCTCGATGTGGTTGACCAGCCCCTTCGCGATCAAGTTCCCGTCGGGGCCTATCAACAACGCGTACGGAGTCGTCCCGATCTCGTAGAGGTCGCGGATCTCGTCCGCTGCATAGCAGAACAGCGACCGCCCGAAAGAGCGTTGATCGCGGAATTCGATGCACTCCGAGCGGCGGCCCATGCAGACTATCGCCCAACCAAGTTCATCGCCCGTCTCCCCCGAGAGGGAGCGAATAGCCGGCGCGATGTGCTGGCACGAGCTGCACCCCGGCGCGACGAACAGAACGATCCAGGGCTTCTCGTCGGGGGGTGGAAGTTGGAGGGTAAGCCCCGTCCCCCCCATGTCGGGCAGCGTTAGATGTGGCACCAGCTCGCCGACGACGGGCCCGGAGGGCATCGTCTTGGCGCCCGCCGGGCGGACCCTGAGGCTGAGGATGCCGACCTGCCTGAGCAAGATGAGAAGGACGATGCCCTGGAGGGCCTGGATGACGGCTAGGGAGAGCACGAGCGGATTCAGCCAACTCATAGTCGATACTCCCGCACCCCCGCTTGGCACCTTCTATCGATGGAGCAGGCGAGCGTTGCCGAAAATCTGGCGTGCCGAGAACAGAAAGAGCAATGCGTTGACGACGACGAGATGCTCCAAAGGCGCAAATCCACCGTGCAGGTCGCTAGCGGGCGGCGTGCCCGCCCTCGCGAGGAGCAGGATCGCCACCAATGGGATGGAGAAGGCCGCCGTCCTGGCCAAGGTGAACAATCCGATCTTGTCGGCGTCATGGCCCGATGAGAAGCATCCGCAGCCTACTTCCATGCCGCGGATCAACACCGAGGCCTGCGCCACCAGGAACGTGAAGAGCAAAGCCGTCCCCGCAAGGGCGAATGCCAAGGGCCGCCAGCCGACGAGCAACCCGATGGATATGGAGATTTCGAGCAGGGGCAGGGCGATCCCGGCCGGTCGGCAGAGCGACTCGGGGAGCAATTTGTACCCGCGGATGGCCCGGGAGGAACCCTCGAGATCCAGCATCTTCGAAGAGCCGGTGGTGTCCTACGCTGATTGAGTGGCGGGACGAGTGAACCACTCTCGCCAAGTCCAGACGTGATCGGTCAGCCCGGCGGCCATCGCCGGCGACCTCGCTCTCCAAGGACCCTCGCCGTGCTTGATGCGGAGTGTCCGTACCGCCCAGCAGAAGTTGTAGCCGTACATCGTCAGGTAGGTCATCGCCTCGTGCACCTGCCAGTCCTTGCTGAACCGATAGGTCTTGCGGACCTTCCTCGCGTTGCGGCCCCGATCGGCACCGTTCTGCCGCTCCAGGAATGACGTGTTCACGCCCACGCTGACCCCTGAGTCCGCCAGCGCCGCTTCCAATCCGTCCGGCGTCCCGAAGACCAGCCGACGCTCCACGGCGACCACCTGGTTTCCCTCGCGGTGCTTATGCACCGTGGCATAGGTCAACCCCTCGGGGAGCCGCCGCCGCGGCTCGATCCGGGGTCGCCCCGGCCCTCGCTCCGGTGGGACCGGCTCGCCGAAGGTCCGCTCGATCGCCGTCTCATAGGCCGGGTACTCGTCGCTGGTCATCAGGTCGGGGGCCTCCCCGCCGAGTCGTTGCTTGACCTCGCCGACGATCGCCTCGGCATTCTCGATCGATCGAGCCCCCGGGATCACCGCCAGGACCAACCGATGCTCGGGGTCGTAGGCGACATGGTCCCAGTAGTCGCCCCTATGATCGTCGTCGGGATCGTCGGGGTTGCAGTTGTGCTGCTTCTTGCCCACGAACGCCCATTTCTCATCGAATTGGACCTCGCGGGTGGAGGGGGGAAAAGGCCACCAACTCGTCGTGGGTAGCCTCGGCGTGCTCGCCGGCGAGGAGGGCCAATCGCGTGACCGTGTCCTTGTTGACTCCGACCAGCCGGGCGGTCTGGCGGACGCCGCACCCCTCGGCGAGGTGCTCCAGGACCGCCAGGGCCTTCTCGCGCGGGAGCCTGGATTTGAACAGCGGGGTGCCCCTGAACTCGGAGAATCGGGCCTTGCACAGCTTGCAATAGAGCAGCCGATGGCGGGCCTTGCCGTAGTGATCGATGACGAGGAGATTGTCCTCGCCCCGCCGGCCGTACGAGTCACAGCCGGGATTCTGGCAGCAGAAGCGAGCGAGGTCGTCCGTGGGCATGAGGCATCGCGGTTCGAACGCCGGGGCGGGGTCATTTCTGGACGTCCAGCGTACCTATTGTCAGAATCACATTCAACCCACAGCGGACACCACCGATAATATTTTCCATTTTCCTTAGGAGTTACGCAGTACTGAACCCCTGTCCGTGCAATGCAGTCAAATCCGAAAGGACTTGGGAACGTTGGGTTGGTCGGGGGATTTATTGAGTCACCAATTGACCCCGGATCACGCCAAAGTTCATGGACAGCCGTCCACTACTGCGTAACTCCTATTCCTATCTGAAATCTGCAATCTGAGATCTGGGATCGCCCGGCTGGTCCCCGGGCTTCGGGGTCATCGGCGAGGAGGGGAAGGCGACGGCCCCGGGCGGCGGCAGGTCGGGGAGGATCAACTGGCGGGGCCGACCCTGGGCCGGGTCGAGGATGACCTTGGACTTGCCCGCGAACGCCGAGGCGATCGTTTCCCAGTAGAGGCGGCCGTCGGTCAAGCCCGGCCGGTCGGACCGCGCGGCGAGTCGGGCCCGGAAAGCGTCGGCCTCGCCCGAGGCCCGGGCCAGCCGCCCTTCGCGGGCGGCCTCGGCCCGGTGGAGGGTCGACGCCGCCAGCCCCCCGGCGGCGAGCAACCGGCCGGCCTTCTCGGTCTCGCCCTCGGTGATCCGCCGGAGCCGGTCGCTCGCGGCCCGTGAGACGTCGCGGTAGGCGTCGACCACGGCCAGCGGGGGGTGGACGTCCCCGAACCGGACGCCCGCGATCACCAGGCCCAGTCCCAGGGCCTCGACCCGGCGGCGGAGCCCTTCCGTCGCCGACCGCTCGGCGTCGGCCCGGCCCAGGGTCAACAGGTCGTCCAGGGGCCGCCGCCCGACCTCGGCCCGGATCGCCGACTCGGCCAGGGGGCGGAGGGCGGATTCGAGGTCCGCCGTCCCGAAGGCCAGGGCCTTGAGCGCGTCGGGCCGGGGGTCGAGGCGGTACTCGGCCGTCGCCGCCACCTCGACGAGCTGGCCGTCGCCGGTGAGGAGCAAGGCTTCCTCGTCGGCCCGGGCGGCGATCCCCCGTTCGTGCGCGCTTTCCCAACCGACGGGCTGCGTCGAGCCGGGGAGTTCCGAGCGGAAGCCGACCTCGACGCTCCGGGCCCGCGCCGGTGCCAGGCGGGTGACCTGCTCGAACGGCGGCGGGAGCCGGAAATGCGGGCCCGGTTCGAGGACCCCGGCGAACCGGCCGAACCGGCGGAGCAGCCCGACCTCGCCCGGCCCGATCGCATGCCATCCCCAGGTGGCATAGGTCGTCAGGGCGGCCAGCGCCGCGATCCCGGCCAGGGTCCGCCAGCGGGCCAGGAGCCGGTCGAAGCCGTGGCCGAGGTCGACCCGGTCGTCCCAGCGGCGGACGGCGCGGCCGAGGTGGATCAAGGCCCGGGCGGGGGGGGTCGCCCGCCAGTCGCCGAACCCGAGGAGCCGCATGCTGTTGAGGAGGACCAGGAACGAGCCGGCTTGATGCAAGATCGCCGCGGGGATCGGGCCGAGCCAGCCCAGGGCGGCCGACCCGATCGCGACGGCGTTGAGGCCGAAGGCGAAGACCAGGATGTTCTGGCGGATGATGGCGACGGTCGCCCTCGACAGGCGGAGGAGGTCGGGCAGGTGGGCCAGCGGGTCGCCCAGGATCACGACGTCGCCGGCCTCGGCCGCCAGGTCGGACCCCATCGCCCCCAGGGCGATCCCGACGTCGGCCCTGGCCAGGGCGGGGGCGTCGTTGATCCCGTCGCCGACCATCGCCACCCGTCGCCCGGCGGCCTGGCGGGCGGCGATCCAGGCCGACTTGCCGGCGGGCAACAACTCGGCCTCGACGTGCTTGATGTGGACCTTCTTGGCGACCGCGCGCGCGGCCGAGGGGCGGTCGCCGGTGAGGACAACAACCTCGGTGATCCCCAAGTGCTTCAGGTCGTGGACGACGTCGTGGGCCTCGGGCCGGACGGCGTCCCTGGCGGCGATCAGGCCGACGACCGCGGCGTCGACGGCCACGATCAGCGGGGTTTCCCCGTTGGCGTCCAGCTCGGCGAGGATCGGGTCGGCCTCTCCCAGGTCGACGCCCGACTCGGCCATCAGCCGGCGGTTGCCGACGAGCACGCGCCGCCCCGGGCCGTCTTCCGGCGTCCCTTCGTCGCGGAACCAGGCCGAGACCCCCGAGCCGGGCGTGGCCTCGACGTCGAAGGCGGCCGGCCTCGCCAGGTCCCGGGCGTCCGCGAGCCGGGCCACCAGCAAGGCGAGGGGGTGGCTGCTCCGCCCCTGGGCGATCGCGGCCAGGGCCAGGACTTGGTCCTCGGTCTGGCCCCCCAGCGGGCGGATTCCGGCCAGCTCGGGCCGGCCCCGGGTCAGGGTGCCCGTCTTGTCGAAGGCGAAGGTGTCGCAGCCGGCCAGCCGCTCCAGAGCGGCGCCCCCCTTGATGAGGATGCCGTGCCGGGCCAGCCAGGCCATCGCCGCGAGCACGGCGGCCGGCGTCGCCAGGATCAGGGCGCAGGGGCAGGCGACCACCAGGATCGCCACCGCCCGCGACCAGGTGTCGGGCCAGCGGAGCAGGTAGCCGGCCACGACCGTCAGGAGCGCCGCCACCTCGACCACCGGCAGGAAGTAGCGGGCGTATCGGTCGGCGGCGCGTTCGAGCGGGGCCTTGCGGTCCTGGGCCTCGGCGACCAGGCGGAGGACCTGCCCGAGCGTCGACTCGTGGCCGACCTTCTCGGCCCGGACTTCGATCGGGCCGAACTGGTTGACCGTCCCGGTATAGACCGGGTCGCCGACCCCCTTGTCGACCGGCATCGCCTCGCCGGTCAAGGCCGACTGGTCGACGCTCGACCGGCCCGCCACCACTGGCCCGTCGACCGGCACCCGCTCCCCCTCGGCCACCAGGACGAGGTCGCCCGGGATGACCCGGGCCACGGGGATGACCTGCTCGACGCCGTCACGGCGGACCCGGGCCGTCCGGGGGGTCTGGTCGAGCAACCGATGGATGGCGCGCTGGGTCCGGGCGAACGTCACGGCCTCCAACACCTCGCCGACGAGGGCGATGAAGACCACCTCCGCCGCCACGAACGGCTGGCCGATGACCATCGCCGCCAGGCAAGCCTGGGCCAGCGCGATGTCGGCCCCGACCCGCCCTTGCAGCAACGCCTCCAGCGCCCCGTAGACGATCCGCGCCCCGCCGATCACCGCCGCGACCCACGCCAGCGAGACCCCGAACGGCGCCCGGACCGCGTCCCACCCGAGCCAGCCCGCCCCGACGTCCAGGCCGATCAGGACGCCGAGCAAGGTCGTCAGCGTGTAGAGCGACCGATCATGGGCGTGGCGGTCCTCGGGGGCGTGGCCGTGGTCGTGGTGCTCATGGTCGTGGCGATGGCCGCCGTCGCCGAAGGCATCCGACCGGAGGTGATGCATGTCGGCCGGTTGATATTCGCGATGCACGCCGCGGACTCCGCTTGCTCGCCCCCACGCCCCGACCCCTTCGCGGGCGAGTCGTCAATGGTCGGCCACCGCCGTCGAAAACGCAAGGGAAGAGGGCCGGTCCGCTATAATCCTGGGATCATCCCCGAATCCCCCTTCCGGGTCGGGGAGCATCCCGAGCTTCGAGGGGCCGCCGATGAGGATTGAACGGATCGAGCTGCGGGTCGTCCGGCTCCCGTTGATCCGGACGTTCCGGACCAGTTCTAGCGCCAAGGACCAGATCGCGCACATCCTGGTCCGGGTCCTGCTCGACGGCGGCCTCGAAGGTTGGGGAGAATCCGCCAGCCCGTCGGACCCTTATTATTGCCCGGAAACGACGGAGACTTGCTGGCACATCCTCAAGGACTTCCTGGCCCCCGCCGTCATCGGGCGCGACTGGGAGACGATCGACGACCTCATCGGGCTGTTCGGGCCGGTCAAGGGGAACCACTTCGCCAAGGCCGGGCTGGAGGTGGCCTGCTGGGACGCCCTGGCCGTCCGCGACGGTCGGCCCCTGGCCGCGCTCCTGGGCGGGGCCCGGCCCGAGATCGCCTCGGGGGTCAGCCTGGGGATCGAGCGGGACCTCGGGGCCTTGCTCGACGAGGTCGACCGCCACGTCCTCGACGGCTACCGCCGGATCAAGCTCAAGATCGCGCCCGGGTGGGACCTGGAGGCGGTCCGGGCGGTCCGCGAGCGGCACCCCGACGTCCCGCTCCAGGTCGACGCCAACTCGGCGTATACCCTGGCCGACGCCCCGACCCTCCGGGCGCTCGACGACTTCGACCTGTTGCTGATCGAGCAGCCGCTGGCCCACGACGACATCGTCGACCATGCCCGGCTCCAGGCGACCTTGCGGACGCCGATCTGCCTCGACGAGAGCATCCACTCGGCCGAGGATGCCCGGAAGGCGCTCGACCTCGGCTCGTGCCGGGCGATCAACATCAAGGTGGGCCGGGTCGGCGGGCTCCGCGAGGCGAAGCGGATTCACGACCACTGCCTGGCCCGGGGGGTGCCGGTCTGGTGCGGCGGGATGCACGAGTTCGGCGTCGGCCGGGCGGCGAACGTGGCCATCGCCAGCCTGCCCGGCTTCACCCTCCCCGGCGACGTATCCGGCTCCGACAAGTATTATCGCGAGGACCTGGTCGAGCCCCCCATCGTCGCGATCCGCGGGGCCGTCGCCGTCCCGACCACCCCCGGCCTGGGCCATCGCCCGATGAGGGACCGGATCGCCCGGGCGACGGTCCGGGAGCTGGCGATCGAGGATTGAGGGGGGTGGCGGGCCGCTCCCCGGTCAGATGCTCAGCACCTCGACCGACGACCGGAACAGGGCTTGCGCCGTGTCTTCGGTCTGGGGGCCGAGGATCGCGACGGAGTTGCCCGGCAGGGTGATCCGGTCGTCGCCGAAGGAGACCCCTTCGCTGGCCGAGCAGAGCCAGAGATGGATGGGCCGGCTGTCGCGGAGGGGGATGGTCTGCGAGGCGTCGGCGAGGTTGGCGACGATCGAGACCAGGCCCCGCTCGACGAACAGCCATCGCGCCTCGTCGCTGGATTCGGTCACCACCAGGTCGAGCCGGCCGTCGGTGAGCTGGGGAAGCTGGCGGCGGAGCGCGATCAGGGCCCGGTGCCATTCGAGGAGGTCGCGGTGGGGCTCGCGCTCGACCTCGTCCCAGTGGAGCTTGGAGCGCTCGAAGGTCTCGGGCGAGCCGGGCTCGGGGACGTCCTCGGGCTTCCAGCCGAACTGGCCGAACTCCTTGCGCCGCCCTTCGGAAACCGCCCTGGCAAGCTCGGGCTCGTCGCGGAAGTCGGCGAAATACTGGAACGGCGACGTGGCGGCGAACTCCTCGCCCTGGAACAGCATCGGGATGAACGGCGCCGTCAGGACCAAGGCCGCGGCGACCTTGGCGCGGTCCACGGTCGTGAGGTGGCAGAGGCGGTCGCCCCGGGCGCGATTGCCGAGCTGGTCGTGGTTCTGGACGTAGCCGAGGAAGTGATGGCCGGTCAGGCCGATCGGCGGCCGGCCGTGGCGGCGGAGCCGGAACTTCGACCGCCGCCCGGTGTAGACGTAGGAGGTCTCGAAGGCGGTGGCCAGGTCCCGGATCGAGCCGAAGTCGGAGTAGTATCCGTTCCGCTCGCCGGTGATGACCGAGTGGAGCGCGTGGTGGAAGTCGTCGGACCACTGGGCGTCGATCCCGAAGCCGCCGATCTCGTAGGGGCGGACGACCCGGGGGTCGTTGAGGTCGCTCTCGGCGATCAGGACGAGGTGGCGGCCGAGGTGGGCCTTGAGGACGTCGACCTCGGTGGCGAGCTGCTCCAGGAACGTGACCGCCCCGGTGTCGATGATGGCGTGCACGGCGTCGAGCCGGAGGCCGTCGAGGTGATAGTCGCGGAGCCACATCAGGGCGTTGTCGCAGAAGTAGCGGCGGACCTCGTCGCTGTGGGGGCCGTCGAAGTTGAGCGCCTCGCCCCACGGGGTGTGGTGGCGGTCGGTGAAGTACGGGGCGAACTTGGGGAGGTAGTTGCCCGACGGGCCGAGGTGGTTGTACACCACGTCCAGGACCACGGCGAGGTTCCGGGCGTGGCAGGCGTCGACCAGCCGCTTCAGGCCGTCGGGGCCCCCGTAGGCGTGCCGGGGGGCGAACAGCGAGACGCCGTCGTACCCCCAGCCGAATTGGCCCGGGAAGTCGGCCACCGGCAGGATCTCGACGTGCGTGATCCCTAGCCGCTTGAGGTGGTCGAGCCGCTCGATGGCCGAGTCGAACGTCCCGGCCTGGGTGAACGTGCCGACGTGCAGCTCGTAGACGATCGCCGAGGAGAACGGGCGGGCCTGGAACTCGCCGTCGGTCCATCGGAACGCCGAATGGTCGACGATCCGCGAAGGCCCGGACACGCCGTGGGGCTGCCAGCCCGACCGCGGGTCGGGCAGGTTCTCGGCGGCGTCGACGTTGAAGGAGTAATCCTCGCCGGCCCGCGCCGGCCGCCCCCCGGACTGCCACCAGCCCTCGAAGACGAGGTCGGGCTTCATCGGCGCGACCTCGCCCGCGACGTTGACGGCGACTTGGTTGGCGAACGGGGCCCAGACGCGATAAGGTGCCATGATCTTCCCAAAGGCTCGGGCGGGTCGACATCGCGCGGGCCCGGCCCGCGCGTCGCGGGAGCAGGAGGCAATTGCCGTGCCCGGGCGGGACGCCCCGCCGGCCGGCCGGGCGGGCCGGGATCGCCGGGGAACGGCACACCTTTCGCGGCAGGAGCCGGCCGAGCCCGGGAGATTGCCCCGAGGCGCGACGAACCTGCCGGGCCCGACCGCGACGGTCGCCCCGATCCCCCTCCGGATGCAACGGCAATGCGCGTCCCCTTGGCGACGTACCGGGTGCAGATGCATGCCGGGTTCGGCTTCGATTCGGCCGCGGCGATCGCCGACTACCTCGGCGCCCTGGGCGTGACGCACCTGTACGCTTCCCCTTACCTCCAGGCCGGCGCGGGGAGCACGCACGGCTACGACGTCCTCGACCACTCGAAGCCCAACGCCGAGCTGGGGGGGCCGGAGGCGCACGGGCGCCTTTGCCGGGCCCTGGGCGACAACGGGCTGGGCCACATCCTCGACATCGTCCCCAACCACATGAGCATCGCCAGCCGCGACAATCGCTGGTGGTGGGACGTCCTGGAGAACGGCCAGGCCAGCCGCTACGCCTCGTACTTCGACGTCGACTGGCGGCCGCCGGAGGCCAAGCTCCGCGACACCGTGCTCATGCCGATCCTGGGCGACCACTACGGCCGCGAGGTCGAGGCCGGCCACGTCCAGGTCGCCCGCGACGGCGGGACGTTCACCTTCCACTACTTCGATCACGTCATGCCCGTCGCCCCCCGGTCGCTCAACGACCTCCTCAACGAGGCGGCGCAGCGGGCCGGGTCGGACGACCTCGCCTTCCTGGCCGACTCCGCCGGCTATCTGCCCCTCTCGACCGAGACCGACCGCGAGAGCATCAACCGCCGCCATCGCGACAAGCGGGTCATCCGCGCGGCCCTGGCCCGCCTCTGCGCCGAGGAGCCCGGGGTCGGCGCCGCCATCGACGCCCGGCTCGCCGAGCTGAACGCCTCGCCCACCGAGATCGACGCCCTCCTGGAGCGGCAAAACTACCGGCTCGCCTTCTGGAAGACCGCCGTCCAGGAGCTGGATTACCGCCGGTTCTTCGACATCAACACCCTGATCAGCCTCCGGATGGAAGACCGGCGCGTCTTCGACGAGAGCCACGCCTTGATCCTCCGATGGGTCCGCGAAGGGGTCCTCGACGGCCTCCGGGTCGACCACCCCGACGGCCTCCGCGACCCGGCCGCCTATTTCCAGAGGCTGCATGAGGCCGTCCCCGACGGCTGGATCGTCGTCGAGAAGATCCTCGAACCGGGCGAGCCCCTGCCCGGAAACTGGCCGATCGCCGGGACCACCGGCTACGACTTCCTCAACCGCCTCGGCGGCCTCTTCGTCGACACCGAGGCCGAAGGGCCGATCACCGACTTCTACGCCGCCTTCACCGGCGAGTCGGTCGACTATCCGGGCATGGTCCGCGAGAAGAAGCTCTACGTCCTCAAGGAGCTCTTCGCCAGCGACGTCAACCGCCTGGTGTCGCTCCTTTCGGAGGTCTGCGAGCGGCAGAAGCGCTATCGCGACTACACCCGCCGCGAGCTGACCACGATGGTCCGCGAGGTCATCGCCTGCTTCCCCGTCTATCGGACCTACGTCCGCGCCGAGCAGGGGGAAGTGTCCGACCTCGACATCCATTACGTCGACGAGGCGATCGCGGCGGCCAAGGCCAACCGCCCCGAGGTCGACGCCGAGCTGCTCGACTTCCTCCGCGACCTGCTCCTGCTCCGGGTCCGGGGCGAGGTCGAGTCGTCGCTGGTCATGCGGTTCCAGCAGAACACCGGGCCGGTCATGGCCAAGGGGCTCGAAGACACGGTGTTTTATAACTTCAACCGCCTGGTCGCGCTCAACGAGGTCGGCGGCGACCCCGGCCGGTTCGGGGTCACGCCCGCGAAGTTCCACGAGGAATGCCTCGAACAGCAGCGGCTCTGGCCCCACTCGATGACCACCACGACCACCCACGACACCAAGCGGAGCGAGGACGTCCGGGCCCGGATCTCCCTCCTCTCCGAGATCCCCCGCCGCTGGGGCCAGGCCGTCGAGGGCTGGGCCGAGCACAACCGCCGCCACATGGTCCACGCCTTGCCCGACCGCAACGCCGAATACCTCCTCTATCAGATCCTCGTCGGCGCCTGGCCGATCGGCGTCGACCGCGCCGCCGCCTACATGACCAAGGCCACCCGCGAGGCCAAGGTCCACACGTCCTGGACCGAGCCCATCGAGGTCTACGACGAGGCCCTCAAGAAGTTCGTCGCCAACGTCCTGGGCGACGGCGAGTTCGTCGCCGACCTCGAAGAGTTCGTCGCCCTCCTGGTCTGGCCCGGCCGGATCAACTCGCTGAGCCAGGCCCTCATCAAGCTGACCGCCCCCGGCGTGCCCGACGTCTATCAGGGCAACGAGCTCTGGGACATGAGCCTGGTCGACCCCGACAACCGCCGGTCCGTCGACTACGCCGTCCGCCGGGAGCTGCTCGCCGACCTCGACGCCGGCCCGTCGCCCGAGGAGATCGTCGCCCGGGCCGACGAGGGGTTGCCCAAGCTCCACGTCACCCGCCGGGCCCTCCACCTCCGCCGGGCCCGGCCCGAGTTGTTCGGGCCGGGAGGGACCTACACCCCGATCGAGCCCACCGGGGCCAAGCCGGCCCACGTCGTCGCCTTCGCCCGCGGCGAAGGTTGCGTCACCGTGGCCCCACGCCTGCCCCTCAAGCTCGGCGGCGACTGGGGCGACACGGCGGTCGAACTGCCCGCCGGCCCCTGGAAGAACGAGCTGACCGGCGACGAGGTTCCCGGCGGCCCGGCCAAGGTCGCCGACCTCCTCCGCCGGTTCCCCGTCGCCCTGCTCGCCCGCTGACATAACCGGCACTAATATTGTAGGGTGAGGCCGAGGGAAACGAGGCCCACCCTACTCGATAGTCAAGGTTGAAATGGTCGGATGGCTCATGGTTAAAGCCCAATCCCGATGAGCCATCAACCATTCCCACCATTTTTGCCCTGGCTATCGACCACGCGGAAACCGCCCCGAACCGGCCACGCCGCCGACCCCCCATCGCCCGGGAGTCCCTCCAGTCATGATCGAATCCGACCCGTTCTGGTATAAAGACGCCATCATTTACGAGCTGCACGTCAAGGCGTTCTTCGACGGCAACAACGACGGCATGGGCGACTTCGCGGGCCTGATCGAGAAGCTCGACTATCTCCAGGACCTGGGGATCACCTGCCTCTGGCTGCTCCCGTTCTATCCCTCGCCGCTCCGCGACGACGGGTACGACATCTCGAACTACCGGGGGGTCCACCCCGGCTACGGGACCCGGCGCGACTTCCGCCTGTTCGTCCGCGAGGCCCACCGCCGGGGCATCCGGGTCATCACCGAGCTGGTCATCAACCACACGTCGGACCAGCACCCCTGGTTCCAGGCCGCGCGACACGCCCCGGCCGGGTCGCCCAAGCGGGATTATTACGTCTGGAGCGACACCCCGGAGAAATACCAGGGGGCCCGGATCATCTTCACCGACAGCGAGCCGTCGAACTGGTCGTGGGACCCGGTCGCCAAGCAGTATTATTGGCACCGCTTCTTCCACCACCAGCCCGACCTGAATTTCGACAACCCCCACGTCCTCCGCGCCGTCTTCAAGATCATGCGGTTCTGGCTCGACATGGGCGTCGACGGGATGCGGCTCGACGCGATCCCCTACCTGATCGAGCGCGAGGGGACCAACTGCGAGAACCTCCCCGAAAGCCACGCCATCCTCAAGCGGTTCCGCAAGGAGATGGACGAGAACTACCAAGACCGGATGTTCCTGGCCGAGGCCAACCAGTGGCCGGCCGACGTCTTGCCTTACTTCGGCGACGGCGACGAGTGCCAGATGACCTTCCACTTCCCGCTGATGCCCCGGATGTTCATGGCGATCCGCCAGGAGGACCGGCACCCGATCGTCGAGATCATGCGGCAAACCCCCGACATCCCGCCCGAATGCCAGTGGGCCCTCTTCCTCCGGAACCACGACGAGCTGACCCTCGAAATGGTCACGGACGAGGAGCGCGATTATATGTACAAGGAATACGCCGCCGACCCCCGGATGCGGATCAACCTCGGCATCCGCCGCCGCCTGGCCCCCCTGATCGGCAACAGCCGGCGGCGGATCGAGCTCCTGAACCTGATGCTCTTCTCGCTCCCGGGGACGCCGGTCTTGTACTACGGCGACGAGATCGGGATGGGCGACAACATCTATCTCGGCGACCGCGACGGCGTCCGGACCCCCATGCAGTGGAGCGGCGACCGCAACGCCGGGTTCTCCCGGGCCGACTTCGCCCGGCTCTACGCCCCGCCGATCATGGACACCCTGTACGGCTACCAGGCCATCAACGTCGAATCCCAGCAGCGCGACCCGTCGTCGCTCCTCCAGTGGATGAAGCGGCTGATCGCCCTCCGGAAGCGGTACAAGGCGTTCGGCCGGGGGACCTTGGAATTCCTCCACCCCCGGAACCGGAAGATCCTCGCCTACGTCCGCGAGTTCGAAGAGCAGCGCATCCTGGTCGTGGCCAACCTGTCGCGGTTCGTCCAGCCCGTCGAGCTCGACCTCGCCCGGTTCCGGGGGCAGACGCCGCTCGAGATGTTCGGCCGGGTCCCGTTCCCCACGATCACCGATGCCGGCTATTTCCTGTCCCTGGCCCCCTCGTCGTGCGTCTGGTTCCAGCTCGAGACCGTGTCCAGCCCGTCCTCCGGCGGGATCGAGCAGCTCCCGGCGCACGAGGCCGACGCCATCCCCCGGATCACCCTGGGCGGCGGCTGGGAAACCCTGCTCGAAGGCCGCGAGCGGGCCATCCTGGAGCGGAGCGTCCTCCCGCAGTTCATCCGCCGCCAGCGATGGTTCGGGGCCAAGTCGCGGACCCTGGAGACCGTGAGCATCCGCGACTGGTTCTTGCTGCCCACGACCGACCTGCCCCTGGCCATCGCCTACGTCCGGACCTACGACAGCGACGGCAATTACGAGAACTATCAGGTCCCGATGGCCGTGGTCGCCGGCCCGGCCGCCGACGGGATGGTCCAGAACAACTCGGCCTCGATCCTGGCCCACGTCCAGTCGGCGACCGGCGAGGCCGTCCTCTGCGACGCCTTGCTGTCCGACGCGCTCTGCGCCCGGGTCCTCAAGATGATCGGCAACTCCGAGGAAACGCGGTCGCAGCAGGCGAGGCTGGTCGGGGTCGCGACCTCGGCCTTCCCCGGGCCCGTCGGCGAGGACCCCGGCCCGCTCGGGCGCGGGACGTCGGAATCGAGCAATTCCAGCGTCATCTTCGGCGACAAGTATTGGCTCAAATTCTCCAGGAGGGTCACCGACGGCCCGAGCGTCGACTTCGAGGTGGGCCGCTTCCTCACCGAGAAGGCCGGCTTCCCCCGGGTCCCCAAGACTTACGGGGTCCTGGAGTTCCGCCGGCCCAAGCGCGAGACGGCGACGGTGGGCATGCTCCGCGAGTTCATCCCCAACCAGGGCCAGGCCTGGGAGCTCTCTCAGGAGGTCCTCGGCCGCTACTTCGAGGAGGTTTCCGGCGAGGCCCACCGCCTCGACCGGATCGACACCAACCCCGATCCCGCCTTCGCCCTGAGCGACCGCGAGATCCCCGAGGACGTCGCCGAGGTCCTCGGCTCCGCCCCCCTGACCGCCCGGGTCCTCGGCCAGCGGACCGCCGAGCTGCACCAGGCCCTGGCGAGCGACCCGACCGATCCCGCGTTCGCCCCCGAGCCCCTCACCGCCGCCGAGCTGGGGGCGTACGCCGGGCGGCTCCGGGGGCAGGTCGACGCCGGCCTGGCCGCCCTCGCCGCCCAGGCCGGCGCCCTGGCCGACGACCTCCGCCCGCTGGTCGACGAGGTCCTCGCCGCCCGGCCCGCGCTCGCCGGGCTGGTCGACCGGCCGATCCCCCAGGGCGCCGACCTCGTCAAGATCCGCTGCCACGGCGACTACCACTTGGGCCAGCTCCTCTGGCGCGAGAACGACTTCTACATCCTCGACTTCGAAGGTGAGCCGGGCCGGACCGTCGAGGAGCGGCGGGCCAAACAGTCGCCGCTCCGCGACGTGGCGGGCATGCTCCGCTCGTTCGACTACGCGGCATACAAGGCGCTCTACAAGATCGCGCGGGTCCATCCCGACGCGCTCGATCGGCTCGAACCGTGGGCCCGGATCTGGCGGGCCTGGGTGTCGGCCGCGTTCCTCCAGGAGTATCGCGCAGGCGCCGCGTCGCTCCTGCCGGCCGAACCGGCGGCGGCCCGGCAGTTGCTCGATTGGCTCCGGCTCGAAAAGGCCCTGTACGAACTCCAGTATGAGCTGAACTACCGGCCCGACTGGGTCCGGTTCCCGCTCCTCGGCATCTTGCACCTGAGCCGCCCCGGAGGATGAACGCGATGCCCGAGACCCCGCCCGAGGAACTCCGCGAGCTGGCCCGGTCGTACGGGATCCAGGTCGAGTATGTCGACACCTCGGGCGGGATCAGGCCCGCCGCCACGTCCTCGCTCCTGGCCGTCCTCCGCGCCCTCGGCGCCGACCTGGCGGGCCCCGACGACGCGAAGCGGGCCCTCCGCGAGCGTCGCCTCGCCCTCTGGCGGCGCCGGGTCGAGCCGGTCCTGCTCGCCTGGGACGGCGGCCCGACCACCGTCGAGGTCCGGTTCCCGGCCCATCGGGCCTCGGCCCATCGGGCCTCGGCCCTGGTCGACTGCCGCCTCTTGCTCGACGACGGCCGGGACCACGCCTGGTCGACGCCGGCCGACCAGCTCGCCGTGGCCGGGTCGGCCGAGATCGAGGGGGAGCGGTTCATCGCCCGCCGGCTCCCCTTGCCCGGCGACCTGCCGACCGGCTACCACCGGCTCACCCTCGCCTTCGACGACCAGGAGGCCGTCGAAGCCCTGGTGATCGCCGCCCCGGGCCGGGCCTACACCCCGCCGGCCGGCGGCAAGCGCCCCTGGGGCCTGTTCTGCCCGCTCCACGCCCTCCACGGGCCCGACAGTTGGGGGGCGGGCAGCAACGCCGACCTCGAAACCTTGATGGATTGGACCGCGGGGCTCGGCGGCGGGCTCGTCGCGACCTTGCCCATGCTCGCCACCACCATCGACGGCCCCGACCCGGTCGTGAGCCCCTACTCGCCCACGACCCGCCTGTTCTGGAACGAATTCTACCTCGACCTCCGCCGGATTCCCGAGCTGGCCGGTTCCGAGGCCGCCCGCGCGCTCCTCGCCTCGCCCGAATTACGCGACGAGGTCGACGCCCTCCGCTCGGTCGACCTGGTCTCGTATGGCCGGCAGATGAGGCTCAAGCGGCAGGTCCTCAAGCTCCTCGCCGACGACTTTTTCCGACGGGAGGGCCCCCGGACCGCGGCCTATCGCCGGTTCGTCGCCGACCACCCCGACGTCGAAGCCTACGCTTTCTTCCAGGCGGCCGGCGAGCGGTTCGGCCGCGACTGGCGAGCCTGGCCCGCCTCGATCGACGGCGCGGGCCGCCTCGACGAGGTCGACCCCGCGACCGTGAACTATCACCGATTCGCCCAGTGGCAGGCCGACGAGCAGCTCGCGGCCCTGGCCGCCCGGGGGCGCGAGCGGGACGTCACCCTCTACCTCGACTTCCCCGTCGGCGTCGACTTCAATAGCTTCGACGTCTGGCGCGAGCGCGACGTCTTCGCCACCGGGGCCAGCGTCGGCTGCCCGCCCGACTCGGTCTTCACCAAGGGGCAGAACTGGGGCTTCCCGCCGCTCCACCCGGCCCGTCAGCGCGAGGGCGGTTATCGCTACCTGATCGCCTCGTTCCGGAACCATCTCCGCCACGCCAGCGCCCTCCGGATCGACCACGTCATGGGCCTGCACCGGCTCTTCTGGATTCCTTATGGGGCCGAGGCCAAGGACGGCGCCTTCGTCTCCTACCCCGCGGAAGAAATCTACGCGATCCTGTCGGTCGAGTCGCACAGGAGCCGCGCCTGGGTCGTGGGCGAGGACCTGGGGACGGTCCCGCCCGAGGTCGCCGGATCGCTCGACCGCCACGCCGTCCGGGGGATGTATGTCATCCAGTACGAGATGACCGCCGACCCCGAGCGGCCGGTCCGCCCCGTCCCCGAGGCGACCGTCGCCAGCATCAACACCCACGACATGCCCCCCTTCGCCGCCTTCTGGGAGGGGATCGACCTCGACGACCGCAAGGACCTCGGCCTCCTCGACGACGCCGGCCTGGACGAGGAACGCCTCGCCCGCGACGCCCGGCGTCGGGCGCTGGTCGCCTACCTCCGGGCCGGCGGCTGGCTCGACGCCGACGCGACCGCCGACACCGAGGCCGTACTCCTGGCAAGCTGGGACCTCCTGGCGGCGTCGCCGGCGGCCATCCTTTTGCTCAACCTCGAAGACCTCTGGCTGGAAACCGAGCCCCAGAACACCCCGAACACCTTCGACGAGCGCCCCAACTGGCGCCGCAAGCTCCGCCGCTCGATCGAGGATTTCACCGCCGACCCCGCCTACCTCGAAGCCTTGAGGCGCGTCGACGCCCGCCGGGCCGCCCCCGCGCGGTTCGAGCCCGAACCCCTCGGACCTTCCCCGACGGTCGACCCCGAAGCCCCGCCTCGATGACCGGAGCCCGCCCCGAAGATTCCACTGATCTTGAAGCGTTCCAAGTCCCGTCACCAGGCCGGGGGCTTGGTGACCCGCTTGGGTTCGTTCTTCCCGGAGAGTCACCAAGGTCGATCGGGGTCCACGACCGAAGGCCGGCCCCGGGGAGATTCCCGGGGCCGGCCCTCTGGGTGGGTTCGTTTTTCCCAACCGCCCGGATCAGTTCCCGGGCGGGAGCGGCGGCAAG
>JAABUQ010005749.1_pt1 | contig 19437 bp, 16 predicted proteins | sample 5560001 | NCBI WGS metagenome assembly JAABUQ01 (sample SAMN10711888, study PRJNA513371) | rock metagenome | isolation source: Antarctica rocks | place: Antarctica: Victoria Land, Finger Mt nord | collected 2015-12-18
GCATCAACATTGGCCGCACGACTGCTCGACATCCTTGACGTACCGTCCGCCCAGCGCGGCGATGTTGCTTTCGCTACTGGGAGTGCGCCGTTCGCAGACCAACGGTACGACGTTCCGGGGTTTGCCGCAGCCTGCATCGCGACGGCGCACATGCTTGGGGGTGGCGGGCAACCCGTCAACGTTGACGTGCAAGAAGCGACGGAGGCCTTCGCGAGTGAACGGTATCTTTCAATTGACGGCAGGCTCCCTCAGTCGCTCTGGGCGCCGCTCTCAGCCGACTATCAGGACCGCAACGGTCGTTGGCTGCGCATTCACGCAAATTTTCCAAACCACGCTCACGCGGCGGCATACGCGCTTGGCGTTGAGCAAAACCCGGAGGACTTTCGCGGTGCAGTACTGAGTGGTGATGCTTTTGATCTCGAGGAACGCATTGTAGTTGCAAGCGGCGCAGCGGCCACGCTGCGAACCAAGGATGAGTGGCGCTCCCATTCACAGCAGAAGCATCTCGAGCTGCAGCCTCTCATCGCTTTCAAAAAGCTAACCGACGCGCCCCCGATCACGCGGCCACGGCGCCTCCGGGTGCTCGATCTCACGCGGGTAATCGCGGGTCCAGTTGCTGGCCGCGTGCTCGCCCTTTACGGCGCCGACGTGCTTGCAGTCACCGCGCCGTCACTGCCGCAGATCGACGCTCTTGTTGTCGAGACGGGATTTGGCAAGCGGAGTACCTTCCTGGATCTTCGTGACAATGAAGATGCGGCGACCTTTCATCGTTTGGTCACAACGTCCGATGTACTGATTGAATCCTATCGCCCAGGAGCGCTCGAGCGTCTCGGCTTCGGCGAACGCGCGTGTGCAGTGCTGAATCCCAATCTCGTCTACGTTTCGATCTCCGCATACGGCGACGGCGGGACGTGGGGACAACGTAGAGGCTTCGATAGCCTTGTCCAGATGGTTACCGGAATCGCATGTGGGGCCAACGCCTTTGAGCCGCCGACGCCGCTACCATCACAAGCGCTCGATCACGGAACGGGTTGGCTCGCTGCAGCCGCCGCCCTCGCGGCAGTCGAGAGGACGCGTCGTCTCGGTGGTGCGTGGTACGTCACGTTGTCCCTGGCCCGAACGGCCGACTTCTTGCTCTCGACCGGCCCGCGTAACGCATCGCAGAATGATTCAGAAACCAGGGGCGATCACGAAACCGCTATGTCAAGTATGGCAAGTGCATTCGGATCACTAAGCTACTTGCCGCCACCGGGGCAAATCCGGAAGATGCGTCTAGAATATCCACTTGCCCCGCCCGCGCTTGGATCTGATTCACCCGTGTGGCGCTGACGCTTTTGGGCTCCCGCATCGTGCCGAAAGGGGTCCCTTTTCGGACTGAGCCAATGTCGCTCGATCTGCCGCCTAGATGTTTAGTCTGCACGGTTCTTGCTTGTACCACCTCGCGCTGCATTTGGGCGCCGTTGGAAGTACCTCTCGACAATGCCGCGCTCAAGGATGGCGGCGCCGATGCGGGCCGCCGAATCCTCGACCCCCAATGTTTCCAATGCTCTCGAGACCAGCTCGTTCCAGGCGTCTTTGCGCAGTTTGGTCCAGCGGAATGACTTTGCGCCCTGGGTGCGCCACAAGCCGTCGAAAAACGGGTTATTCAGGTTGTCTGTTCGAGGACTGAAAATCGAGCTACTATCACAAAGACCCTGAATTAAAAACTGGCGTGGTTTTTCTGGCAGCCAATTGCTGTCATAGGATAAAAGCCAGACCAAATAGTCAAAGCGTTCGAAGAGGTCATAAGTTGGACCCCACATATCGCCGCGTACAAAAAACTGCGCAACGTAAGGTGCCTCATAGTTTCCGAACGTGTCGTGTCTAAGCGCTACGGTCTCGTCACAGAGTGGGGCGTGAGTATCAATCGTGAGAGCGATTCCGCCCTGATCGCCGCGTTCACGGCGGCTCTTGAATGTCGCCTCTGAGTTTGCCAGCAACTCGTCAAGCGCGCTCCCAAAGTCGCCGCTAAATTCGCGCAGCGTTAGCTGCGGCGCATAGTTTGCAAGGATTTCAGGAGCGTCTAAACAGCTCTCATAGAGGCCCGGCATGTCGCGAAGGAAGGAATGAACCGTTTCAGGGCGAGTGATCTGACAGATACGATGTTGCTCGGCATAGGTGGTCCATCGCAATTGCATCGCCGCCCAGGCGAGTCGCAAGCCGCGTGCCGCACCTACCTTGCCCTGAGGAAGCGGAAAGCTCCACGACCCCCAGGTGGAGATTTCTGGAATTGCAGCTCCTCCGAACGGAACGCGGTTCGACGCTTCTACTACGTCTAGCCACCATTCATCTGAGATCACGGGCGGCTGAAAGCCCCATGCAATCAATTCATCGCGAGCCGCTATTAATGGGCTCTCATCCGGTCGGATCTTGCGCAGCAGCTGGTTGCATACCGCGGTCAGTCCGTGGTCTGACTTTATCGCGATGACGTCAGCCAGTGGCGGGGATTCACGCACAATTTCCGACCTGGAAATGTTGTGCCAAATCGGCAAAATCAGGCCGCCGCCTTGATCCATCTCGCGAGCAACAAGACCGTCTAATTCTCTCTGTGGCCAGGCTTTTGCAAAGAACGCAGGGCTCAAGACGACGATGCCAAACCGCGAATTACTAGACCCTTGTCAATCGTGCGCCGTAGTTTGTCTCCGACACCAAGGGTAAATTCGTCGTACCAGATCTCGAGATGGTGAGCGCGGAGCATTTCGGCGAGAGAACGGACGAACTCGTCCTTGTCTTCGCTCGCGTGGCAGATAAACGCATCGAACAACATTCAGGCGCTTACCATACCCGCGCTCGCGACGCTCTGGCCGCCGAATGTCGGCAAATGCCGTGGATGGCCGTCGAGAGAACGTACGCGTTCGGGCAGCCTGCGGCCACAGCCGTGGCATCCGAATTGGCCCTCGTCGTTCGCTCGAGCACGGAGTCGACGCGCTGCCGGCGACCCTGCACACCTCTTGATCTTCTTCATTCCTACGCGGTGCTACAACCCGATACCAGCGCCGGCATGGTCATGCCAGCGTGAGCCAGCGCGGATGTAGCGGCGCGCGACGGGGATACTCTTCCACCGCCCGTGTCGCATGATCGCGGCCTCGGATTTGTTCGCCCGTGCCGCGGACGTCGCGAAGCCGCTGCGCAGGGAGTGCGCCGCGTAACTTTCCGGATCGAGGCCACTGCGCGCGCCGATCTTCTTCACCCGCTCGCCGACGATGCGCGCGGTAAGGCGGCCGCCGCCGATGCGTCCGACGCGATCGACGGCGCGGAACAGCGGACCCTCGACGATCGCGCCGGCCGCGAGCCACGCTTGCAGCGCCCGCACGGGACACGTCTGCGGGTCGGAGCCGTAGAGCACCGCTACTTCTTCCAGCTCGCCTTCTTGATTCGTTTTCGAGCGCCGCAGGCGCAGCACGATACCGGCCGTCTCGAAATCGACGTCATCGACGTCGAGCCCGACGAGCTCGCTGCGGCGCAGGGCGCCGGCAAAGCCGACGAGCACGAGCGCGCGATCGCGCACGTCGATGCGGCGCTCGCCGCAGGTCGCGACCGCGGCCCGCAGCTCGTCGACCAGCAGAGCGGTTTTCGGCCGCGGCGCGATCCCGCGTTCGCGGCGGATGCCGGCGAAGGTGGCCCGGACGACACCGTGGTCGGTCGGCGAGTCGTGCCCGGCCGTGCGGTGCATTACCGCGATCGCCGCGAGCTTCCGGCGCAGTGTCGACGGCCGCGCCGAGAGATCTGCGAGGAAGAGGGCGACGGTGTGCGGCGTCGCCGGCAGCGCCTCGACGCCGTGCTCAGCGCACCACCCAGTGAACAGGCGCCAGTCAGCAGCGTACGCACGCAGTGTCGCGGGAGCGCGGGCCGCCTCGGCGTAGGCCCGCGCCCGCTCGTCGAGCTGCTCCCAGGCCAACGCGACGGCAGCCGTCGCGATCGCGAGGGTCACGCGAGGTCGAAGTCTTTGATCACCGGCTTGTCGATGGGGTTCGGCGGGTCGTCGGTGATGGTGATGACGAGGTCGCCGTCCGGATCGGGATTCGGGTCCGACTGCGGTGGCTCGTTGGGGAGATTGAAAGTCACCGACGTCGGCTTGTACGTTCCGCCGACGATGTGATGCGGGATCTGGCCGGTCAGCGTGATGACGTTCGGATCGGCCGGGTCGCCGCCCGGCATCGCGGGCATCATCCAGTTCCCGACGCTGAAGTTCGTCGGGCGGTTGGGGTCCCATGACTGGGGCGGCGGCGTCAGCGTAAAGAGGGCCTGGGTGCTCACTGGTCGGTCGTGACTCCGCTTAGTCGTGATCGTGTCGCCGGCGCGATAGGACTTCTTGGCGGTTGGGCTCGAGTCGGGCGTCATGGCGCGCTCCTTTCAATGCCACAGCTGCTTCTTCTTCGGCCGCCATCGAACTCCTGTTTGGTGTCGAGAACTTTTACTTCTCGACACCATGGATGGCGGAAATCGTCGCGTTTTCACAACTGTTTACGCGTGACGTTATAATAAAAGGATGGGACGCCGCCGCACGACCGACTGCGCACAACCGCACTACGGCGGCCCGTGCCAGGACTGCCATGCGCAGCGAATGCGGCGCTACCGCGCTCGCCGGCTCCACGCAAAACAACCCGAAACGCGCTCGGAAGCCGACCGCGCAGCGGCCCGGGCACGCGCCTACGTCGCCGAATACCTGCGGCGCGGGGCGATCGCGCCGCCGGCTAACTGTGAGCGCTGCGGGTGGGAGCAATCGGACGTCCAGGGCCGCCACTCTCCGCGCCTTCTTCCCCTGCAGCCCGTTCCCGCGCGGCCGCGCCAACTTGCGTGGTTGTGCCGACCGTGCCGGACGGTGGTTCGTAGCAGCGGCGAAGCGCTCACCTTGCGATGGCAGTGGCCAGGCACCGCGCCGCAGTCCCCGCGGCACCCAGTCCTGAAGCAGGCCTGTGTTGAGGCGCTCGCCGCGGTGCGGGATCGGTTCGCGCTCGCTGGCCTGAACGCGTACGCCGCTGCGCACGAGCTGCTCGATCGCCTCGCAGCCCCCGAACGCGAACGGCTCTACGCGGCCCTCGCCAGCGCCCGCAACACCGCGCGACCCACCGGCGACGGTGCCGTCGACGAGGCGTTGCGGGCCTGGGCTCGCGAGCAGCAGCGCGAGCGGTGCGATCCGGATTCACTGGGGATCACGGTCGAGCTGCCGCCACCGAAGCCACGGAAGCGCCGGTCGGGTACCGCCGAGCCATCGGACACGTCCGACCGCGAGCGCACGCCTCTGGTCCCCATCGACCCGGAAAAACAACGTCGGCGCATGGAAGCCGCCGTCAGTCGGCTCGAAGAGGCCGAAGCCGCTGCCGAGGCGGCCAATGAGCGCGTGCTTGCCGCGCTCGGCAAAATGGTCCGGTAGACCGGCACCGCCCTTCACTCTCGGCTAGGGCGCGGGCGGCACCGTGAGCGTTCCAAAAGCGCCGGTGCGAATCGGCGTGCTCCATGGCGCGGTTGAGGGCGCCGTGGCAGCAGCCGGGACCGGTGCATCGTTTCCCCGATCAACGATTCCGGCATCGATAAACTGTTGCGCCGACCAGGCCGTGAATGGGATTCGCGCTTGGCCGAGCGCGTTCAGACGTTGGCTCGGGGCAAGGTGGACTCGCAGTCCGCTTCTGATCCTTTCGTGCGCGAGCTTGATCGCGTACAGATGATCGCCGTCTCCGCCCACGACATTTACCCGATCGAAACGGTCCTCGCAGATGCCGGCAATCAAGTCGACGGCCAGTGCGACGTCGATGACCTTCTCCTCCCGCTTCGGGGTCCGGTAACCCTGGAAAAATTCTAGTCCGTTGATATGGCGGTTCGCGCGTTGCATCGCCAGGAATCGGCCCTTCCAGGGCTCCTCCGGCGGCGGCGCTGCGTAAAACCGAGCGAGCACGAGTTGATCCGAACCACGGAGCACCTCAACGAGTGGTCCTAAACCTGGATAGCCGAGCCCGGCGCGACCGAGGGCGCCAAGAAGGTTGCTGCCGTCGATGAGGATCGCGACGCGGATCGACGTGCCTCCAAAATAAAGAAACCCGGCGACGTTTTGGCGGCGCCGGGGTTGGTGCCCATTATTATAGCATGCCGGCGGCAGGACGTCCAACGAACCGGCGTTTCGGGATATGTCCGCGCAGAATGGCTTTGGGGTCCAGATTAAGCAGTGTAAAGTCTTAAGCGACCACTAGACTTTACACTGCCTACAGTATACTGTAAGCTGTCGAAAGTGTACTGCTGAGGAGAGGGAATGGCGCTTATCGTGGTCGCCTCAGGAAAAGGCGGCGTCACTAAAACGACCACAACGTATGCCCTCGGTAGTAGCCTGCGCGAGCTCGACGAAGCGCCGGTCCTTCTAGACCTCGACCCAGGTGCTTCGCTGACCGAAAATGCCGGTCTCATCGCCGATGGCAACCATGCCCGCGATCTCTTAGAGGGGCGGTCGAGCGTCGAAGCTCTATCGGGCCAAACGATCGACGGACTCGCTATTATCCCTGGAACAGTCGACCTTTTGAATCTCTCAAATGATCGCGTCGACCTAGTTCGCTACGCGCGCCGCCTGCACGACCTTTCACGCGATCGCTTGCTTCTGGTCGACACCGCCCAAGGTTTAGCCCTGGCTGCGACGCGAGCGGCATTACTTGCCGCGGACTACATCGTCGTGCCGATGCAAGCGGAACCCGCGGTCATCAAGCGGTCCTATCCGGACGTGCTTGCACTCTTGCGGGTCTTTCGTGGAGATCCCGAGCTGCGGGCCCAGTTTCCGATCAATCCCGAGCTACTCTTCGTCCTCACAAAGTGCAATATTCGTCTCGGTTTGACGCGGCACGAACTTGAACGGCTCGCAAAGGACGGGGTCCAGGTAGCCGCCTACGTGCCGGCCGGCGTCGCGGCTGCCGAATGTTGCCTGACTGGGCAATCAGTCGTCGACTACGCACCGCGTAGCCCGGTCTCGGTGGGTTATCGAGATTTGGCCCGCACCATCGTTGCCGGCCTGAATCGGGAGAAGCTGAGCCTTGCAGCTTCATGATTCCAAGTCTTAGGCTGTTTACTGTTTAGTGCAATGAAGAAATTGAACGAACGGACTCCCATCAGTGCTCGCGCCGCCGTTCCGACGCCACCGGTTGCGAGCGGCGCGATGCGCCTGGACGACTTCGGCGACGATGGCGTCCGCCGCCAGCACGTCGATGAGGCACTTGCCTCGACTGTCGGACAACGCTCAATTCTGCCCGCATCACCGACCGCGCCTTCGCCTTCGCCTACGCGCACGACGAAGATGATCGCCACGCCGATCGACGCCACGTTACGCAAGATGATCCGCGACCTGCGCGGTGAGCATGAAGTTTCCGAAGCCTTCACGCTGGAAACCGCGCTGCGCGACTATTTTGGCGATCGTCCGCTCGACGAAATCGCCGCCGATTTGCGGCGCCGTGGCGGTCGCCTGCGTCGCACGAAATAACGTGACCGCCAAACGATCTGCTGCGCCGCGACGCGGCGGAATCCCGAAGAAGAAGACAAAGGCGATATCAACGCCGACGGAGACTGTCGGGATAGTCGATTTCACGACCGAACGTTCATTGCGGATTCCCCGGCCGTATGGCGGCGCGGTCGTTTTCGAAACGCGAACGAACGACGCTGCAAGCGTCGAGACATACTTCGCATTTGTTCGAGCATGGTTCGATGCGCGCGGCAATCAGTTGCCGCTGCTCGATGACGGCCAGGAAGGCATTCGCGAGCTTGCAGCCGCCAACGCCGCGGCGACGTCAGCGGAATGGCCGAGTCCACCTGGACAGGTCACGATGCGGTACGAATCACCCGCGCCCAAACACGCTAAACCGAATCTACCGCCGCCAATCGCCGGCGACACCTATCCCACCACTCCTGGACTGGAGCGTCGTAGCGTGAGCACATACGTCATAGCAAAAGCGGAGGAGCGCTTTGCGACCTCCACGGGGCTTGCCGTCCGGCACACCGAGGACGGGGTCATCGCCGAAGTAGAGATGCGTCCCGCCAGTGGACAGCTGACGGAAACGGCGCTTGCGGAAATTCGTACCGTCGCCGCGCAACTCAGTGCTGTTGACGACGACGTGCTCGACGTGCTTCTGGCAAATGCGATCGCGAACGGCGCTGATAACGACGATTTGCATACCATCGAAATCGATGCGATTCTCGATACGCGTCAGCGCGGCGTCCGACACAAAACAGACGGAGCAAAAACGTATCTCGCGGGGCGCCGCCAAGAAACACGCGATGACGCGGTTGAACGACTACGTCGCCTTGAGACGCTGTACGTTTCAATTGGTGAGCGGAAAATGCGTGGCAAACACGTTCGGGAATACGATCGCGTTGTCGGCATCCAACGCCTGATTACCGATCCAAACAACGATGAACGCGTCGTTGCGGTACGCTACCGCTTCGGCAAATGGTTTGCCGCATGGCGCGTTGGACACGCCCTCGCACCCCGGCGGCTGCTTGAACTCGACGGTCGCAACGGTGCGCCGGCAAAGATTCTGGGGCGGTACTTCGTGCAGCGTGCGCGCGAGACTGACGAACGCGGCCGCATCGTGCGCCGCGTGCGGGATATCCTTATCGACTTACGCCGCCCACTTCATGACACGACGGGAAAAAACGCCGGTCGGCCGCGCGCGAACTTTGAAGAACACCTCGATACCCTAGAGGGCGAGGGCATCTTCGCTGCGTGGGGTTACGTCGAAGCCGATGACACCAAGAACGCCGATGCGGTGCTCGGCGCCGGCTACAAGAAAGCCGAGGCGTGGTTGGACCTCAATTTGTTCGTCGTGCTGACGCCGGAGGCGGCTGACCCCACCGGTTGACGGTGGGAATTTCGCTCGACCCCACCGGTTGACGGTGGGAATCCCACCGGTTGACGGTGGGAACCGGTCAGCGCTCTTGCAAGCGGGCACCAGCGGCTAGATAATCGTCGCAATGATCGACTAAGAATCAAAACGCCGCCGGCATAGGAACCGGCGGCGTCTACTCTAGGGCTCGTTCCTCGCACCTCTCGTTCGCGTCTTAGCCTAGAAACAAAGCGCGACCGGGAGATCAGGGGCGGGTTTCGCACCATAGGTGAACGAGCCACGTCCATCTTAGCCGATGGAACCGGGCGCGTCCACCCTAGCTGCTGCATTGCCTTCGTTCCTGGTCGGCAAGCGCGGTTGGAAAGGTCCCGACGGCCGCGCTTGCGCCAGCCGCCGGGCAGGTTCAACCTGCCCTCGAGCGGTTCGCCCGGACTCTCCCGTTTCGTGTCCATGCCACCGACGACTTCCGCCGCGGCGCCTATCGCGAGCGGCGTGAGGTCGCGCGCTTGATGGCCGAGATCGCGCCGGACCCGCCGGGCTGGCTGACGGCGCTGCGCTTCGACATCGACACCGAAGGCGGAGGCGCGGCCTGGATCGAGGCCGAGCTGCCGGCGCCCAATCTCGTCGTCGTGAATCCACGCAACGGCCACGCGCACTTGGTCTACTTGCTCGGCGCGTGGGTGCAGACCGATTTCGGCGACCCTCGCCGTCTCAAAGTGATTCGCTACGCGGCTGCGATCGAGCGCGCGTACACCGCGGCGCTCGGCGCCGATCGAGCGTATCCCAGACGTTTCCAACACAACCCACTCTCCGCAGCGTATGTCACGAAGATCGGGCGCGACGCGCCGTACTCGCTCGACGAGCTGGCGCGGTACGTCGACCTCACGGTCCGACTTCGTCCATCAACCGACGCTCGCTCGTGATGCCATAGAGATAGCCGATGAGCAGGATCCGCAGCAGAACTTCCGGGTCGATAGACGGTCGACCAACGTCGCTGTACAGCGGTCTTAGTCGCTCTCGGATCGCACGAAAGTCAACGTGCCGATCGATCGCGCGCAAGAGGTGATCGCCTGGAACCCAATCGTCGAGACAGAAATACTGAAACATCGCAGTTGTCTGTAGTCGGCTGCCCATCATCGTACTCGTTCACTCCGTACTTCACGCATACGCTGCTAAGCCACTGAAACAAATTATACCTTAGACAAGCAGCACAACCAAGCGTTTTTCAACAGCCACGGACCCTTTTCGGATGCACCGATACTAGGCTGATCAAGTCTGGACTGTGATAACCTTCGATGCACCTAACCCTTTAATCAGAAGCCAAAGACCCGTTGCTAATTCGAAAACGAGGCTAGGCATGAAAATGCCTGGTTCGAGGTTATCTGCGAGATTGGGAAAGATGATAAACGCAAAACAGCACGTCGCCACAAGAAGCGACGAAAGCACACCCAAAGCAGCCAACGGCCGAGGGATGTAGTTCGACTTGAAAAACAAGTAGCTGAAAACAGTCGATCCCAAGCCGAAAAATATCAATCCAAAATTGTACGCAGCGCCGTGGGCACCGATGGATAGCATCATCAACGCTTGTAGCCGCTGTGCTTCGACAGCTCGCAAGTAAGCGGCACCACTCAAGGCTCTCAGAACGCTAAGGTTATTGAGCGTGGCGAAAACGAAGATTGAGGTCTCTACCAACCGCCAGGATAGCGCGAGCAGGGCAAGGTTGCGATTTACCGGCCTGAGAACCACATAGAGAGCGACGATCAGTGGTACGACGGCGGCGAACGTAAAGAAATCACTTGCGATGCCGAGACGAAACAGTCGTTCCGATGCCGTGATGTTGGCAGCTGTTTTCGCAACATCACCGTCAACCACGAGCGAACCTGCATAAAATGCAGCGAACATCGCGGTCGCATTTGTCAATAAGTAAGTGATCCCAACGACTCTGGCAGCAGCGCGTTGAGAGTCGTCGACCGCGCCGGTCACGACGTACGAAGATGGCGAGGTGGCAAGGGCAGAGCTCCTATGCACCGTACCGCCTCAAAGCGTGAGAGGTTTCGTCCATCTGGGCAATCCCAGAAGCGCGGCTTGCAAAGCCCTGTCAACCGCTACGACGATACGGCGCGTATATGGAGACGCTGGCGCCCCTACGTCCAGCACCATCATCGATCTTGCAGCGATCACCGCCAACGAGCAGAATGCCGCTACGCGCCCTGCGCGAACAGGTCAGTCTGTTCTGATTTTCCGAGGCGGTCGGCGATCGTCTCGAGTTCCCCTAAGCCGATGTTGATGCGGCGGGGTTTGGTGCCCTCGTGCGGTCCCACGATGCCGAACTCTTCGAGCTGCTTCATCACGCGTACGGCGCGTGGATGGCCGATCGAGAGGCGCTGCTGTAACTGCGCGGTCGAAGCGAAATCGCTCTCGATGATGAAGCGCGCGGCCTCGTAGCACAGCGGATCGACTTCGCGCTTGCGGTCGTCGTCTTCGATCGGGACGACCTCGACGTCGAGCAGATTTTCGGGACGTGCCTGCGTCGCCCAGAATTCGACGAGCCGGGTAACCTCGTTGCCGGTGATCAGTGCGCCCTGCGAACGGATCGGTTTGGGCGCGTCGATCGGGAGGAACAGCATGTCGCCGCGCCCGAGCAGCCGCTCGGCACCGGCCATGTCGATGATCGTGCGGGAGTCGACCTGCGAGCTGACCGCAAAGGCGATGCGCGACGGGATGTTCGCCTTGATGATCCCGGTGATGACGTCGACCGACGGACGCTGCGTCGCGACGACGAGATGGATGCCGGTGGCGCGCGCCAGTTGCGCGAGCCGGCAAATCGTCGTCTCGACTTTCGCCGGGGCAATCAGCATGAGATCGGCCAGCTCGTCGATGACGATGACGACGTACGGCAACGTCTCGTCGGGGTACTTCGCGTTGTACTCTTCGATCTTTCGCACGCCGGCTTTGGCGAAGCGTTCGTAGCGGCCGTCCATCTCTTTGGTCATCTCGAAGAGGGCGCCCGCGGCGAGGCGGGCGTCGGTGATCACGTCCTTGATCAGATGCGGGATCCCATTGTAGACGGTCAACTCGACGCGCTTGGGATCGATGAACAGCATCTGGACTTGATCGGGGGTCGCGGACACGAGCAGCGATGCGATGATCGTGTTGAGGCATACGCTCTTGCCGCTGCCGGTCGCTCCGGCGACCAGCAAGTGCGGCATCTTGCCGAGATCGCCGAAGACGGGACGGCCGGTGATATCTTTCCCGAGCGCCATGTGGAGCGGTGGAACCGTTCCGCGCTGCGGCAGCGCGTCGAGGATCTCGCGGATCGAAACGATCGACGTTTGGGCGTTGGGGACTTCGATGCCGACGGCGGATTTGCCGGGAATCGGCGCTTCGATGCGGACCGACGTTGCGGCGAGCGCCAGCGCGATGTCGTCGGCGAGCGCCGAGATGCGCGAGATTTTGACGCCCCGTTCGGGCCGCAGTTCGTAGCGCGTGATCGACGGACCGCGCTGGACGTGCGTAACCTTTGCACCGACGCCGAACGACGCAAGCGTGTCCTCGAGAAGATGCGAGCGTTGCGATTCGTCGACGATCTGGGCTTGCGGCGGGTCGAACAAATCGAGGTTCGGGAGCGAATAGGTGCGCTTTGCGGTCCCGTCGGGAACAATGCCGGCTGGTTCGTACTCCCCTACGACGGTGTCGTCGTCATCATCATCATCCTCGCCGTCGCTTTCGTCGGCCTCTTCGGCGTCTTCGTCTTCGTCTTCGTCGAAGTCGTCGTCATCGAGATCGTCATCGCCGAGGTCGTCATCGTCGCCGTCCGCATCACCGAGTTCGTCTTCGTCCTCTTCTTCGTCATCGAGATCGTCCTCGGCCTTACCGGTTTCTTCGGTGATGAACGTTCGCGCGTCGACCGGCGCCAAGGTCGCAAGCGTCGTCCCGGCGGCAGCTGGAGCGGCGGCAGTGGCGACTCCGTTACGTGGCGACGATTTTGCCGGCACACGAGCCGGCAGGTGGAATGCCTCGCGCAATGATGCCGGCCGAGGCGGGTGCAAAATACCCTTCGCTGCGGGAGCCGCTGCGCGCGACGATGCGGCGGCGTTCGTTGCCCACGCACGCAGTCGCGAGACGGCGACGATCAGCGACCCGATCGCGCGTTTGACCTCGACGTTTCCGATCCACACCGTCAGCGCTAAGGCCAGCAGCGCGAGGACCAGCACCGCACCGGCGCGTCCGACATACGCTTCCAGCCCCGTGCGCAGGAGCCGTCCGAGCGCACCGCCCGCGCGCCCCACGAAAGTGTCGATCAGCAAGAAGTATGACAGCGATGCGAAACCGAGCGTCGCGATCATGCGCGGTACGTTGATCTCGAGAAACACGATACCGCCGAAGATCGCCACGAGCACCGGGACGAGCCATGCGACCCGGCCGAACGCGGCGCCCAGACCATGCGCCGCAGCCGCTCCGAGCGCACCGGAATGGGTCGGCGCCGCCAGCGCGACACCGAGCAACATCGCGACTCCCAGTGCCGCGATTCCGGTGATTTCGAGGTTGAACCGCAGGCGCATCGCCGCTGCCGTTTTGCGCCGAACGCGAGCCATTGGCAGCGGTCTTACATCGCCTCTTATCTTGTACCTGTACGACCCGCACGCTGACAACCGCAGGCATCGTCGCGGCGAAACGCGGACACAACGCGCGATGGCCACGCAAACGATCGTCGTTCTCGAAGGCGACGAAACCGGACAGGAATTGCTCGTCGACGCGCTGCGCGTCCTAGCGCCCGACGTCATCGGCATGGAACTCGACTTCGAACGCCACGATCTGTCGCTGCCCAAGCGGCGCGAAACGCAGAACGGCGTCGTTCACGAGGCGGCCGCGGCGATGAAACGTACGGGCCTCGGCCTCAAGGCAGCAACCATCACGCCGGAGACCAAAGGCGACGTCGGTTCGCCCAACGCCATTTTGCGCCGCGAAATCGACGGAAAAGTGATCGTACGAACAGGGCGACGCCTTCCCGGCGTCCGTCCGATCGGCGGCATCCATGCGCCGATCTCGATCGTCCGCATGGCGGTCGGCGACGCGTACGGCGCCAAGGAATGGCGCGAAGGATCCGGCGACGATGAGGTCGCGTTTCGCACGGAACGCATCTCGCGCAACGTGTGCCGCGTCGTGGCCGAATACGCGTTCTCGCACGCCCGCAAGATGCACGCCAAGGTATTCGGCGGACCAAAGTACACGGTCAGTCCGATCTACGAAGGCATGCTCAAAGAAGAGATCGACGCCGCGGCCGAACGGTACCGTGACGTTCTCTATGAGCCCCAGTTGATCGATGCCACGTATGCACTGTTGATCTCGACGAACGGCGAAGCGATGGTGATTCCGTCGCTCAATCGCGACGGCGACTGCCTGTCGGATCTCGTGATGCAGTTGTTCGGATCGATCGCCGGCGCGGAAAGCGTGCTGCTCTCCTTCGACGCCGGCCTGAAGCCGAATTGCGTGATGGCGGAAGCGCCGCACGGCACCGCGCCGCGGCTCTTCGGCAAGAACGTCGCCAATCCAATGGCGATGATCCTCGCCGAAGCCGCGCTTCTCGGCTACATCGGCGATCCGCGCGCCGCCAGCGCCTCACGCGCGATCTACGAATCCGCGCTTGAAACCGTTCACGGCGGGACCGCCACCAGTGACCTCGGCGGCCACGCCTCGACAACGGAGTTCACCAACGCCGTGATCGGGCGCGTGCAGGCTAAATTGGACATCTGGGCATCGCTCTGACCGCGCCTTTACGAACGATGAAAAATCGCGACGTACTGATACGTCCCGCCGACGGACTTGCAGCCGTACACCGCCGGCAGATACTGGCCGTTCTCGGCTAACTCCAGTGCCGCACGATCTAATTCGGGCAAACCGGTCGAGCTTTGGACGCTCGCCCCCGTAACGTTACCGTTCGCATCGACGCTTACCAAAACGGTAGCCGTCCCTTCCTTTGAGTTGCTCGGGTTCCCGGGAAGGGTCAACGGCGGCAGCGCTGACGCATGTGCGAGGATAACGCCGTGATCGGTCGGACAACTCGTGCCGATTAAAAAAGCGTGCGTGAGGATATCAATGCCTCCACCATAATTCTTCGGATCTTTGCGCATTACGTCGAAATCCACTTTCAACGTGTACGAGCCGCTTGTCGGAGCGCACCCCCGCACCTCGGGATCGTACTGCAAATGCTCGGCTAAATTTCGCGCCGCTCTATCCAAGTCGGCGTAATTGGAAGAGCGCTGTATCTCCACGTCGTGAGGTCGGCCACGCGCATCGAGGGAAACGCGGAATAGGGCGGTAGCGTGCTGCAGACCCGTATCGAGCGCCTCTTGCGGTATGATCGGCAACACCGGGTTCACGATCTTCGCGGGCGTGTACGCATTTGGGCATGGTGCCGGAGTGGTTCCCGACATCGAACTTACTACGACGACAAACAATACGTGTAGAAGCATTTGCTGCACCTACGGTGGCACTCGACATATGGCAGGCGTGCTCATCAGGTCGGCGTGGCGGGGGTTTCTTACAAACTGGCTCCCGTCGCCTGTAGATACGGCGCGTCGCGACGCATCAAGCACGAACCTCGACGATATCTGCCGAGACAGAACCCTTGCGCTCTTAGCGCGCAATGAGCGCGACGCCGCCGGCGGCGAAGGCAAGCCCCACCCATTGCACGGCCGTAAGCCGCTCACGTAGGACGATGCGCGCGAGAAACACCGTGCTCGCCGGATAGAGCGACGTGATGACCGCAACGATCGCCAGCAGCCCGTAACGCGTCGAGAACACGTACAGCACGTTCGCGCTCATGTCCAGCGCGCCCGCGACCAGGATAAGGCGAAGCGAGCCGGGCGCGGGCCGCAGTGATTCTCCCCGCGCAATGACGTACGCGCTCAGCAGCACGATGGAGACCAGACGTGCGACCGCCAGACGCGCAAGACCCGCATCGGGATGCCCGCGCGCAAGGAAAACGTAGAGGGCACCGATCCCAAGTCCCGACAGCAGCGCCAGACCGACGCCGCGTTCGGCGATCGAAAACCGGCGCAGATCTCCACCCGCCGAGACCAGCGTTACCGCAACCAGCGCGGCCGCCAGTCCCGCGAGTGCGGCTCCGGTTGGGCGCTCGCCGCTGCCAAGTCCGACAATGACGGGAACGCTCGCACCCACCACGGCGGTGATCGGCGAGACGACCCCCATGCGACCGACGGCCAGCGCGGCATAGAGAGCCGCAATGGCGATCCCGCCCGCTACGCCGGCAAGCACCCCGAAAACGACGTCCGCCGCATAAAAGTGGCCCGGCAGAACGAGCCATGCCAGGCCAAGGATGACGATGCCCGCGACCTGCGAAAGGACGACGACCGCGGCCGCGGCCGTGCGTCGACTCGCTAGGCCGCCTAGAAAATCGGCCGCACCATACACAAGCGCTGCCGCGAGCGCGAGTGCGACCGCCACGGTGAGCGCTCTTTAGGGCGGGAACGGCAGGCTCATTCAACGTGGCAGCCGACAAAATCGCAGTAATCGACGACCGCGCGGGGAAGTTGAGCGCATGGATGGCGCTATGACGGCTTCCTTCTTCTCCGGCCTGCTGGCACTGGTTTCGATCGCACCTTCCCCCCTGCCGTCGCCGTCCGTCCAGAAGCCGCTGACCGTCATCGGACGCGTTCGCGTCACCACGCCGCTCTGCAGGCAGCTGCTCGGAAATGCCCTGCAAGCCGTCCAGCTCGAGACGGACAACGACGGCCGGATCAATAGCGCCGTCGCCACCCTGCGGTCTACCGACCTCGATTCGAGCGTTATCGCGAAAAGCCACGGCGCTCAAGAATTGACGCGGCAATACGTGGCCTTACGCTCGGCGGCTGTCGACGGAAATAAAATAATGCGCCGTTTTCGTGACGAGGCCAAGCACGCAACGACCGCTCAGCAGCGTGCGAACTTGACGGCGTTCGGGGAAGCGCTCGACGGCGCGCTTTATCGTCAGAAGGTGCTTGCCGGCGACCTCGGCGGCTTCATCGCGTACGTCGATGCGCACGAGCCGATGACCAAAGACGAGCACGACCAGAGCACCTTCGATGCAATCGCAAGCGAGAACGATCTGCGCCTCAACGCCCGCACACCGTTCGACGCGCGTGACTTCGGGCCCACGGCCGCCGTTCCCGAACCGCTCTCGACGGTCTCCAAAACGGCTGGTGATCAGTTGGCGCAGCGTGCGCTTCCACTGGCAACCGATGAAAGCGACGCCGCGACCAAGATCGATCCCGCCTTCGCTGCCTGCTGAATAGCGCGTCCATCGTAAGCGGCGACGCGGTTAACCCGAAACGCCATCGTTTATGCGCGTGGCAAATTTCCAATATGCCGCTATGCCGCCTGGCAAATCTCCAAGGAGTTGCCGCGCGCCCTGCGACATAAGGTGCATGTACCCTTGGCGCTTTGCGCCCCGGGTTTAAATAGCACACTGAGGAGAGGCTATGAACGGAACTCCGCATTCGCCTCGCGACAAGGCTACACGCCTTATCGTCGGGGCTCTCTTGACGATGGCGCTGTTTTTCAATACCGTCGGGACCCTTTTCGCAGCTGGGACGACGGGCACGATTAACGGACACGTCTACGATATCAGAACCGGCGCCCCCGTCGCGGGCGTCACAGTCAATGCCGTCGCGCCCACCGGTTCTTACCGCGCGATGACGGACAACGGCGGATTCTTTGCGATCGCCGGCGTCCAGCCGGACACCTACACGATATCGTTCGAAAAGCAAGGCTTTCAACCGCGATCGGAACAGGGCGTCACCGTTTCCGCCGACCAAGTGGCGGATGCGACCGCGCGCTTGACGTCCGTCAATCTGCGCACGATCGCGCGCGTCACCACGCGCAGCGAAGGTAGCGCCTATCAGCCCAAGCAAACGCAAGACACCTACACGGTCACGACGGCGCAGGTGCAGCAACTGCTCGGCAAGACCGACGCGATCAGCGAGACGCAACTGCTTACGCGCCTTCCCGGCGCCAGCCTCGACAAGTACGGCTATCCCGTTCTGCGCGGCGGCCGCGAGAACGAGGAAGGCTTCCAATTCGAGGGCATCCCGTACGTCGACGCGTTCACGTCGCAATTCACGAACTCGTTGGCCCTCAACGCCGGCGTCAGTCAGTTGCAGCTGACGCCGGGAGCCGGCGACGCCTCGACCGGCAACGCAGGCACCGGGACGATCAACCTCATCGCGAAACGCGGTACATATCCGGCGTTCGGTTCCATCGACGCCGAGGCGTTACTGCAGCCCTACACGCATCAGCTCGCGGTCGAGTACGGAACCGCGACGCCCAATGGCGCGGTGTCGAACTACATTCAGTTCACCGGCTACGACTCCGACGCGCAGCAAGGCGCCCGCCAGGGCGATATACAGTCCTTGAGCATCGGAGCGTTCTACAACCCGTACCATCAGAAGTCACGCTCGTTCTCCGACAACCTGGTTTTCAAGTTCGGAAAAAATCGGGCGCAGTCGTTTCAGATCTTTTACGACAACCAACAGACCAACTTCACGGGTCTGCAGGGCTCCAATACGCTGACGTACCCGGCGGGCGACCCGTATTACCAATTTTACTTGGGGCCGGTTTACACGGGGCTGAATACGGCGCAGTTGCAGTCGCCGACGTTGGTCTCGCTTCTTCCGAATCAGACATCGCTTACGGCGCCGCTGGGCGGTCAGGGCGGTCTCAACTACTATCAGCCCAACAACGTGCTGAAGTTCCAGTACTCCGCGAACCTGGGCACGGCATCGTTCCTGACAGCCAAGTACTACACCCTGGACTCGGTCGTCGATTTTCACTTCCCGCTGGACGAGGCGGCCATCCAATTCGCTTCGTTCGATGCTCTGCAAGGCGGTCATCGCACGGGCGGCACGATCGATTTCACGACGCAAGTCAACTCGAAGAATTTGATCGCTGCAGGCCTGGAGTACGACTTCTTGCACCCGGTCTATCAGCAGGTTTCGCCGTTCGACGGCATTCTCGATACCGCCGCCATCGGCGTGGGCTCGGGATTCGAGACGGCCGATTTCATCAACCCCGCCCTTCCGGCGACCGGTCTGGGTAACTGTCCGCTCGGCACCGATCCGAATGGTGCGAGCTACTGCGGTTATCTCTACCGCTTCTCGCCCAACCCGGGGCCGATTCCCTACGCGGCGGAACAGTCGGTCACTAACCGGCAAGATATTGCCGCCTACATACGCGACAAGTTCACGCCGAACGACCGCCTCAACATCGATGTCGGTGTGCGTCTCGACGGCACGAACAATCAACTGCCGGGGCTCGAGGGCTGCAATCCGGCAAATGCGGCTCAGGCGTCGATCGACACGTGCCAGTACAATCCGACCAGCTTCCACACGGTCGGCGGTGTCTCACTTCCCCAAGTCAGCATTCTTTCACAGGCGAAGCGTCCGCTCGAAGTGGAACCGCGCTTGGCGGTTTCGTTCCAACTGTCGCGCAACGACGCCGTGCGAGCCTCATTCGCGCGGTCGGTCGAACTAGCGCCGCTCGCGTTCGTCGATTTATCGTCACCGACCGGCGTCTACAGTCGCTACGC
>JAABUQ010005750.1_pt1 | contig 19437 bp, 22 predicted proteins | sample 5560001 | NCBI WGS metagenome assembly JAABUQ01 (sample SAMN10711888, study PRJNA513371) | rock metagenome | isolation source: Antarctica rocks | place: Antarctica: Victoria Land, Finger Mt nord | collected 2015-12-18
CTCTCCGCAGCACACACGCGCAGGGCAGGCTTGGCGCACCGCCACCACCACTTGCTGTCCAGGTCGGCGCAGATGCCGGGTGCGCCAGGCGCGCGCGTGCCCGCCAGGCCGTCCTCAGCGGCAACGGCCTCCGCTGTGGACGTCCGGCAGAAGGTCGCGACGCCATGGTGCGCGCTCCACTGGCCGCTGGTGTTCAGGGAGAAGCAGGACTCCCTGGTGCGCCGCTCGCACTTGAGCTGAGCGCACGCATATACCTCTTGGACGAGCCACAGCAGGCGCTTGCTTCGCGAGCAGTGAAAAGCATGACCATGCTCTCGTACCACCCAGCTGCAACAGCAAGCTTGTCCATATTCTTCATATCGGCGCCAGACAGCTTCGTCTCTTGCACGCAGACTATGTCTGCTTTGAGGCGCTCGAGCAGCGAGGCCAGCGTTTCATCATGGTGCTCCAGCAGTGCACGCAGGCCGTTCACGTTGTAGGTCACCAGCCTCATTGCTTTGCTGCTGCTTGCTGCCCAGGTGCCAAGGAGGTGCTTGCTACCAACGCTGCAGACTCATAAGCGTCAAGCTTGGGGTCAGTATAGGAAAGCAAGCGTCTGGCGCTCCTCCTGACTTGATCAAGACTGTGTTGAAGGAAAGGCACTGAGTGCGCGCGGCCTTCGGCGCACCTCTCCGCTGTTGTTCCCTCTCCTTCCGAGCACGTCATGCACAGCAGGCTGAGACAGGGCCGGGTGAGGTCTAGGGAACGCGCCTGTCCCATGCTGCCGCCTTCCTCGCGCAGAGCCTTTCCTTCACAAGACACACCGCAACTACATCGCGCCTTGCTAAAGCCTTGAAACGGTGCGTCCTCCTGATCTACGGCTGGATAAGCTGCGCGCGGCCCTCGTACGCCGGCGCGCAGCATCGTCACCAACTCCAAGGCGGTCCGCCCAGCGCTTGGCCAATCAGCCTACCCTAGCCCCTGAGCTGTTGTGGTATGCTGGTGTGCTGCGTGCTGCCACAGTGACAATTAAGCTGCTGCACCAGTCTGCAGTGCGATCACACACGCGCGCGCAGGCAGGGCGCGCAGGAGCAAGCTGTGCAAGTGCCAGCCAGAGTCTGGTCAAGCACACCAAATCGCGCGGCCGCGCCAAGCAGGGTGCGGGCCGCACGTCACAGAGTCCATACTGCAGGCTGCTGAGCTGGGCCTCACCATGGTCCTTGACCTGGGACGGTGTGAGCGGTGCCTTGTTGGCAGAGGCTGCATTATCGCGACTTCTCCAGGACCCTCCAGCATGCAGAGGCATGCAGCCGGTCTGGCCGATGGCCACCCCAGGGAGGGCATGTGCTGAAGTTGCAACTGCATGCAAGGAAAAGGAAAAGAAAATATGGCTGCCTTCTGTGTGCCAGCCTGGTGGTGGCCACGCACGACTGTCTGAGTGCTGGCCAGGTGTCCTCATCCTGAAACGATGCGCTGCGTGCCACACACTGTCGGCTTGCAGACTGTTCCACGAGGCCCGGACACACTGAGCCCGCCAGACCGCCTAGTCGGTGCGCCGTGTGTGTGGCGGGTGCAGGGGCGCCGCCACAATGGCGAAAGGCAGTGCACGCGCGCGCGTCGCCGCTCTAGTCAGGCGCTTGGCGCCAGGCAGCTCTGCCGCTGAGCAAGCGGAGGCTGCGCTTGCGCTGGCACGCCTGTGCTCTGACAAGAGCCAGAATAGGGAGTATGTTAGAGGATGCGGGGGCGTCGCGGCGCTGGTCGGGCTGCTGGCGCCAGGCAGGACAGATGCTGTGCACCTGCAGGCTGCCACGGCGCTGCGAAACCTGTGCATCGACAATGAACAGTGTCAGAACAGCATCAGGGAATGCGGGGGCGACGCGGCGCTGGTCCGGCTGCTGGCGCCCGGCAGCTCTGCCACCGTGCAAATGCAGGCTGCCGGCGCGCTGTGCAACCTGGGCTTCGAAAACACACAGAGTAAGGACAGCGTGCGGGAGTGCGGGGGCGTGGCAGCGCTGGTCGGGCTGCTGGCGCCAGGCGGCCCTGCCGCTGTGCAAGAGGAGGCCGCTGCAGCGCTGTGCACCCTGTGCATGAGAAACACCCAGAATCAGGACAGCGTGCGGGAGTGCGGGGGCATCGCGGCGCTGGTTGCGCTGCTGGCGCCTGGCTGCTCTGCTGGCGTGCAAAGACGAGCTGCAGGCGCGCTGGCAAATGTGTGCTTCCACCATGTCAGGAACCAGGACAGCGTGCCGGTGTGCGGCGGCGTCGCGGCGCTGGTGGGGCTGCTCGCGCACGGTGACGCGCCTGCTGTGCGTGCGCGGGCCGCGGTGGCTTTGGGAAACCTGTGCATGACAAGCGCTCGGTGCCAGGACAGCGTGCGGGCGTGCGGGGGCGTCGCGGCGCTGGTGGCGCTGCTGGCGCCTCATGGCTCTGCCGCTCTGTGTGAGCAGGCCGCCAGGGCGCTGGCAAATATGTGCATTGGACCAAACACTCAGAACCAGGACAGCGTGCGGGAGTGCGGAGGCGTCGCGGCGCTGGTCGCGCTGCTGGCGGCTGGCTGCTCCGCTGGCATGCAGAAGCATGTTGTGAACGCTCTGGCAAACCTGTGCGCTGAAAGCATTGAGAACCAGGACAGGGTACGGGAGTGTGGGGGCGTCGCCGCACTTGTTGGGCTGCTGGCGCCTGGCGGCTCTGCCGCTGTGCTTGAGTGGACTGCCCGGGCGCTGGGCAACCTGTGCTGTGAACATACTCGGAACAAGGACAGCGTGAGGGAGTGCGGTGGCATTGCCGCGCTGGTCGGGCTCCTGGTGCCCGGCGGTTCTCCCGGTATGCACAAATGGGCTGCTGGGGCGCTGCACAACTTGTGCAGTGACAACGCACAGAGCCGGGAAGCAGTCAGGGCATGCGGAGGAGTTGCAGCCCTGGAGCGCGTGCTTGCATGCGCCAGCTCAGCAGCTGCGCACGACTGGGCGGCAGCGGCGCTGCGAAACCTGGGGCATGCTTAGCAAGCGGTGGGCTACTCACGACAGCCAGAGTAAAGCGGAAGCGCTCTGCGGTAGAGGCATGGCGGCAACGCTGGTGGCAGTGGTAGCTAGTGTTGGCATGCCTTACGTCTGATGCTTGATGTAACGGGCTGGGCATTGTAAGACTTGCAATGCGTCTGATGCTTGATATCTGGGCTGGGCATTGTAAGACTTGCAATGCAAGTGCTAGTATCTGCTGTCACGCAGGGCTGAAGCATTGTCGTCAGGGGTATGCAGCTAGAGCATGCGGTGGGGACAGGGTGAGGGAGTGCGGGGGCGTCGCCGCGCTCGTTGGGCTGCTGGCGCCCGGCGGCTCTGCCGCTGTGCTTGAGTGGACGGCCATGGCGCTGTGCAACCTGTGCTGTGATAACAATCAGAACAGGGACAGCGTGAGGGAGTGCGGTGGCATCGCCGCGCTGGTCGAGCTCCTGGTGCCCGGCGGTTCTGCCGCTGTGCACAAATGGGCTGCTGGGGCGCTGCACAACCTGTGCAGTGACAACGCACAGAACAGGGACAGCGTGAGGGAGTGCGGGGGCGCCGCGGCGCTGGTCAGGCTGCTGGCGCCCGGCGCCTCTGCTGCCGTGCAAGATCGAGCGGCTGCCGCGCTCATGAGCTTGACCAGCGAGAGTGGGCAGAGCCGCGAGGCAGTCAGGGCATGCGGGGGCGTTGCAGCCCTGCAGCGCGTGCTTGCATGCGCCAGCTCGGCAGCGGCGCATGACTGGGCGGCAGCGGCACTGCGCAACCTGGGGCATGCTTAGCAAGCGGTGGGCCACTCACGCCAGCCAGGGTAAAGCGGATGCGCTCTGCGGTAGAGGCCTGGCGGCAGTGCTGGTGGCGGTGGTAGCTAGAGTCGTCATGCCTCACGTCTGATGCTTGGAGCACTGGGCTGGGCACTTTTATGTGAAGTGCTAGTATCTGCCATCACGCAGTGCTGAAGCGTTTTCGTCAGGGTGTGCGTTGTCAGAGTATGCGGTGTGGGCGCTCTCACTGCGATGTAGGCCCTGCACCTGCATGTGAGCATGCCAAGGAGTGGGCTATGCCAGCTCGGGGGTGGCGTGTGCTGGGTTGCCAGCCTGCCTGCACACATGTGCCATCAGTGCCATCAGCCCGATACAAGGCATTTGCCCAAACCCTGTGGCTATATTACAGACAGGAAGTATGCAGCAGCATGTGTTTGCCTGTAGGCAGTGGAACACATCCGTGCTGTAGAGCCTATGTGAACTTGAGACGACAGTGGTTTGCCTGCATTGAGGGGTGTGGGTGCTCTAGCTCATGTAGCATAGTCTGAGCTGTTTGGCGTCTCACGCTGAGCTGTTGACCTCTGCAGTACCTCATGCAAGCACAGACACTGCTCACTGCCAGACACCGTTGCCAAGTAGACCGAGTCGTGCAGCAGTCACGGCCCCTCCCAGTGATGAAAGCACTCCCGCGCAGACAAACCAGCCAAGAGGCTTGCTGGCCTCACAGGGAGGAGCGCCATGAAAGCGCTGCTCAAAGGCTGCGCGGCCCTGGCAGTCGACTGCGGCGTGGGAGCCAAGGCTGTTGAGCACCATGTGTGGGGCAAGCAGTGCAGCGCGTCACAGTCTGCGCACGGCCTGCTGATTGGCGTCCTTGCAAGGTTGAGCACGCGGGGTTTAACAGCAATGCAGGTGTAGCCGTTGCTGCGTCTCGTAAGCTTTTGGCACCATGCAGGATCACCGCGCTCCTGCACTCGTTCCTTGCGCTTGAAAGGACATACAATCAACTGCTAGCACTAGGCGAAATGAACAGAAACGGCCTCGCTTGAGAAAGGGCCTGGAGAGGTCAAGGGCACGTGCCTTTCCACAAAGCTGCCGATTGTCTCACCAGACAGACCGCACGCACAACGTGCCTTGCTAAAGCGTCATCGCTGTCTATCCTTGTATACGGCCATACAAGCTGCTCACGGCCCTCAAACGCGGCGCGCTGCGTTTTCACCAACTCCGAGGCGGTCCGCCTCCCAGCTCTGCCGGGACACCTTGACCCCCTGAGCCTCTTGTAATGTGCTGCGTGCTGCTACAGTGACAGCTGAGGTGCTACAGCAAGTCTGCGCTTGCGGCGCAATCACACGCGCACACGCGCGCGGGGCGTGCAGGTGCGGGCCGCACAAGTGCCAAGCGCGGATCAAACAAGCCCGCCAGTGCGCGCAGCCGCGCCTAGCGGGGTGCGGGCCATACGTCACAGAGTCCACAGCGCAGGCTGCTGAGCTGGGCGCCGTGTCCTTGACCTGGGACGGTGTGAGCGGTGCCTTGTTGGCGGTGCCTTCGTTATCGTACTTGCGTGGCTTCTCCCGCGCTGTCCTGCATGCAGAGGCATGCAGCCGGTCTGGCCGATGGCCACCCAGGCGGGCGTTTGTTGAAGACCTGACTGCATGCAAGGCCAGCGCCGCCGGCTGTATACCAGTCTGGCTGTGGTTATGCATGAAAGTCTCTGCGTCCTGTGGCCCTGCCATGACTTTCTGCGCTGCGTTGCTGCAGGCTGTCCGCTCATAGTCTGCTCCAGGAGGCGTCCACGCTGCGTGGGCATGGGGGCCGCGCTGGCAAGTTTGCGCTTTAAGAGCACCGAGAACCAGGACAGCGTGCGGGAGTGCGGGGGCATCGCGGCGCTGGTCGCGCTGCTGGCGCCCAGCAGCTCATCGGCTCTGCACGAGCTGGCGGCCGAGGCGCTGTGCGTAGTCTGCGCTGGCAACACCCAGAACCAGGACTGCGTGCGGGAGTGCGGGGGCGTGGCAGCGCTGGTCGGGCTGCTAGCGCCCGGCGGCCCTGCCGCTGCGCAGTGGGAGGCCGCTGCGGCGCTGTGGACCCTGTGCTACAGGAACAGTCAGAACCGGGACTGCGTGCGGGAGTGCGGGGGCCTCGCTGCGCTGGTCGGGCTGCTGGCGCACGGCCACTCGGCTGCCGTGCATGAGGCGGCTGCTGGGGCGCTGCGGAACCTGTGTGTGAACAACACTGAAAACGATGACAGCATCCGGGAGTGCGGGGGCGTGGCGGCTCTGGTCGGGCTGCTCGCGCCCGGCCACTCGGCTGCCATGCGTGAGCAGGCTGCTGCGGCGCTGCGGAACTTGTGTGCGAACAGCACTGAAAACAAGGACAGCATCAGGGAGTGCGGAGGCGTGGCGGCTCTGGTCGGGCTGCTCGCGCCTGGCGCCTCTGCCGCTGCGCATGAGCATGCTGCTGGCGCGCTGAGCAATCTGTGCAGCAGCACCCAGAATGTGGTCTGCGTGCGGTGGTGCGGGGGAATTGCTGCGCTGGTGGGGCTGCTGGCGCCTGGCAACCCTGCTGCCGTGCATGAGCACACTGCTGCGACGCTGCGGAGAGTGTGCTATGAAAATGCGATGAACGCAGACTGCGTGAGAGACTGCGGGGGCATTGCGGCGCTGGTCGCGCTGCTGGCGCCTGGCGGCTCGGCTGCTGTGCATGAGCAGGCGGCTGGCGCGCTCTTAAACCTGGCCTTCGAGAGTGAGCAATGCCGGGAGGCAGTCAGGGCATGCGGGGGCGTTGCGGCGCTGGTCATGCTGCTGGCGCCCGGCAATGCTGTTGCTGTGCATCACAATGTCGCCGGCGCGCTCGTGAGCCTGACCCGCGGGAGTGTGCCATGCCGGGAGGCAGTCATGGCATGCGGGGGCATTGCGGCGCTGGTCGCGCTGCTGGCGCCCGGCAATGCCGCTGCTGTGCATCAGAATGTCGCCGGCGCGCTCGTGCACCTGACCAGCGAGAGTGAGCAATGCCGGGAGGCAGTCAGGGCATGCGGGGGCGTTGCGGCGCTGGTCGTGCTGCTGGCGCCTGGCAGCCCTACTGCTGTGCATGTGCATGCTGCCGGCGCGCTCATGATCCTAACCAGCGAGAGTGAGCAATGCCGGGAGGCAGTCAGGGAATGCGGGGGACTTGCGGCCCTGGAGCGTATGCTTGCATGCGCCAGCTCGGCAGCGGCGCACAAGTGGGTGGCGGCTGCGCTGCGCAACCTGGGGCATGTTCATCATGTTGTTGGCGAGTTAGACCAGCCCAATTGAAGCGGACACGCTCTGCGGCCAAGGCTGGCGGCAGTGCTGGTGACAGCTAGTGTTGTCGTGCGCGGCCTGACGCTCAGTGCTTGGAGCACTGGGCTGGACAACTTCGCTTGTGTAGCTTACAGGCAGTGCATGAGGAGTCATCGTCAGGGGCGTGCACTGCCAGCATGCGGTGTGGACGTGAGCGCCCGTGCGTAAGCCTGATGTTGTAAGCCAAGGGGGGGATTGCAGGAGCACACATCACAGCATCTGTGGCTGCATCAGGTGGCGGCTCACCTGGCTGTTGGTGTGCTCTTTGACAGAGCGGACCAACAGCCGTGCATCTGTTGCGGCACGCCAGCATCCCATGCATGGCTGCTATATGCGGTTGTCCTTGAAAAAGTCCTTGAAATAACTATTTGCATCTGACGCTGTGCCAGCAACCTCTGCAATACATCCTGCATGCACAGACACTGTGCTCATGGCCAGAAACCATCATCATGGCCAAGTGTACCAAGTCATGCAGCAGTCTCGGCCCCTCACAGTGAAGAAAGCACACCGCGCAGGCACGGCAGGCAAAAGGCTTGCTGGCCTCACACGGAGGAATGCCGCAACAGCGCTGCTCGAACGCTGCCCGGTCCCGGCAGTGGACTGCGCCCCGTAGCCAAGGCTGTTGGCACAACGTGTGTGGCAAGCAGTGCCGCGTGTCACAGTGTGCCTGCTGGTTGGTGTCCTTGTAGCAGCCAAGTTGGCTGATGCACGGCTCATTCATTCATTGATTCATTCATTCATTCATCTTTGCAAGGTTGAGCGCGCGGGGTCCAACAGCAGGGCAGGTGGGGCTGTTGCTGCGTCTCCAAAGCCATTTGGAGCGTGCAGGACCACCGCGCTCCCGCACTCGCACTCGCGCTTGAGAGAGTCAACTAAGAAGTGCCAGGTGCGAAACTCGCTGTGGAGGCAGGCACTCGCTGCAAAGGAACACCAAACGGCACAACAGGCGGAGAGATAGACAGATTTGTTTCACTAGGCAGCCCCAGCTAGGCTGATGAGCGTCCAACCTTCGTGATCGAGTCATGTAGTCCATTGCGTTCACAAATAAGGCAGGCCGCACCGTGCAGGTCTGCCTGCCACACAAACAACTTCACCGTGCGTGGTGAGGCAAATAGGTGCGCAGGCCGTTCAACGCACGGTTTGCTTGTCCTTCAACGCACGGTTCGCTTGAGAAAGGGCCGGGTGAGGTCTAGGGAATGTGCCTGTCCAAAGCAAGCCGCCTTTCTTACAGACAGACCGCAGCTACATCGTGCCTTGAAACGAGTGCGTCCTCCTGGTTCACGGCCAGGCAAGCTGCGTACAGCCCGCAAACGCTGGCACGCTGCATCATCACCAACTCCAAGGTGGTCTGCGGCACAATCAGCCTAGCCTAGCCCCTGATCCTTTTGCGGTATACTGAGGTTGCGTGCTGCCACAGTGGCAGCCAAGGTGCTGCAGCAAAGTGCGCTTGCAACGCACAATGCAGCGCGGTCACCCACGCGCAAAAACACGGGGCGCGCAGGAGCGGGCCGCACAAGTGCCAGCCACGGTCTGGTCAAGCCCACCACCGCGCGCGGCAACGCCGAGCAGGGTGCGAGCCGCACGTCACAGAGTCCACACTGCAGGCTGCTGAGCTGGGCCTTACCATGGTCCTTGACCTGGGACGGTGTGAGCGGTGCCTTGTTGGCAGAGGCTGCATTATTGTGTCTTCTCCCGCGCCCTCCTGCATGCAGAGGCATGCAGCCAGTCTGACCGCTGGCCACCCCAGGAGGCCGTGTGTTGAGGTTCTGACTGCATGCAAGGAAAAGGAAAGGGAAATGAGCTGCCTGCTGTGCACCACTCTAGCATTTGCCATGCATGACTATTTCAGCCCTGGCGCCAAATGCCCTCTCCCGGGACTTGCCTGCGCTGCATGCTGCAGGCTGTCCGCTTCCAAGTTGTTCCACGAGGCGCGGAGACGCCAGACCGCCTGATTTGCACGCCCTGCATGTGGCAGGTGCAGGGACGCCGCCACATGACGGAAGGCAGCGCGCGTGCGCGCGTCGCCGCGCTGGTCGGGCGCCTGGCGCCCGGCGGCTCTGCGGATGCGCAAGCGGAAGCTGCGCTTGCGCTGGCGGAGCTGTGCTGCGACATCAGCCCAAACGGGGAGTGCTGTGACAACACCCCAAACAGGGAGTACGTGAGAAGCTGCGGGGGCATCGCGGCGCTGGTCGCGCTGCTTGCGCCCGGCGGCTCTGCCGCCATGCATCAGGAGGCTGCCGGGGCGCTGATGAGCCTGTGCTATAAAAACAATCAGAACAAGGACACCGTGCGGGAGTGCCGCGGCGTCGCAGCGCTGCTTGCGCTGCTCGCGCCCGACGGCTCCGCCGCCGTGCATCGGGAGGCCGCCGGGGTACTGGCAAACCTGTGCAGCGACAACGCCCAGAACAGGGAGTGCGTCAGGGAGTGCGGGGGCGTCGCGGCGCTCATCGGCTTGCTGGTGCTGGGCGGCTACGCCTCTACGCATGAGCGGGCTGCCATGGCGCTGGGATACCTGTGTATTGACAACGAGCAGAACAGGGACAGCGTGCGGGAGTGCGGGGGCGTTGCGGCGCTGGTCGCGCAGCTCGCGCCTGGCGGCTCTGTTGCCATGCAGAAGTGGGCAGCATCCGCGCTGGCAAACCTGTGCTGGTGCAACAGCCGGAACCAGGGCAGCGTGCGGGCGTGCGGCGGCGTCGCGGCGCTGGTCGGGCGGCTGGCGCCCGGCGGCTCCGCTGGCATGCAGACGGAGGCTGCCAGGGCGCTGGCAAATCTGTGCATGAAGAGTGCAGAGATTCCAAATGCAGACAGTCAGGACTGTGTGCGGGAGTGCGGGGGCGTCGCCGCGCTGGTTGCGCTGCTGGCGCCCAGCGCCGCGCCGGCCGTGCGCGCGCGGGCCGCGGCGACGCTGGGAAGCCTGTGCATCATGAACAAACACTGCCAGGAAAGCGTGCGGGAGTGCGGCGGCGTCGCCGCGCTGGTCGCATTGCTGGCGCCCGGCGGCTCTGTTGCCATACAGGAGCGGGCCGCAAATGCGCTGGGATATCTGTGCTTTGAGGGCATCAAGAGTAAGGACAGCGTGCGGGAGTGCGGCGGCGTCGCTGCGCTGGTCGCCCTGCTGGCGCCCGGCCATACAGCTGGCGTGCAGGAGCAGGCCGCAGCCGCGTTGAGGAACCTGTGCACTGGGAGCATCAAGGACCAGGACAGCGTGCGGGAGTGCGGGGGCATCGCGGCGCTGATCGCGCTGCTGGCGCCTGGCGTTGCGGCTGCTGTGCGAGCGCAGGCCGCGGTAACGCTGGGAAGCCTGTGCATCAGGAACGCCCGGTGCCAAGACAGCGTGCGGGCGTGCGGGGGCGTCGCGGCGCTGGTCGGGCTGCTGGCGCCCGGCGACTCTGTTGACATGCAGGAGTGGGCAGCATCCGCGCTGTCAAATCTGTGCTGGTGCAACAGTCAAAACCAGGACAGCGTGCGGGAGTGCGGCGGCGTCGCGGCGCTGGTCGCGCTGCTGGCGCCCGGCCGCTCAGCTGGTGTGCAGGATCGGGCTGTAGGCGCGCTGGGGAACCTGTGCATTATGAACAACGAGAATCAGGACAACGTGCGGGAGTGCGGCGGCGTTGCGGCGCTGGTCGCGCTGCTGGCGCCCGGCCGCTCAGCTGCCATGCAGGAGCGGGCCGCGGTCACGTTAGGGAACCTGTGCTGTGGGAGCATTGGGAACAAGGACAGCGTGCGAGAGTGCGGGGGAATTGCGGCGCTGGTCGCGCTGCTGGCGCCTGGCAATGCGGCTGCTGTGCGAGCGCGGGCCGCGGCAACGCTCGGAGCCCTGTGCGTTGAGAATGCCCGGTGCCAAGACAGCGTGCGGGCGTGCGGGGGCGTCGCGGCGCTGGTCGGGCTGCTGGCGCCCGGCGACTCTCTTGCCATGCAGGAGTGGGCAGCATTTGCGCTGGCAAACCTGTGCTGGTGCAACAGCCGGAACCAGGGCAGCGTGCGGGCGTGCGGCGGCGTCGCGGCGTTGGTCGGGCGGCTGGCGTCGGGCTGCCCTGCCGCTGTGCACGAGCATGCGGCTAGGGCGCTCGTGAACTTGACCAGCGGAAGTTGGCAGATCAGGGAGGCAGTCAGGGCATGCGGGGGAGTTGCAGCCCTGCAGCGCGTGCTTGCATGCGCCAGCTCAGCAGCGGCACACAAGTGGGCGGCAGCGGCGCCGCGCAACCTGGGGCACGCTTAGCAAGCGGTGGGCAACTCACGCCAGCCAGGGTATAGCGGATGCGCTCTGTGGTAGGGGCGTGGCCGCAGTGCTGGTGGCAGTGGTAGCTAGTGTCATCATGCCTTGCGTCTGGTGCTTGGAACACTGGGCTGGGCATTTGTATGTGCTAGTCTCTGCTGCCACGCAGGGCTGAAGCATTGTCGTTAGAGGTGTGCATGCGGTGTGGATGGGCGCTTTCATTGCGATGTAGGCCTGCACCTGCATGCCATGCCAGCATGCCAAGGGGTGGGCTATGCCAGCTAGGAGGTGGCATGTGCTGGGTTGCCAGCCTGCCTGCGCACATGTGCTGTCGACGCGTTGCTCGACCTAGGGCATTCTGCCCAAACCCTGGGGCTATGTTGCAGACAGGAAGTATGCAGCAGCATGTGTAGGCAGTGGGGCACATCTGTGCTGCACCACTTTTCGGGAATGTGAAGCAGACAATACTTTGCCTGCATTGAGGGTGTGGGTGCTAACTCGTATGGCATGATTTGAGCTCTTTGGCGTCTCACGCTGAGCTGCCAACCTCTGCAATACCTCATGCAAGCACAGACACTGTGCTCGCGGCCAGGAACCATTGCCAAGTGACCAAATCGTGCAGCAGTCTCAACCCCTGCCTGTGTAGAAACCACTCCCGCGCAGACACAGCAGGCAAGAGGCCTGCTGGCCTCACAGGGAGGAACGCCGCGACAGCGCTGCTCGAACGCTGCCCGGTCCCGGCAGTGGACTGCGCCCCGTAGCCAAGGCTGTTGGCACAACGTGTGTGGCAAGCAGTGCCGCGTGTCACAGTGTGCGCACGGCCTGCTGGTGGTGTCCTTGTAGCAGCCAAAGTTGGCTGATGCACGGCTCATTCATTCATTGATTCATTCATTCATTCATCTTTGCAAGGTTGAGCGCGCGGGGTCCAACAGCAGGGCGGGTGGGGCTGTTGCTGCGTCTCCACATATTTGGCACCGTGCAGGACCACCGCGCTCCCGCACTCGCACTCGCGCTTGAGAGAGTCAACTAACAAGTGTCAGGTGCGAAAACTCGCTGTGCAGGCAGGGACTCGCTGCAAAGGAACACCGAACGGCACAGCAGGCGAATAGATCGACAGGTTTGTTACACTACGCAGCCCCAGCCAGGCTGACGAGCGTCCAACCTTCGTGATCGAGTCATGTAGTCCATTGCGTCCACAAATAAGTCAGGCCACACCGTGCAGGTCTGCCTGCGACACAAACAATTTCACCGTGCGCGAACAGGTGCGCAGGCGTTCGCTAGCAGGCGTTCGACTTCGCTGAGAGAGGGCCGGGTGAGGTCTAGGGGATGTGCCTGTCCGAAAGCTGCCGCAGGCCGCCTTCTTTACCAGACAGACCGCAGCAACATCGCTGCGCACTAAATCGTGCCTTGCTAGGCGTCGAAACGGGTGCATCCTCCTGGATCACGACCAGGCAAGCTGCGCGAGGCCCTCAACGCCAGCACACTGCGGATCACTAACTGCGGTCCGCCAAGCGATGGCCGCACACTGAGAGCCCCTGAGCCTCTTGTGTATGCTGCGCGCTGCGTGCTGCGTGCTGCTACTGTGGCAGCCGAGGTGCTGCAGCAGCCTGCGCTTGCAGCGCAGTCACACACGCGCGCGCGCATGCGGGGCGCGCAGGAGCGGGCCGCACAAGCGCCAGCCACGGTCTGGTCAAGCCTCAAGCCCGCCACCGCGCGCAGCCACGCCGAGCAGGGTGCGGGCCGCACGTCACAGAGTCCACACTGCAGGCTGCTGAGCTGGGCCTTACCATGGTCCTTGACCTGGGACAGTGTGAGCGGTGCCTTGTTGCCAGAGGCTGCATTATTGCATATGCTCCCGCGCCCACCTGCACGCAGTAGCATGCAGCCGGCCTGACCGGTGGCCACCCCATGCGGACTTGTGTTGACATTCTGACTGCATGCAGTGCCAGTAGCTGCCTGCTGTGTACCAGTCTGGCGGTGGCCATGCATACGGTCGCACCGTCTCAGTGGCCCTTCCAGATCTTTCTGCGCTGCATTGCTGCCGGGTCCGCTTGCAGGCTATCCATAAGACGCGTACAGGCTGAGCGCCTGATCGGCGCGCCCTGTGTATGGCGGGTGCAGGGGCGCCGCCACGATGGCGAAAGGCAGCGCACGCGCGCGCGTCGCCGCACTGGTCAGGCGCCTGGCGCCCGGCGGCTCTGCCGCCGAGCACGTGGAGGCCGCGAATGCGCTGGCGCGCCTATGCAATAACAAGGTTCAAAACCGCGACTACGTGCAGGAGTGCGGGGGCATCGCGGCGCTGGTCGTGCTGCTCGCGCCCGGCGGCTCTGCCGCCGTGCACGAGCAGGCTGCCGGGGCGCTGCTGAGCCTGTGCTTTGAACACAGTAAGAACAAAGATGCCGTGCGGGAGTGCGGCGGCGTCGCAGTGCTGCTCGCACTGCTCGCGCCCGGCGGCTCTGCCGCCGTGCATCGGGAGGCCGCCGGGGCGCTGTCAAACCTGTGCAGCGACAACGCCCAGAACAGGGAGTGCGTCAGGCAGTGCGGGGGCGTCGCGGCGCTTGAGGGGCTGCTGGCGTCTGGCGGCTCCGCCTCTACGCATGAGAGGGCTGCCGCGGCGCTGGGGCACCTGTGCATCGACAGCACGCAGAGCAGGGACAGTGTGCGGGCGTGCGGGGGCATCGCGGCGCTGGTCGCCCAGCTCGCGCCTGGCGGCTCTGCCACCGTGCAGGAGCGGGCTGCTGCGGCGCTGGCAAACGTCTGCGCTGGAAATGCCACCAACCAGGACGGCGTGCGGGACTGCGGGGGCGTCGCGGCGCTGGTCGCGCTGCTGGCGCCCGGCGGCCCGCCTGCCGTGCACAGGCGGGCCGTGGCTGCGCTGGCAAACGCGTGCAGCGGCAACATCCGGAGCCAGGACAGCCTGCGCTCGTGCGGCGGCATCGCGGCGCTGGTCGCGCTGCTGGCGCCTGGCGGCTCTGCCGCCGTGCACCTGCAGGCAGCTATGGCGCTGGCACGCCTGTGCAGTCACAGCAACGAGAATCAGGAGTGCGTGGGGGCGTGCGGGGGCATCGCCGCGCTCGTGGGGCTGCTGGCGCCTCGCGGCCCTGCCGCCGTGCAGGAGCGGGCTGCCAAAGCGCTGGCAAACGCGTGCGCCGGGAATGCCCTGAACCAGGACAGCGCGCGGGAGTGCGGGGGCGTGGCCGCGCTGGTCGCGCTGCTGGCGCCCGGCGGCTCTGCTGACTTGCGGTTGTGGGCTGCCTGGGCGCTTTGCAACCTGTGCACCAATAACACCCGGAACCAGGACAGCATACGGGTGTGCGGCGGCATTCCGGCGCTGGTCGCGCTCAGCAACACTGCCGCTGCGCACAAGGGTGTCGCCGGCACGCTCTTGAACATGACCGGCGAGAGCGCGGCAAACCGGGAGGCAGTCCGGGCATGCGGGGGGGTTGCAGCCTTGGAGCGCGTGCTCGCATGCCCCAGCTCGGCAGCGGCGCACATGTGGGCGCTGTCTGCGCTGCGCAACCTGGGGCAAGCTCAAGCTGCCGGTGGCCTCCACGGGTCTGGCTTTGTTGTGCAAGCTGGGCAGCATGTATTTGTGGGAGTAGAGCAGCCATGAGGCAGGGTATAAGGCGGCGCTGAGCAGGTCGCACCCCCGGCACTGTCGGACCCGCACGCTTCTGCCCGGATAACAGGCATGCATGTGGCTGCCGCGCGCGCACAGACTGCCTCAGGGCGTGACGCTCGGCCGCGCAGTCGTCGCGGCGCCAGGGCTCTGACAGGCTGCTCGCGCCGCTGTACCGCCGTGGGTGTGGCGGTGTGCTGCGCGGGTCGGGGTCGGCGGCGGTCTGGACTCATGCTTGGGTGTGTTTGTTGTTGTGTACTTATGTAGAGCCTTGTTGAATCCCCATGCTGTTGCTCGGGGCGGCAGCAAGTGTTCATGAGACGAAAGATCAAGAGTACCTAGCCACTTGGCGCGCAGTCGGTGTACAATAATGAGCGCTCCTCAGTGTTTGCTGTTACCAAGTGTTCCTTCCTGGCTTGCACGTCCAGGCACCAGCTTTGCTTGCGGGAGTGTTGGTGGAAATGCACAGCCAGGTGGTCGATCTGGCTGCTGTGCGTGTGCTGACCGAAGGAAGTAAGGCATGTGTGCCGTCTAACCAAGCTCGCGTGGCTGTGTGGGCCGGCTTTGCTGTCTCAGCCGGGCAATTGAGGATTGAAGAGTCATACACATATTCCAAAAGATATAGCAGGCAACAGCTGACCATGCACACGTGTAGGAGCTGAAATTCTGCAGTGCTTTGCATTGTTCGCACTGTTGCAAACCTCCACACGCACACGGCTCGCATTACGCTTGTATCCTTTACCGCGAGCACTGCTACAGCAGAATATCGTCAATCAGTTCATGGGTTGCGCGCATCCAATGTCGGCAAGCCGACAGTCATCGCTGCTGTCGTGCAACGCGCCCGACTTGCACACCGCTTTGTCAGGCAGAACCCACCGACGGTCTGACACCGCCGCACTCATACTCAGCGGCTGCGACACTCATGGCACGCTGGGGAAGTTGGGCGGCGCGACCCGCACAGGGTGCAGGCTCCATGCCTCCTCATGGCACAGCCGCCGCAGCGCCGGCTCCTGGCCCTCGCTCCGGCACAGCACCACGACCGCCCCGCCGCTGCCCGTGAACTTGGCCGCCGCTGCACGTGCCGCACACCCAGCACGACTGGCGGTGTTTCACAGCACAGCAAGTACAGCTGATAGCCCGACGGAGATTGGGAGGCTGGCACGTACTGGAGGGAGCAGGGCTGCAGAGTCGTATGCCCCACGAGGCTGAAAGCATGCTCCGCAAGGAGGCAGCCACTCTGCCCCTAACGCGTTGCTATCAACTCGTTGCTGACCAGCATTGAAATGAGAAGGAGGAGAAACCAAGCCGCGCACCGCCCAGCGCGCGCGCGGCCAGGACCATGCGCAGGTTGAGCGCGCCGAGCGCCGCGTCGCCAAACATGCAGCGGCGCAGGTCGAAGTTGCGGTCCATCAGCGCCGCCAGCGCCGCGTGGTCGCGCGCCTCCAGCGCATGCCTGCGACCCGCATGGATCACGTTCATTGTCACAGACGAATTCAGTGTGCACGTGCAGGCTGCCATCTCAGCCGGTCACAGTGGGGCAGGTAGCACATGCGAGTGCTCACGTTGCTTCTTGCAGCACATGCGCAGTACCTAGGCAAAAGGGATGTGTTGCGCAACAAGAGCGCACTGCGCTTCTCGTGGTTGGCACACATACAAGAGGTAAGCCGGCTGCCTCCTCTGCGGTACATTTTTGCATGATACGCCAGCATGCATGTGCCGCGGCCCGCCCACGAAGGCCTAGACGGCAATCTCTCACACAGCCACATGCAGCACCCATGGAGAGCACGGCAGCGCAGCGCAAGGCCGCCCTCCTCGCTACAGCGCAATTGGATATGCGAGGTGGCCATGAAGCGCACCGTCCCTGCTCCGCGAGGCTGGCAACCTCGGCCATGGCGGCCCTGACGCCGGGCTCGCCCGCGTCCCAGCGCCGCCGCACGTCGCTGTGCACGCGGCCGCTGTCGCTCGCGTCCGCCGCGTGCACCAGCCACAGCGGCGGCAGCAGGCTCGCGTCCAGCGCTTCATACCTGGCGCCCAGACCCCAGCGGGTTAGGGTCGGGACCCATATCTTTGTGCGACCTAGATATTCTAGGTCGCACAAAGTCCCAGTCGATCCAGAAAGACTGTGTGCGCGGTTGGCACAAGCTTCTCCACTTTGGTCAGTGGTGGGGCAGCGGCCGCTGTTGCTCGCGCTTGCCGTGTGCACAAGTGGCAGTGAGGGCACAGTGCTCGTGTCTAGCGCCTCAGCCATGATTTTAACAAAGCAATGCATGGCCACAGAATGGGCAGAGCTCATGCTTCGGGCTGCATGGGTGTGATGAGCCAGGTATGGCCTCGCGCAGTGTGCCTCGCCCCGGCCCGGCATGCTGACCGCGCTGCACGCAGCGCCGAGTCATGGTGAAGAGGTCGGGCCTTGCCCGCGCGCGCGCACCGCCCATGCCCATGCTGCTCCACCAGGCCGCGCTCAAAGTCCATGTACACGAGCCCGCCGTAGACCTGGATAACGCGGTCCTGCAGGCCGGCCGTGATGCCCAGCTCCGCCTCCGCGCTCAGCACCAGCGCGGGCCGCTGCAGCGGTGGGATCCTGGCACCGAAGTTCCGGGCTCAGCACCAGCACGGGCCGCTGCATTGGTGGGATCCTGACACGGGACGTGTGAGGTCAGCACGGCACGCATCATGAACCTCGTTGGCCAGCCGGGTGGCCGTCCCTGCGGGTGTCAAACAGTCCTGGCAGAGGTGTGGCAGTGGTCTGTGATCAAGGCCCCGGCCTGCGGTGCGCAAAGTGGCTGGCCACGGTGCCCAGCAGCACAGGCACACGAGACAGGCGGGACAAAGCAGTTGCAGCCGCTCCCCGGGTGAGCAGTTGCCGGCAGGGACGCACTGCTCCGCAACGCCGTAGAAGTCCAGCAGGCAGCTCAGCGCTGCGCACACGATGGCGGAGCTGCCCGACAGGCCCGCCTGCCGCGGTATGCACGTCTCGTAGCTCATGGTGAAGGCGGCCGGCGGCAGGTCGACCCCGCGCTGCGTGCAGAACTCCCAGAAGCGCTTGCAGGTCGCCTGCAGCAGCGGCCGAGTCAGCGGCCCGGCCTGGCGCACGGCAGGCGCTCTTCCCAGGCTACAAGCGCGGTGTGCGCGCAGGTGCCAACCGTCAGCTCCAGGTTCCCCTTTAACCAGCGGGGAGCAGCAGGTGCGCCACCTTGAGCAGACGGATGCCGCCGCCGTAGCCCTCACCCGCGAGCCGCTCCACAAGGTCCGCCAGTGAGTCATACTCGCCCCCGTCGTGCACCGGGTGGGGGCGAAAGCAGAGCTTTGCAGACGGCGTCAGAGTCACCTGCAGCCCTGCATCAGAGTCAGGAAGCTCGCAGCCGCAGCACAAGCGAGTGGCGAGGTATGGTCAGAGTGGTCGGCCGCACAGTGAGTGGTGAAAGCGCATGGCGTCAGGCGCATGTTGTGCAGGGGACACGCGCCTCTGCATAGAAGTTTGCCAGCGACAGTGAGACTGTCTTCCCGAAGAAGCCGTCTGATGGGTTGCCGAGCAGCCCAATGCGGGCATACACGCGGTGGCAGATGGGTGATGCTACTGTCTCAGGCGCACTCTGACGCTGTGCAGACATGTGCCTTCCTTGCAGCCCGCAGTCCTGCTGAAAAGTGCTGTGCCGCGGCGAAGCAAAACACCAGTGGCGTTACAGGTGCGCCCTCAGCTGGATCCAGTATCACGCAGCATCGTGCACCGCTGGCCCTTCCTCCTTGCGGCAGTCCCTGCGCACCTAAGCGCACACCTGCCATGGCTGGCCGTGCACAAACCTGACAGCACCCTATCTTGTTATATAGTCTGGTGCACCCCTCATTCTGTGCCTCCCTGACTGTTACAGCATGCACCGCCCTCAAGCTTGCCTAAACTCTGCGCGCCCGCGAGCGCGTGTGAAAGGCTGGGGACTCTGGAACGGTCGCGTGCGCATCGGCGCGCTTGGGTGCGCGCGCGGGCGCAGGCGCGTGGTAGTCGGGCATCGGGCGCGCCTGCACGCACGCCGCCAGCCCTGTCTGCCGACGCGCGTGCACAGGCCTCCACAGTGCCAAGGCTCAGGGTCTTGGGTGTCAGGCATCGCTCGCCGCGGCCTGCGCTGCTATCGGGCCGCCAGCAGCCCCACAGAGCGCCCGGGAGGTGTCCTAGCAGGCTGCAGGCACGCGTGCCGCGCGGCACCTTGAACTCTGCCCTACCCTAACCCTACCATACCTTGAACTCCATCCGCCGGCGCTGCTGCTTCACCTCCGCGGCCTCCTGCGCGGCGCGGCGCGCCTCCTCGGCCCTCCACTGGGCCTGCGCGGCGCGCGCGCCCGGCGCCTCCTGTCAGAGCGCGCTGTGCGTGCGGCGCGCGGCGCGGCCGGCACGTCGGAACCCTGTGTCAGGTCTTAGAGGCAAGCAACGCTATTTCTACCGCCGGCGCGCACGGCACAGGCCAGCGGCGCCTTGCGCTTGGCCGTGAGCTGCGCGACATGGGTCGGCCAGCCGCGTGCCGCGTGAGAGTGAGAACACCTTGTCACAGAGCAACAA
>JAABUQ010005751.1_pt1 | contig 19434 bp, 17 predicted proteins | sample 5560001 | NCBI WGS metagenome assembly JAABUQ01 (sample SAMN10711888, study PRJNA513371) | rock metagenome | isolation source: Antarctica rocks | place: Antarctica: Victoria Land, Finger Mt nord | collected 2015-12-18
CAAGCTGCAAACGGCGACCCGGTGCAGCAGATCAATCAGGTTCAGGACATGGTATCGCAAGGCGTCGATGTCATCGTCGTCAATGCAGTAAGCCCCGGAACCGAACGCGCGCAATTAACGGCCATCGCCGCGCGTAAGCCGCTGCTTTTTATCGACACGTCGATTCCCAATGTTGGGTTCACTACCGTTCAATCGGACAACTCGACGATCGGCAGCGACTCTGGAGAACTCATGGCTAAACGCATCGGTGCGGGAAAGACGATTAATCTTGCGATCCTCAACGGTGGACCACGCGACGAGATCGTCGGCCCCGATCGCCGCAAAGGCTTTTTGGCGGGACTAAAAAAGGGTGGCGTGCAGTACAAGATCGTCGGTGAGGCTAACGCTGGTTACGCTCAAGGCGAAGCTGTGACGGCGACGGAGGACCTACTGGCAGCACACCCCAATATTGATGTCATCTTTGGCTATAACGATTCGATGGCTTTAGGCGCGCTTCAGACACTCAAGACTAAGAACAACGCCAAGGTGCTACTTGCCGGCGTTGACGGCCAGAAGCAGGCGTTGGCGGCGATTAGGGACGCTGGTTGCTCCGGCCAGTACGTTTCAACGGGCCTTAATTCTCCGGTAATTGCGGCCAACAAAGCCTTTGACATAGCCGTCAAGGTGGCGACCGGCACATCCGATCCCGGCTCCTTCCCTAAGGTCACGTTCACTAAGGCCGTTGGCATCGATTGCAAGAATGTCGGTCAGTACTATAAATCCGATAGCGTGTTTTAGGATTTGCGCGTTTCGTCGCCGATTCACAGATGCTAATCGAGTGGACGCAGTGGCACGCCGCCACACTCAATGGACTTGACCCGGCGTCTTGGCAGCACGGTGACGGATCCCGAAGCTGAGGTAAATCTTGTAGCATCACCACTTGATCGCGCTGATGGGAAGACTGTTCGCATGACGTAGGGGCGCTCACTTCGACGTGCTCGATGTGACGCGCAGCTTATTCAGTCTCTGCGCATGCGCGTCAACGGGCACATGTTGAGTTGCTCTTCGCGCCTTCATATGACAATCGCGAACATCGCTGTGTCCGAACCAACGAAGGTTGCGCTCCAATTCGGCCGTTGCCGTGGACGGTTCCGGGACGGCTCCATTGCATCACTGCTTCAGTGCACGCATTTCGGTCATGGTGTCATCGCGCAGCACGGGTCCCGTCGCGCGTGTAGCACCAGAACCGGAAGACGATGTGATCGGGGCATAGCAAAGTGAATCACAATGAATGGTTGCTCTAGTTGCTGCGATTAAATGTTCCTATTTGGTCTCATTCGTGGCCCACCGTTAAGACAGTGAGGGCTTACACGAACGAGTAACCACCGAGCGCGATAGCATACGCGTCGCCGCACATCTCGTAAGCGCTGTCGTAGACGTGATGGCCTAGGGTATCCGTGCGGCTTAGGGTATCCGTGCGCCTTCGACTATCCCGTTCGGCCGCGAATCACGATCGCAACTGAAAGAGCGCCGAGTCTATCGGTACAAACGAATCAACATGATGTTGTTGACGTGCAGCCAGGTATAGTAGCACGCCGACGCCGGCGCCGATCGTAACTACAATCGTCTGGCGGTCGATGACCCAGGGGCCCCCTTATTGCCGGTCCGACGGTGAACAGTTCTGGCCGGAGCGTTTCTCTGTATCGGTCGCCGCGACCAATTTCGTCTCGAGCCGTTGACTTATATAATCAAATTGGATATACTCGTAACAGATATATTCTTAACGGAGCATCTGAGATGAACAACGACTTTAGCGCCCGAGCGTCGACCGAGCACGATGGGAACGAACGGCTGATTCTACCGCGGCAGGCGGTCTGCAGCGTGCCTAGCTTCACACGAGCGGGCGGGAACCGCAACTCGTCATTCGGCGGATGGGGTCCGAAGCTCGGATGAGCCCCCGCGAGACCCGCGCGGCGTTGCCGCTGAGCTCATCGACCTTCTACATCCTTCTCGCCCTCGCCGGCGGCGATTGTCACGGCTACGGCGTGATCAAGGAAGTTGAAGCGCACACGGCCGGTACCGTCAAACTCGGCCCGGGCACGTTGTATCGGCTCATCAAGCAGCTGCTCTCCGACGGTTGGATCGTGGAAATCGAAGGCGACTCGCTCGCGGATGCGGAGCGCCGCCGCTATTACCGGTTGACCGAGCGCGGGCGCGCCGTCGCGGTTGCAGAAGCGGAGAGACTCGAAGAACTCGTCACCATCGCGCGCCAGCGTAGCCTATTGCCGTCGCTCGCGATCGGCTGACCCGCGTGCAGCGCGCGATCGTCGCGCTATTCGGGGCGACGTTGATGCTGTGCCCGCCGGACTTCCGCAAAGAATACGGCTCGTCGATCCGGGCTGATTTCGTTCGCGCGATCTCCGACGAACGTACCTTTCGCGGCCCCGTCGCGGCCCTCGCCTACGCTCTCATCGCGGTGTCGGATCTCGTCGCGACCGCCTTTACGGAGTATTTCGTGCTGCTCTCCCGCGATCTCAGCTATGCCTTTCGCGCTTTGCGCCGGACGCCGCTCTTCACCGCGGTAATCGTTGCGACGCTTGCCATTGCCATCGGCGCGAACGTCGCCGTCTTCAGTATTATGCACGCGGTCGTTCTCGCGCCGCTGCCGTACGCGGCCCCGGGTCGCCTCGTCGCCATTCGATGGCTTAACGCCGGCTTGCCTGCACCATCGTCGCTACCCGACTACGCGGACCTCATGCGTCATTCCGGAGGCACCTTCGCTGCCTCGGCGGCTTTTACGCGCGCCTTTTTAACGCTGACCGGCAAAGGCGATCCGCATACGGTCGACGCGATCGCGACGACGGTCGGCCTCTTCGATGCGCTCGGCACGCATCCGGAACTGGGGCGTTTTCCCGCTGCGAACGAGACGCGGCCCGGCGCGGCGCAACCGGTCGTCCTCTCGGACGCGCTGTGGCATCGCGCCTTCGACGGCGATCCGCGGGCCGTGGGGTCGATCGTCCGCTTGGACGGCGAATCGTATCACGTCGTCGGCATCGCTCCCGCGGGTGTCCAGCAGCCGCACGTCGACCGTGGATTTTACCGAACCGATCTCTGGACGTTCGTGCCGGAAAACGGCGTCGGAACGAAGTTCGATCGTGGCGACGGTAACAGCCGGGGAGAGCATTCGTTCGACGTCATCGCGCGGCTCGCGCCGGGCGTCTCGATGGAAAAGGCCGACGCATTCATCGCAACCGGCGTCCGCGAACTTCGAAAGGCGCACCCGAGTGAAGACGCGACGCTCGGTTCGCACGTCGTATCGCTTTCCGAATCGCTCGTCGGAAGCGAACGCGATCTTTTCTTTGCGATCTTTGCAGCGGTCGGTGCCGTCCTGCTGGTGGCGTGCGCGAACGTCGCGAATTTGCTGCTCAGCCGAGCCGTCGCTCGCGAGCGTGAATTTTCGGTTCGCATTGCGGTCGGCGCCTCGAGCGGCCGCATCGTCATGCAATTGCTGGTCGAGTCGTTCGTTCTCGCCGTAATCGGTGGTGCGGCCGGAATCGTCATCGCGTACGGAGCGGTCGACGCGTTCGTCGCGTTGCATCCGGCGAATATTCCGCGCGCGGACGACGTGCCGATCGACGGCGCCGCCATTCTCTTCACGCTCGGCATCATCGTATTCTGCACGCTGGCCGCTGGTCTCGCGCCCGCGCTCACCACGTCGCGGCGAGATGTCGCAACCGCACTGAAGAGCGCCGGGCGCGGCGGCGATGCGCACCGCGGCGCCCGCGCGCGCGATGCGCTGGTGGCTGCCGAAATTGCGATGACGCTCGCGCTCGTGGTCGCCGCCGGACTCGTCGTGCGCAGCTTTATCGCACTGACCGCTCAACCGCTCGGTTTCGACGCTACGGGAATCGAGGTCGTCGGCCGCGTGGACTTGCCGGCTCGGCGTTACGCGACGGAAGCGGCGCGCGACGCCTTCTATTCACGCGCGCTGGCGACGGCGCGAGCCGTTCCCGGCGTGCGCGGCGCAGCTTGGATGGAACCGGTTCCGTTCTCCGGTTCGGAGTACGGCACGAGTACCACCGTCGACGGGCGATCGTATCGCCCCGGAGCCGAGCCGCAAACGGATTTTGCCTCGGTCGGCTTCGACTTCTTCCGCGTCCTCCACGCGAGTTTCCGAGCCGGCCGGCCGCTTACCGACGATGACCGGGCGCAAGCGTTGCGCGTCGTCGTCGTCAACGAAACTTATGCCAGGGCGAACTTTCCCGGCGGCTCCGCGATCGGAGCACATATCAGGCCTGGCTTCGAGACGATGAATGAGAAAATTGCCGTGCCGTCCACGATCGTGGGCGTCGTCGCAGATCTACGCAATTCGTTCCTGCGGCCGGTGCAGCCGACTGTCTACATCCCGCTGCTGCAGATGCCGCTCTCCGACGCGTCGCTGCTCATCGAGCCCGAACCCGGAGCGCATCCCGGGAGCGCCGTAGCGGCTGCGCTCGGCGCGCTCGACCCGCTCTTAGCGAAGGCGGCCGTGGCCGAACTTTCAGAGTCGCTCGCGCGTAATGTTGCGGCGCAGCGCTTCAGCCTTATCGCGCTCTCGGCGCTCGCCATCGTCGCACTCGCACTCGCGGCCGCCGGAATCTTCGCAGTCGTCTCGTTCGGCGTCACGCAGCGCACCCATGAATTCGGCATTCGCATGGCGCTCGGCGCCTCGGCGTGGCGCATCCTCGGCACGGTTTTGCTCGGAGCCTTACGCCTGGCGTCCGTCGGCATCGTATTCGGATTGCTGCTCTCGGCACTCTGCACGCGGTTCCTCGGCTCGCAACTTTACGAAACGGCACCGCTGGACCCGCTGACGTTCGCGATCGTTACCGCGCTCGTCATCCTTATTGCGGTCGTCGCCGCACTCGTTCCGGCGAGCCGCGCGACGCGCGTGGATCCTATCGTCGCGTTGAGATACGAATAGCATGGACGTCGTCCGCACGCGCCGCCGTCCCTCCGCGGCTCGCGCCGTTCTCACGATCCTGGCCGGGCTGCTGGTTATCGGGGGCCTCGTGTGGTCGCTTCCGACGCTCCTCGGCCGGCGCGCGGCGAGCGGACCGTCCGTGCCGCTCGGTTCGCTCGTCATCGACACGGTGCGGCGCGGAGCACTCGAGCGAGACGTCACAGCCGGCGGCACGTTCGCGCCCGACCGCGTCCGGATCGTCGCAAACATATCCGACGGCGTCGTCGCTTCCGTGCCCGTCCGGCCCGGGACGCGCGTTTCGCCCGACACCGTGGTCGCGCAATTACAAAATCCCGATCTCGTCGTCGCCGTGGTAAACGCCTCCGCGCAGCTTGCAGCCGCGCTTGCCGAGGTCCGCAGTGCCCGCGAAACGGCGGCCGGAACGTACCTCGACGAAGAAAGCGCGCTCCGTACGGCACGCGCCGAAAGTTCGCGAGCCGCGATTACGGCGAGCTCGTATACGCAGCTGCATGCCAACGGCCTGGTGGGCGATCTCCAATATCGCTCGGCCATTATCGACCGGTCCGAAAAGCACGATCTCGTTACGATCGCATCGAGTCAGGTCTCCGTCGGCGCCGCAAGCGCCGCCGCGAAGATCGCGGCGGCCGATGCGCTCGTCGACCAGCTGACGGCGGTGCTCGCCGCGAAGCGCGCGCAACTCGCCATGCTGACGATCCGTGCGGGCGCCGCCGGGATCGTGCAGAGCGTAGCGGTCGATCCGGGACAACGGGTCGCGGCAGGCACGGAACTGGCTCGTATCGCGGAAGAGCGCGATCTCAAAGCGGTGCTGCAGGTCGCCGAGAGTGATGTTCGCGGCGTCGCCCCGGGTCTCGTCGTGCGGCTTACGGCCAGCGACGGAAATGTTATTCGCGGTCGGGTCTCGCGGATCGCGCCCGCAGCGCAGAACGGCACGGTCGCCGTCGATGTCGCGCTCGACCGGATACCGCACGACGCCCGCCCCGATCAGACGCTCGACGGCACGATCGTGATCAGCCGGGCTCCTGACGCGCTTTCAATCGCGCGGCCGGCCGCCGCGGGCGATGGTGCGCACATCGCGCTCTACCGACTGGATCGCAGTGAGACGCTCGCCTATCGCACCTACGTAACGCTCGCCGGAGGCTCGAACGATCGAGCGCGCGTCGTCGCCGGGCTCGCAGCCGGCGATCGCGTCATCGTGTCCGACACCTCCGCTTTCACCGCACCCGTTCTCCGCATTGCGAATTGAGGAACGCTTCCATGCTCATCCAAGCTCGCGACATCGGGAAGGTGTATCAGGCCGACGAAATCGAGACGCGTGCGCTGCGTGGCGTGTCGCTCTCGATCGCGCGCGGTGAATACGTCGCGGTCGAAGGTCCCTCCGGCTGCGGGAAATCGACGTTGCTTTCGATCCTCGGACTGCTCGACAGTCCGACGTCCGGGTCGTACGTGCTCGGCGACCGCGAAGTCGCGAACCTCCGCGGCGTCGAGCGATCGCGCATCCGCAATCGCGAGATCGGCTTCATCTTTCAAGACTTTAATCTGATTGGGGACCTGACGGTCGCCGAGAACGTCGAGCTTCCGCTCACTTATCGTGGAACGTCGACGAGCGAGCGGAAAAGACGCACCGCCGACGCTCTCGAACGCGTTGCGATGTCACATCGCGCCGGACATCATCCGCCGCAGCTCTCGGGCGGTCAGCAGCAGCGCGTCGCCGTCGCGCGAGCGATCGCGGGTGATCCGGCCGTGCTGCTCGCCGACGAACCAACGGGTAATCTCGATACGATCAACGGCGAACTCGTGATGGAGCTACTCGCCGAACTCCATCGCGCGGGTTCGACGATCGTGATGGTTACCCACGATCGCCGCTTCAACCGCTACGCGTCGCGGACGATCGATCTCCTCGACGGCGCGCTGACGAGCGAAGACGCGCTGGTCGCCGAGCCATCTGACTAGGGCGCTGTGAACGGCAACGTAATCTACGGCGAGCGCAGCGTAAAAGCATGCGACCTACTGTGCTTCCGGCGTCGATATGATCCGTCGGCAAGCGCAGCGCGACAGCGCCCCAAATCAAGCGCGTAGTCGGGCGATCTCTGCGCGGAGTTGTGACACGGAGAGGCGCGTCTCGACGAGCATTGCGGCGCAGCCTCCGACGATCAACGCCATTCCGATCGTCGTGATAACGACCGGCATCCACCATAGCTGATTCCCGAGCGCGCGATCGATCGCGATCGACAGCCCCGCGATCACGAAACACGTCACGGCCAAGAAGAAGAACGAGAGGGCTCGCTCCGCGAGAAATGCGCGACGCTCCTGACGGTTGACTTCGTCTACGAGCCAGGGCTCATTGCCGAGGTCGGCGAGCTTTCGAACGCGGTCGACGACGCGCGCCAGACGTACGAGTACCGTAGCGATAAGTGATGCTGATGCGAGAATGAGCAGAGCCGGAGTGATCATCGCGGAGATGATCGCTTGAGCGGGAGAAAACGCATTCATTGCGGTCAGCTGCCGAGCGTCTCGTACACGATGCCGAGCGTCTTGCCGCCAAGCTCGGTCGCGAAGTCGCCGGTCAACTCCGCGCCAAACGTTGTAACTGACGTCGTAGCGCCGCCTGCCGCGGTTATGCGCCGCCAAGCGCGTCAAGCGCCGTGCGCTGCACGACGATCTCCGACGCGACACCGGAGAGAATGACCACGCGACGCCCGCTCGCGCGCAGGCCCTCGACGAGGCCCGCGTCGGCGAATGCGCTGGTCTGCGTGCGCAACCGAACCTCAGGGTTTGTGAGCGGCTCGAGGACAGCCGCCAAAAATTCGCCGCCCGGCGGCACCGACGAAATGGAGAGGGGCAGGTTGTGCAGCGCGGTGAGCTTCGCTAATGCGCCCGCGCAGCGCTGAACCAACCTTTCGCGGCAAAAATGGCTCGAGTGAATCCCACAATCACGATCAGCCCTGCTACGACGCCGTAACAGAGGTCGATCCGAGCCGTTCGGGCGATTGTCATCTGATCTAAGCCTGATCGGACAAGGATAAGCTCGGCGACTAAAACGCCGAACAACACGAAGATGAGAAGATGGTAACCGATCGCGAGGGAGAAGTCGAACATAAAGTCTGCAGCCTCCAGAGATTTAAGAGATGTTACGGGGATGCGTCTGCGCTAGCGAATCACGCGCGTCTTCGTCGAGCGCCGACCCAAAAACCGTTCGCAAGCGCTCACTGACGCCACCCGTAATGATCAGCGTCGCAAAGTGTTCGAGGAATCGAAGAAGCGATTCGATATTGTCAAATTCATCAATAAAACCCGGCTGTGCGAGCCGAATACGGAAGGCACGATCGCTCCGACGCGCTCCGCAAACGCGTCGATTCCAGCGATGGCCTCACCTGTTTCGAGCGAATCGAGTCGTTCGGCAAGGCGCAGTATACAGAAATCTCGTTGGCATTTCTGACGTGCCTGATTTGAAGAAAGGCCGCTACCGCGGTCACGGCGACGACGAGGGCTGACGCGATCGCGGCGACCCAGCTGGCGTTGAGAATGAGGACCGGGTCTGGAATCGCCGGAATAGCAAATGCATGCACGAACCAGTTTTCAAATGGCCGACGCTCCCATCAAAAAAACGTTTGGCAGTGGCTCATCGCAGCGCCGTTGTGGCCCACGTGGTTCCGAAATGCGGCGAATGTAAAGACTGGATTCTGGAAATGTTCTTAGCAGCGATGTACGGTTTTTGCTGGTCACAAACCGGCGTCGCGTTAGACTCAACCGTGCAAGAATTTGCGCCTTTTGAACGTCTGGCGTGGTTTGCCGAATCTCCACTCGTGCGCGCCTATCATACATGGGATCTGCGCGAAATCGGTGGTCGACGTCGGTGGTGACCGACGAAACGCAACAGGCGATAATGCCGACGCGCAAGGACCGCCTCCGAAGGCTCTCTAGCCTTCAACAAGCGAAGAGCGCTTGAGGTCGTATTCGGTCGCGCGAGATTCCGTCGAACCGCCGTCTAATGGGGGAAGCGCGTCGAGCTTCGGCCGGATGAGAGACGATGAGCGCTTTGAATTGCGCGGAAGTGCGTGTCGAGCGTGAGCCCGTAGAGGTGACCGCTATTGTCCATGACCCACAGCCACGAACCATCCACGACCGGCGCCATTCGGATGTGCCCCACCGTCGTTAGCAGTGGCGCCCCATTGTTGAGGATCGTTCCGGACGTCGCGTCGAGGGCCCATAACTGGCCGCCGTCTCCGGCGGTCGGTGTACCGATGAATACCACGCCGCCGGCCGTGACCGTCGGCGCCGAACGCGGGTGACCGGACGCGAGGGAATCGTCGCCAAACGTGGCGCGCCATGCGATGGACGGCGCGCCACAGCTCGCGGTAGAGATCGCTACCATTCCCTGCGAATAGAGCGAGGGCGAGGCGACGCCGGCGTACAGTAAGCCCGTAATGGGCGAATAACTAGGATTGCTCTCATTAACCCCTGCGTCGCTCGGCGGAGCGAGTGGAAACGAGCCGAGCGGCCCGTTCGCGATGGAGCCTGTATCGTAGAGATAGACGCTTCCCGACTTGCCCTGGACCGCGGCACGCAAGGAACATCCCACCGGCTGAAACAGGACCGGCGTGCCGGATAGGTCGACGTCGGTTACCGGTGACGGAGCGATCGGATAGTTGTTCGCGCGGAGTGTCGCGAGGTCGTTCGAAAGTCTCAGGAAATGCTCTCCGTATGCGGCGCTGCTGCTGGGCGCGATCGTGAAGCCCGGCGCTTGCGCGTTGCCGGTGTCGGCATTTCCGATACCCGCGTAGACGTCGCCGCCGCCGTCTACGGCGACTCCGCCCCAACTCCACACGCCGCCGCCACTATAGGTGTTTCCGTTCGGATCGTAGGCCGGGAAGAACGTCCGAGCGAGCGTCATGGTGCTCGTGTTGACGGCTGCGATTCGACCCTTCCAAGACGAAACGTCGCACGTCGAGCTGGTGCCAACGTAGGCGAGGCCGTTCGCGAACGTAACGCCGGAATGGCCAAAGTTCAGCTCGCCCGCTAGCGGACTGGGTGCGATCTCGACCTGACTGGCAATCGTTCCCGTCCCCGCGTTGAGGCGGAAGAGCGAGACGTGGGCCGGCCCGTTCGTAACAGTGTTTTTGCCGTCGACGACGAAGATCGAGCCCGTCGCTTTATCATACGCGGCGGTCCCGCCGATTCCAAAAATGGCAGTCGATGATCCACCGCAGGTATAATTTTCCTGTCCCAGGTCTCGGGACCATACGTTGGTGCCGGTCGTTGCATCGTACGCGTACTCGGTTCCACTGCCGCCGCCGACGATCAAAATGGCGGCATGCCCTGCCACCCCGGTCGCGACGATCGGTTCGGTGCCGGTATTAAAGTTATTCAGCGACGATGACCAAGCGAGGTGAAGCGCTTTAAGGTTCGCCACCGTGAAGGCTTGCGAGTTCGGGTTGAAGCCGTCGTGGGCGTTATCATAGCCGTATGTCGTCCAATCGTTGAACGCCGCCGATGTGGCCGGTGGAGCCGGAGTACCCGTTACGGGAGCCGGCGCGCTCGTTCCAACCGGCTGCGGCGCCGGCGCCGGCGAAAACGGCGACCCTCCGCCGCTGCAACCGGCGACTAAAACAACGAGCGTGATCCCCAGTAGCAAAGAACTGGTACGTAGGCCTACGGAACTCTCTCCCAACATGACTCAAAATACCTCACGAACGTCTCATTGAAGAACGCGCCGATCTCGACCGTCTCTTAAAAGGTATCGGTCGTTTCTTGTGTTGCAACGCATGGAACGGTGCGGAGGGGCGGCAATTTCCATCCGCAGACCGCCGCGGCGGAAAAAGTCGTTCAGACTCTGGCAGCATGGGAAACCCGCCTTGCGCGGTTGATACGGGCGACACCGATGTTGCTCGCGACGCAGGGTGCCGCAAGCGGCTCCGAAGCAAAGCAGATTCTCGTTAGCGATCCCTACGTGCGTGACACGCCGGCTAAATACGGGCGTCTCACAACCCTTCCGCGCAGAGATGCGATCGACCATGCACGTTCGCTCGCAACCCCAATCGTCTCTCACAAGACGTCGAACGCTCCACATCCTATTTCGGATCGGGAGAGCGCCGTCCTCGAAGTCTTACAACAATCTCCGTGACGCTCTAGGCGATGATGACGTGGCGCCTGCGACGGTGGATCCCTCGGTGATATTCTTGAACGATACCGTTACCGTTACTTACGTCGACGATGTGATCGCTGCGCTCAATTTCGCGTGCATGGCAGCGAATTGGGAGAGTCATTACTGTAATTCTTTGGTGTTCGAGCGGTATATTCAGCCGTTAGCTCTCCAGAACGTTCTCGACCCGGTATCACGGTAAATGTTCGGCACGTGGTAACGGTCGTCCAGATTTGACCCCCTGGCGGTCGTTGAGAATTGACCCCCTCCCCTGAACAAGGTCGCTCCTTCCGAAGGTCTAGCGTAATCGCTGATTGGCGGAAGGAGTTCGAGGAGGTTGATCACGTTGGATGTCTGGGGAGACGATTCGCATCCGCTGCTTGCGAGATCGCGAGCCGAGAAAGCGCGTTGCCGGCTAACTCGGAATATCGAAGAACCCGGTCAAGAAATACATGGAATCGCTATGCGTGCCGCAAGTAAAGTTCCCGAACCGAACATCGGAAGTAGATGCGTATCGTGCGCATATAGACGTTGGCGACGCAAATATTAGCATTGGTGAACGCGCGTTGCGGCGATACGTCGCAACGCGCCGCAGGCTTCTCGTTCCGAAAGAGGCGTTCGTACGCGCAAAGTATTGCCCCGGCGATCAGGCGCAATTCGACTTCACGCCGGTCCCTGTAACCATCGCCGGCGAGCTTGTCGTTCTGCAGCTGTTTCGCCATGCGCTTGAGTTACAGCGGCCGGCTGTTCGCTCGTGCTTCGTGGCGCCGTTTGCGCCCGAGATGTTCGCCGGCGAACGGAGCCGGATCGCGTTGCTTACCGAGCGGCACCGCTTCATGATGGCCTGTACGCGGATATGATCGGGTTCGCCGCGGTGAAGATGATTCGCCGCATTCTCGGTTTCGCGCACGTCATCGATTTCTCGAAATCGCCGATCCAGACCGGCGGGCCGCGTGCGAACGAGCGACGCTCGAGTTCGCGAGAACGATGCTCACGGAACCCGAGCGCTTCGGAACGATCGCCGATCTCGCCACTAACGCCCGCGCGCGGCCAAGTGCTCTGCCGTTCGGATGAGCTCGGGCGCCGGAAGCGTCTAAAATCGTAAGCTAACTTACAGCTAGCGAAACGGATGCCGTGAGATCATTGCTTCATCTCGAAAGGATCCGCAATGAAGCAGGCTGTTTTCGCTCTCCCGATCGTGCCGTTGATGCTGGCGCTGACGATACCGAGCGCGGCTCAGGAGACCTCTGTGACGGGCAAGCTCGTCGACGTCGCAACCTACGTCACGCGCGATCACAATATGGACTCCATGCACGCCATGAAAGGAGGGTCCATGTCCGGCGATCACGCGATGTCCGGCGCATCGCCCGGAGCGGACCACGCGATGTCCGGTGACTCGATTAAGGGCGATCACATGACGGCGGCCGCCGCTTGTCCGCCGCTCGGGATCGTGACGGACGCCGGTCGTGTCTATGCGGTCGCCACGCAGATGGGAGTCTCTATGAAATCGGACCTGTGTAAGAAACTCGATTCTACCGTTTCTCTGACGGGCAAACTCTACACGCAGGGCGGAATGAGCGTGTTCCTCGTGACGACGATCAAGTAAGCCCGGTCGCCGCGCGTCGTTACGTTAGAAGTCGACGTTCGCCGTGACCTATCGAAACGGAGAACCCCTAACGGCGCATCACTTCAAGCTCGGCTTCGAGATGCAACGCTGCGAAGCGCCGCATCCTCCGGGAACGTGGCTCAACTGTCCACCCGAATCGGTCGCCGAGGTCGTTAACGACCATTGCATCCGCTTTCACTTCCCCGAGTCCGACGGTCTCGTACTCGCAAAGATGCGGGGGTTTGGCGTACCGGGCAGATCGTTCTGGACGGAGAGACCGGGCTTCGGCTGCGCGCGCGAGGGTTCCGGGAACGGCCATTGGTGATCATCGACGCACCGGGCTCGTGGGGCACCAGACCGTTCACCCTCGCTGAGGATCACTCGTCGATCACTACCGTGACCGCCATCCAGCGTGCGCACCCGTTTGCGTGCACGTGGCTGATCGACAAAGAAAACCGCACGCCGGAACTCGCCGTCGATGCCGATCCGACGTATTGGGACCACACGCGCGGACCCTTCGTGCAGAAGGTCGTGTTCCGTAATACGTCTCTCCCGCCGAAGCGCTCGAGTTGTGCACTTCGCGCGGCGGCGAAGTCGATCGTAACCGAAGTATCGCCGGCCGACGTGCGAAAAGTCAAAAATTCGAAGTTCGCGCGTTTGGACCTGTGCGATGCGAACCGCGTGCCGGTGGGCGTCTTCAACAGCTATCAAGGCCGCGACGTACCATTGAACGATCGCAACTTACGGCAGGCGTTCAACCTCGCGATCGACCGTGCGCGGGGCATCCGTCCGACCTCGAACCGTTCCCGCACGATCCGAAGGCTGCCAAAGAGCTGTTTTCCAAGATCGCGTGGCCGCAGGGCCGGCTGCCGCGCATTGCCACCAGCAACGGTTTCCTCGGTATCGCGAAAATCATTGCGACCGACATCCGTGAAGCGCTCGGTGTCGAGGTTGAATTCGCGATCGTCGCTGTCTCCAACGACAATCCGCACATCGAATCGTTCTTTAACACCACGAAGTATCAACCCGAGTTTCTAGCGACCTTTGCTAATCTGGCCGAGGCTTGTGCATTCTGACGCACGTTCATCGACTGGTACAAACGCGACCACCGCCACAGTGCTCTCGCGCTTTGAACGCCCTCTGATGTACACCGCGGCCGGGCGCAGGAACGCTTAGCGCAACGCCAAGTCGTCGACGCGCATACAACGCTCATCCGGAGCGCTTTGTTCGTGGCAAACCCTCGGTACCGCTGCTCCAACCCGCATCGTAACATTAATCGGCCGCAACCAGTTGCCGAAATGTGGCCACCGCCAAAGATTCACTAAATTCACATGTCAAACGGTCCCGAAGATATTCACAACCTCCGCTTATGATGTAGCGCAAGACGATCGTTTAAAGAAGGTGGATCAGGTTGGATCTGCTCGTGTCCCGAATCCGAAATGGCGTGACACAAAGCGCGCCGAGCGACTGTCACCCCATTTGAGATTTGGGACACTAGAGGCTCCATCCTTAGGTTCAGTCGGCCAAAAAGCGGTCGTTTGCGGAGTTTTCTTCAAGACGAGCTCAGTGGACGCGGGCGACATGCCTCACGTTTTGCAAAGACGCTGGGATCGAGAGTTGGTATAGCAGAATTAGAGAAGAATCAATTCGCGGCGGTTCTGCCGTAGCCGTTTCCGAAACACTCTTCGGAGACTTATCATCGAAGCGCAAGGCGGAGCCTTTCCCTAGACTATGAGGATTACTTATGAATCATAACACGATTAGTGACAATGTCGACTGGCCGGACGTCCACGTCGCGGCATGGGCTCCGACCAAGAAAAGCTTTCACTTGTATTTACAGATGCTCGGAAAGCTGCGCGTCGCGCTTTCACCGACGCAGCCGAACTGGCTGTTCACCGCCCTGCTGTTTTCGGCGCGCGGCGTTACTACCGGCCCGATACCATGGCGCGGCACGTCGGTCGAGGCGTCGCTCGATGTTTTCTCGTCCGAAGTAGTCGTGGAAAGTAGTAACGGTGACAGCCGCCGCATCGCGCTCTTACCAGTACGCACCGTCGCGGAAATTTATGGCGAGCTGCAGGCGACACTCGAAGCGCTCGGCGTCGAATGTACGATTTCACCGATTCCACAGGAAGTCCCGGACATGACGCCGCTGCACGAGGATCGCCGCCCTGCGGCTTACGATGCAGACGCCGTACGGCGCTGGTTTGCGGCCGCCACCGCGAGCGCGAATATTTTCGATGAATGGCGCGCGCATTTCTTCGGGCGCACCAGTATCCAAGCCTGGTGGGGCGCGCTCGATGTGGCGCTACTCCTCTTTAGCGGTAAACACGTCGCGCCGCCGACCGATCGCGGCTACATCATGAAGTACGATCTCGACGCCGAGCTGATGAACGTCGGGCTCTATTACGGTGACGAGGAAACGGCGCCGTTCTTTTACGGATACATCTATCCGCAGCCTCCGGACGCCGAGAAGCTGCCGATCGCACCGCCCGGCGCATCGTGGTCAAAAGCCATGAGCGAATGGGTACTGCCCTACGACGCTGTTCGGCATGCCGCTGACCCGGCCGCCGAACTGCGCGCTTTTCTAGATGCAATATACTTGCAGTGCGTCACGAGCGCCGGCTGGGATCGTGAAGCGTTGTCATACGTCGCACCGGGGCGAGCGCGCCCTTAGCCCCCGCCATAGGGGCGCGTTGCTGAAGCAGTTCCGTCGTAGTCGCGTTCCAGAGAATCGACTCGAGCGTAAAGCTTCGGTAGCCGGTCGATTAGGACGAGTCGACGCAATCGTTCCCGGTGCGGCCTTGCAGGGCGGCCACTTACGAAAGCGCCCGCCGGTATGTCGGCCCAGACCTCGGATGCGCCGGCTATCGTTGCGCCCGCGCCGATCGTGACGTGACCCTTCGTGGCAGCTTGTCCACCGACGCGGACATGATCGCCGACATCAGTCGAACCGGCAAAGCCACTCTGCGCTGCTACGGCGCTGTGCCGCCCGATGTGGCAATTGTGACCGATCATGACGAGATTGTCGATTTTCGTGCCCGTGCCGATGGAGGTAACGCCGGTCTGTGCGCGGTCGATACAGGTGTTCGCGCCGATCTCGACGTCATCTCCCAGCGCCACGATACCGACCTGTGGAATTTTCAAGAGCCGCCCATCGAGAAACGCATAGCCGAAACCGTCAGCGCCGATGACGGCGCCCGGGTGGAGGATGCAGCGCACGCCCAGCGTGCAGCGATCGAGGATAACGACGCTCGGATAAAGCAGACAATCTGCGCCGATGAGCACACCATCGCCGATCGCGCAGCCCGCGCCGATGACCGCGCGATCGCCGATCGAAGTGCCCGCACCGATCGAGACATGCGGTCCGATAACGACCGCTTCGCCGATCGAGGCGCTGGGATCGACGACGGCGCTCGGATGCTGCGTCGGCCCGCGGCGACGTGGTGGCTCGAGATCGGCCAAAAGCTCCGCCAGCGCGAGCCTGGTCGACTTGACGATGACCAGCGGTTTGCGCGTTTTATCCTTGTCGACGAGCGACTCGTCGGTTAACATCGCTGCAGCGCGGGAAGCTAAGGCTTGCGCGAGATAGCGTTCATTCGTTGCGAACGTCAACGCGTGTCGATCAACATCTTCAATCGCCGTAATGCGATCGATTTCCACGGTGTCGGTGCCGACGACACGCCCGTTTATGCGTGCCGCGATGGTAGCGAGTGTCTGATTCACCCGAAGCCCTTCGACATGACCATAGATCCGTCTCTTTGCAGCTTATCAATAACCACTTAATCATGGGCACGGCAGAGTGCGTTAGACTAGGGCTCGCGGCGCTCACGCTGATTTCGGTATCTCGGTAAGCGATCCGACACGTCGGGCGGCAGTTCACCGCTCAAGCGATGTGCGTTCGCGATCTTCGGGTCGGGCGGAACACTCTCGAGGTGTTTCGTCATGCCGCGCATGATGCGGCCCATCATGCGGACGCGTAGCGGACGCGGTAGAGGTACGAGCGAGTACGTGAGGAGTTTCGAGAGTGCTCCCGGCACGACGGTCATCCGACGTCCCAGAGCATCGACGGTCGCACTTGCGACATCGGCAGGTGTCAACGCCGCGCTCATGCGCATGCCCGAGCGTGTGGCAAAGCCGCTCCGGACCGGACCCGGAGCCGACGCGAGTACGTCGACGCCGCGGGGCTTCAGTTCGACATGTAGTCCTTCGGCTAATGATTGCACGTAGGCCTTGGTGGCCGCGTAGTGCGCGCAATAGGGGACGCCCTGCCAACCCACAAGCGATGCCATGAAAATCATGCCTCCGCGGCCTTGCTCCGAAAAGCGCCGGCCGAAGTGTGAGCTAAGAGCGAGCAGCGTGCGACAATTAACGTCAAGCATTTCGAATTCTTGTGCGAGATCCGAACGAAGAAGCGAACCTGCGGTACCGAAGCCGGCGGCGGCGACAAAACAACCCGACATCCAGGTTTCGAGAGCTCAGGATTGCAGCCGCAACCCCGGCCGACGTCGCCAAGTCAGCGCGGACGACCCGTGCCTCGACGCCGTGTCGCGCGACGAAACCTGCGGCGATCTCGTCAAGAAGCTCCTGACGACGGGCGATCAAAATGAGGTTCAGTCCGGCCTCGGCGAGTTGCGAGGCGATCTCGCGACCGATGCCCGAGGATGCGCCGGTGACGACCGCCCACGATCCGTATTTTTGTCGCAGATGATTCTGGCGCGCGGTATGAACAGACATGATAGTAGCCTCTCTAAAAGACGGAAAAAAGGCGGGACGTCTTATGGTGTCGCGGGCGGCTGCACACCGCTCGGAGAAGCCGCTCGGGTGCGGAAGACGAGCGCAATCGGAATCATCGCGAATGCCGCGAGGCCGCCGATGAAGTTGGCATCTGCGAAGCCGAGCGTCGCGGCTTGTCGTTGTAGGATGAGACTGAGTTCGGCCGGCGATCCGTGAGCGCCCAGGAACGCCACGATCGCGGGCCGATTCCGTGTGACGACTGCAGCGAGATGATCGAGATGAAATGCCGTGCGGCGATCGATGATCGTCACGAGAACCGCCGTTGCGAACGAAGCGCCGAGCTGCTGCGCGAGCGACAGCATCGAAGATGCTTTACTTGTTTCGATCCCACGTACGGCCGATAGCACGGCAACGCTGAGCGGCACGAAGAGCAGCCCGAACCCAAAGCCGCCGATAACCAGCGGCCAGCCGAAGGACCAGAAATCGGATACTGGCGTCGTGACGCGGTTCATCCAAAGTCCGGCGACGCCGACAAGTGCGAATCCGGCGGCCAAGAGAAGCCGCGGCGCAACCCGAAAGCGCACGAGCGAAACGACCGCAACGGGTATGAACGTGGCGATTGCAAGCGCTCGCAGCAGCACCTGATTGCCGCTTAGTGTAGCGGTAAAGCCGAGGATGCCTTGGTTGAATTGCGGTCCGAGGACGATGCCGACGAATAAGGTGAAGCCGAGCCCGAACGAAAGGATGCTGCCCATCGCAACGGCGGGCTTACGCAGAATTTTGAGATCGACGATCGGATGCGTTGCGCCAAACCATTCCCACACGCAAAATGCCGTCGTGCAAATCAATGCCAGAGCGGTAAAAATGACGATGCGCGAGTCGTCGAACCAGTCGTAGCGTTCACCGTTCTCGAGGACGTATTGAAGCGAGCCGAGACCAACGACCATGAAACCGAGCCCGAGCGCGTCGGCGGATACGCGCGACCGGGCGGGCTCACGTAATGTGAACCAGAGCAATAGCGCAGAAACGACGCCCGGCATCACGTTGATAAAAAAGATCCAACGCCAGGAGAATGAGTCCGTCAGAATACCGCCGACCGTCGGCCCGATGCTCGGGCCGACGACCGCGCCGAGCGATAAAAGCCCTTGGCTGCGACCGAGCTGCTCCGGCGGGAAGGTGTCGCGCAAAATCGAGCGCGCAACCGTTAGGATACCGCCGCCGCAGAGCCCTTGGATCACACGGAAGGCGACGAGAGCTTCGTACGTCTGCGCAGTTCCGCAAGCTACCGAAGCGATTGTGAACCCGGCGATCGCGTAAACCGCGTAACGCTTGCGGCCGAGCAGACTCTCGAGCCACGGCACGAGCGGCAACGCGATGATCACAGCGATGAGATAGCCTGTCACGATCCACGACGCTTGCTCGAAATCGAGGCCCATGTTACCCTGCAACGTCGGTAGCGCGACGTTAACGATCGTCGTGTCGAGGATCTCGAGCAGCACGGCTAGCATGATTCCGACGACGATCATGGTCCGTCGAGTGCCGTATTCGACCAAGCTTCGCGCCTCCGGCGCAGCAAGTCTAAGCGACTGATCGGTCTCAATTGCAGGCGAAAAAAAAGGCGCCCCCGGTTGTGGCGCGTCGGGAGCGATCACGCGCTCACCATCGCCGACGGCGGGGTTTCATAGCTCCTTAGCCACGCCCGCAAGTGCGCGACGACGCGCTCCATGTGTTGCGAGTCGCGCAGCAAACGGCTCACCATGATCGCGCCTTCGAGCGACGACGTGATCACGGAAACCAGGACTTCGGAATTCGCTGCAACGCCGAGTTCGCCATTCAATTTCGCATCCCCGACAAGGTCCGCAATGAGCTCTTGCCAATGCAGCATAGCCCGCCGCGCGCGCTCCCGCAGCGCCGGATGCGTATCGTCTGCATCGATCGCCGTATTCAACAGCGGGCAGCCGCCGCGTACTGCCGGGTTCTGCAGCGAAGTCC
>JAABUQ010005752.1_pt1 | contig 19433 bp, 21 predicted proteins | sample 5560001 | NCBI WGS metagenome assembly JAABUQ01 (sample SAMN10711888, study PRJNA513371) | rock metagenome | isolation source: Antarctica rocks | place: Antarctica: Victoria Land, Finger Mt nord | collected 2015-12-18
CGTCGTCGGTCGTCGACGGCCGGATCGGCAGCGCCGCGACATCTTCTTCTTTCGGCGTTGTCGGCACGATCGACGAGGTCGCTATCGGGAGCTCGACCGCGCCTGACGAATCGGGAAGCATAGAAGTAATATACCATTTGTGAGATTCAGAAGTTAGCGCAACTGGCGGCGCCCATTTGCGCTGCGTTTTCAGCGATTTTTGCTACTAACATTCGGTAGAATTTAGCACTGAGGTAGGTTTTCTAGGACTCGATGCCACAGATGTAGGGAATCAGTCGCCTGGAAAGCCGGCACGATGAGCGCATGAGTCCAGGCCTTTTGCTCAAGGAAGGCGCCGAGGTCGAGCACGGCGACCGCCGCTTTGTCATCTTGCAGGTCGTCGGCTTCGATGCCGTTGTAGCTCGTAACGTCGAGACGAACGATCTTGAGCGCCTGTCGATCGCTGAGCTGCGGCCGGTTCATTCCTGCCCGGTTGGCGCGCCGGTGCCCGACCTATCGGAGCTCGACGACCGAGATTGGCGCGAGGCTCGCCGGCGTCTCGATCTCATCGCGCCGTTGCTCGATGGCGCCCGCCCTCCCCGTACGGCGATCGTGGAGCGCGCGCGAACCGGCGGCGTTGACGTGACGACGCTTTACCGTTGGGCGCGAACGTATCGCACATCGGGACGCCTGTCATCGCTGCTTCCGTACAAGCCAGGGGGCGGGCGCGGCAAGAGCCGGCTGGCGCCGAGCGTGAGCAGATCCTCATGGAGACCATTGAGGAGCATTTCCTCAACCGTCAACAGCATTCGATCCGCTCCACGGCGGCGGAGGTCGCGCGCCGGTGTCGTGATGCGCAGCTCCCGACGCCGAACGCGAGCACGGTTCGCGCTCGGATTACTGCCCTTCCAATTCGTGAGCGTCTATCGCGGCGATCTCATCGCAAAGACGCCCTTGATCGATTTGCTCCGCGCCCCGGCACCTTCGATGGCGCTCAGAGGCCGCTCGATCTCATTCAAATCGACCACACGAAACTCGACATCATCGTGGTCGACGAGCAGCAGCGCTTGCCGATCGGGCGCCCGTGGATCACCCTCGCGATAGACGTCTTCAGTCGCATGGTGACGGGTTTTTACATTTCGCTCGATCCGCCGGGAGCCGTGGCCGCAGGACTGTGCATCGCGCACGCCGTTCTTCCGAAAGAGGCCTGGCTTGCGGCGCGCGGCGTCAGCGGACAGTGGCCGTGCTGGGGTCTCCCGAGCCGCATTCACCTCGACAACGCCAAGGAATTTCACGGCGAGATGCTACGCCGCGCTTGCGATCAGTACGGAATTGCTCTCGAATACCGCCCGATCGCTCAGCCGCATATGGGTGGGCACATCGAGCGGCTTCTTGGGACGCTGCTTCGGGCGCTTCACGAGCTGCCCGGCGCAACGTTCTCAAATCCGACGCAGCGCGGCCGCTACGACTCAGAGGCTTCCGCCGTCATGACCCTCGGCGAACTCGAGCAGTGGTTCACCGAATACATTGTCGGTGTCTATCACGTCAAGCAGCACCGCGGGATTGGAACGTCGCCGCTGCAACGGTGGACGGCAGGCGTCTTCGGTGACGAGCACGAGGCCGGCATCGGCATGATTGCGCGTCCCATAGATGCGGACCGTATCAAGCTCGACTTTATGCCATTCGTCGAGCGTACGATTCGCCCGATCGGCGTAGCGATCGACGGCATTGCGTACTACGACGCGGTGTTGCGGCGCTTCATCGGCGCAAGCGAGGGGAGTCGCAAGCGAACCTTCATCTTCCGTCGCGATCCGCGCGACATCAGCGTGGTGCACTTTTGGGATCCCGAACTGCAGCGCTATTGCAGGATACCTTACCGAAACACCACCCATCCTCCCATCAGCATCTGGGAGCTCCGTGAATTGCGTCGCAGGCTGCACGATTCGGGCACTTCGCGGACCGACGAAGACGCAGTCTTTGAGGTGTACGCGCGGCTACGCGAACGCGAAGCACGAGCGACTACCGAAACCAAACGGATACGCCGGGCGCGTGCACGGCGCCGATCGCTCCCGGCGAGCATTGCGCTCGAGCCGAGCCCCCCGTCGGAAACGGAGCTCGCGCCAACGTCGCTGGCGACGTCGTGTGACAACATCGAACCGTACGAGATCGAAGAGTTGTGATGATGCAAGACGAGCGGATTGCCAAGATTCGCGGCGGTCATTGGATTCGCTATGCGCGGGCCGAACAGATCGACAAGAAACTTGATGAGCTGCTGCGCTTGCCCAAGACGCGTCGCATGCCGAACCTGCTCATCGCCGGCGAGACTAACAATGGGAAGACGGCGCTCGTGACGCGCTTTGTTCGGCGTCACCCGCCCGAACTCGGCGCTCACGGAACGCCCTCGGGCGTACCCGTCATCGCCATCCAGGCGCCGCCAATTCCTGACGAACGCCGGTTTTACCAGGCAATTCTGACCCGGTTGTTCGCGCCGTTTCGCCCCTCGCGATCGGCCGGTCTTCTGCAGTACGAGGTGATGCAGTTACTTGCGACCGTCGGCCTGCGAATGCTCATCATCGATGAGGTGCAGCACGTGCTCGCGGGTCCGCTCCTCAAACAGCGTCATTTCCTCAACGTCATCAAGTATCTCGGTAACGAATTGCAGATTCCGATTGTAGCCGTCGGGACGCACGATGCATTCAACGCCATTCACACCGATCCGCAACTTGCCAACCGCTTTGAACCCGCGCTCCTAGCGAAGTGGACGATGAACGATGAATACCTGCGCCTCTTGGCAAGCTTCGAAATCGCTCTTGGGTTGAAGCACCGATCCAATCTTCTTGAGCCGGACCTCGCGATGATGATCTTGAGCCTCGGCGAGGGTACGATTGGCGAGATTGCGGCGCTACTGAGTCGCGCGGCTCTGCACGCTATCGAACGCGGCACCGAGCGGATCACAACATCTGCCCTTCAACAATGTGGCTATACGTCGCCCTCAAAGCGACGGAGAGCCGCCGTTCGGTTCGCGTGAGCTCGCTCGATGCGCGCGAGATGTGAAGCGCGACGTCACCCTACAATCTATCACGCAAGACCACCCCGCGCTCCAACGCGTTGACGGTATTCCGTCCACCGAAGCGCCTTACGAACGCGCGGCGAAGGTGTCGCCGCTTTCATATCCGACCAAAGCGCCGAGACCTGGATCACGATGCCCCTCAGGGCCCCTCAGAAAACGGGATACCGGCTTTTCCGCTAGCCTTCGCTTCTACTAAGGGGAGGAGCTCGCGCAGGCGCAGTTTATCGATGCGGATTCCGCGTTTGTCTGCGACGCGGTAGGTACGCACTGCTCCCACCGGCCCGACGCCTAAGTCACTAAAGTCTGTGCTGGCGAGATTGCGCGAAGGCCGGCTTGCGAGGCGGGCGAGTCGGGAATGATGCGCCAGATGACAAAAGCGCCGTTGGTCTCCTTATCGGCTTCGATACCACTGCGGTTGAACGGCCGGACATATGGATGAGAAATGGGACTCATCCAGATTGCGTGCTGGCGGTAGTCCACGGTAGCAGCATATCGGCTGATAAATCCTTCGCTGAGAATCGCAGCTTCGACCGTCGTCGACTCGGAGCCACGTTGTGTCGCCGGTTGATACTCAACGAGTTCGTGATGTGCGTGAAACGGGCCGAACGCAATGGTCGCGCGGCTAACAGCTGTCTCATCGCCGCCCGCGAAGCCGCGTCGCAGGGGCGCTGCAGACCGTTTCGCTGCGCCCAATAGCCCTCGATTATCGTCGAGCCGGCGTTCCCCGTGTCGATCATGCAGGGTCCGGCACGGGCGCCGATACTGCATCCAATGAGGGGTGCGTCCTCGTCGAAGGTGATCGGAATGCGCGCACCGGCGGCCGTAGGCCGCGGGAGACGGGGTCGATCGTTACCTCGGAGCGCTCGAAGAGTGAAAGGCCAAGCCAGCCGGCTTTCGGTGGCCGCCGCCCGCGTTCTAAACATCGAAGACTGTACGGGACGATTCTTGCCACATCGCCGACGATGACCGCATTTCCAATACGAAGCGACCGAATCCGGGCGACTCCGGTCTTCATTAAGCCGTTGCCTTGACCCGTGCTGATCGCGCTGCCGTGCCAAACGAGCCCTACGCGACGCGCCGTCTGCGGCGTCAAGATGAAATGAGCGCCGGTGTCGAGCACGAACGGGAATGGTCCGACGCCGTTTACAAACGCCTCAACAATTGGCTTCTGCGCTTCAAAAAGATACGGAACGCGCGACATCGACGCGCCGTTCAGCATTGCGACGTCGTTTGGCTGCGGCGGTTCCGCAAAGGCAGATGCGCTCGGTTCATCCCTTGGCGTCGCTTCGTGCAACAGGTAGGTCTCCGAGTCTTGGTCTTGCGGATACTCGTCGCGCACGACGAAGGGCAGCGCAGCGCCCGCGACCAGCCGCCAGTCGTCGAAGTGTTCGATCAACGTGTCCTCGTTCAATCGTTCCTCGGTGCGATCGAGGAGATGCGTCTCACGATCGATGTCGAACGTGATTCCACGTTCGACGCGCGGGCGGTCGAGCTGAACGTTCGCACGGTCATTATCGTCGCGGCACCATCCGCGTCGCGCCAGCCACGCGTTGGTGAGCGCGCGTGCTCGTGCAGATGGTGCGTCGAGCGGATGCGACGCGCCCGACAAGTCGCCGATCCATGCGGTCACTCCGTTTGAACCGGCCTTCCGTCTAAAGCCGCCTTCGGTCGAGGAAAGTGCGAAGCGCCCGCTTCGCGTGTCGAGGACCTGCTCGAAAGAACCGGTGAAGCCGTCTGCAAGATATGTTCCGTTGAAGCGAAGTGCCGCCAAATCACGCCAAGCCGCGCATCCGCTATTGTTGCGAAGTGACGTAAAAAGTCATCGGAGTCTACCGCCCTGCTATCGCAGAGCGACGCGGTCAGCAGAGCGACTGTGGCGACGGCGCGCATGATTGGACGGCGCATCAACGCAATCATCACCCCTGATCAGCCTTGGATCGCGCAAGAACGATGTGGATGGAGCCAGCGACGACCAAACCGAAGTGCGTGCGGTGCTGCGCGGGGCACCCGGACATCGTCTACACGCTAGCACGGACGCCACTGGGCATCTGGAATTACGGCTAAAAACCGAGTTTCTCGCTAAGGTCTTTCTGAGCGGATTCGAGCGTGGACCGGAAACAGAGTAAGCAGCGACGCCGCGGCTCGAACCCGCGACAAAATGCGGCGATCTCGCCGGCAATCGGCATGAGGATCATGAAGTGTGCTCTCATTGCACCTGCTACAGGACTGCCTCGTCTACATCAATACGCTGATGTTCCAGGAAGTCCTGAAGAGCCGCGTTGGACTGAGCCCTTGACCGCCGTCGATCTACGCGCGCCATCACGCCGTTGATCCGGAGCACGTCAACTCGTACGGCGCGGGTCGAGCTCAATATGACTAACGCGTCTTGCGCTCATCTAGACGATGTAGGCTGCCGGATTACTACGCTCCGCTCACCATAGCGTTGATCCATAACATTGCAAGCCTATATCGCGAAATATAGTGAAGAGGCGACACTACCGCGAGCATGGGGGCCGCAGCGTTCAAAGAGTTTGCTGCCTCTGATTCCGAATCACTCCAGTCGGGGCATCGCTGAAAATCGCGCGGAGGTCGCAGACACCGGATGATTGCACGATTGCGGACGTACTGCTGCACAGCGGCGATCCTTGCATGTTGGGTCACCGTGTCTAGTTGCTCGCCTCGTAATCGTCAGGCGGAGCGGTCGACAAGCAGAATTAACCGGCCCGTCGCCTCGAAAGGATGGCAAGCTGCAACCCTCGCTCAGGCCGGCGCTGGCGTTCAATGCGTACCATATGGCAAATCCACGTCCGAGGGCCCGCGAAGTTATCTTGTCAGCGATCTTGGTAAAACTGGTGTGCCCGAACTAAGCGGCTCCGAACTCAATACTCTGCGGTTAATCCAACGTTACGTACATTCACGATTGTTGCGCTTCGCATTCGTCGGCCAGTTCGGCGGTGAATTCATCATCTTTAACGCGAAACTTGGACCGTGCCTTGATGCTGCAGGCGGGTACCGAGTGTTGAACGGTGCTTTTTGCAACGCTTTTTACGAACCAGGCGAAGACCCTTGGGGCACCAAAGCGGAGGCGGGCGGGTTCAGCGCCTGCGGTCCGCGGCGACCGTGGGTGTCGGGAGACCCCGGCCCAAATATACCTTCTTACTGGAGCAATCCATAACACGGCGGCCGATGGTTCCGTGTGCCTTATGTCGATCAAGGACGAAGGCGCCGTACTGATCACACACCGTACCGCGCTATGGTAGGTTTGGGTCGCCGTATTGAGCGCTCGGATTGCCCGGTGGTGCCCAAGAATTCGTAAACTGCACGGGACAGCCCCGCTCTTGCAGCACGTGTGTGGCCTTCTCCCTAAACGGTCGCCCGTTATAGACAGCGTAGTATGTCGTCTGAGTGGCGTAATAAACTGTGTTCCCATCCAGTTTACATTTGTAGGGGCCGATGAACGAGGAGTACGTGTTAACCGCACAATAACCGTGTGAGTCCGGCGTGCACGCTAATGGCGGGAGCGGCTCTCTAAATGCGCTCGCGGGAGAACTGAACCCGCCGCCGCCAGTAAGGTCGATGCCATCATACGATTCATAAGGACCGTAGGTCGGCACGTTTAAATTGGATTCCGATACCTGAGTGTTCGGATAGGTCTCTTCACCTTGATAGTAAGCCGTCGGATCACTGGAATAGTCAAACGTGCACAGGCTCGTACCCGGCATGCAGTCACTCTCCCATTCTCCAAATGCTACTTGCATCCAGTTGACCATATTGTTGGACGGATTCGCCGCGAAATCTTTGCCGAAGTAAGAGCCGTCGATGTTATAGGTGTATTGGTTTGCTTGCCCGATCGTCGTTTCTTGCGTTGTCGAGCAAGTCATACACGGCGTGAGGTGCCCCAGAGGATCTGGACCCGCGCCGCTTATATCGCCCGGCTGTTGCAAGAAGAGCCATGCGGCGTTCTCAAGGCTGAACTGCTGCTGCGAATAAAAGACGTATTGCGGCGTGAGGTTGCTTGGAAGAACACCAACCTGCGTATGTGTCATCGAGCCGTCGCTCGTCGCTCCCGAGAAAACGCCTAAATTCATGCCACAGCCGTAGTGAGCGCCATAGTTATTCATTGACGTCGTTTTATCGCCGAATATAGTTGAGACCAGGTGTGGCTGTACGGAGCCGTCGTTATTGTACTGTAGCCCACCCTCCGTTTCACTTCCGCTGGCGCCCTTCAAGGCGAAATATAGGTACCCCACGTCTCCGCTGTTCGCGAAATACGTGTATCCGCAGGGAACGTTGACGAACCCAAAACCCGTTGTAAAGCCGCAGTACGAAACTTGCGGACGTATGCTCCCCCTGCGCCCGTCCCGCCCGTTGGCGGATCGGGGAGTGAACACTGCGTCACTTGGAACGGTTGAATACGTCCCAACGTGTTTGTGCGGGCCGTTCGCGACCACGATGATGCACCGTTTCGGGAAGATTCGCGAATGGTTAGCTGGATGTAAGGCAATAGCGCCGGGTTATTGCTGACGAGATGCCCCGAGAGACTGGAATAAACGAAATCGCCGCGTTCATTCGCAGGCATCATCGCCATGATCTTATGTGCGAGCACTCGGTCGCTGCCCGTAACGGACCGGGCGATGTAAACGTCGAGGTCCCTATCTGTGAGCTGTCTACCGCGTGCCGTTTCGAAGACGTTTGGCACAGCTTGGAAGATCCTGGAAGACGGAGGCCCGAACACAGGCTTCGGCTTCAGGAACGGTAGTGCTTTCGACGGTGCAGCCGATGATCAGGCGGTCACCGATGCGAAAGCAGCGACCGAAAACGTTGCTGCAAGGCGGACGATACCGAGGGTCTTGAGTAGACCGAAACGCATGATGATGCTCCCTTGCGAAAGCGGGCACGTGGTGATCTAGTATAGCGGCGAGACGATCGGCCATAAGCCGTTTATGACTTTAGCCACATGCGACTGCTCTAAAAAATGATGAGCCGGGAAAGATCGCAAGTCAATAGGGGCGAGTCATCGCCAGAGCACTACTTACATTAACTCTTTAACCGCTTATTGCCCGGCGATTATGCGGCTACTTTTCGAACGACTAAGACTTTAGCGAATCGTGATCGCCCGGGATTCAGGAAACGAATCACCGAATCGGAAGTCGCTGCGGGACGGCGGTTTCGGGACTTGGTTCATAGCTTATCTCCGGCCCGCGCCGGCGTTGCATCTCCATTGCTTTCACGCGTTGCTGCTCGTGCTCAAGTTCTTGGCGGATCGTGACGTCGCGCTGCACGTCGCGCACGAGCAGCTTGCCGGTGTCTCGATGCGCTCGCACCAAGAACTCACCGAAGTCCTGACCTTCATCCTGTCCGTAACGCGATCGTCACGTGCTTGCGCGCGTTGCGTCAGTCGACGTAAAGCCCGCGCTGCGCCTCGGCTGGCGACGCGAGGACGAAGACGGCGGCAACGATGCGCCCCTGCGACCGATACGACGTCGTCGCTTAGCCGCAGTCGAGCGCGCGGTGCTCGTGCACGTCCCATAACACCTCTCTTCGCCATCGCGCCGGCGCACAAGTCGAGCCGTCCATCTTCACGGTGACCGACAAACGTGTAAAGATCGACGTTGACGCCTCCGTGCGCGCTCTCACGCGCGACGAGGACGTCCCCGATGCCAAAATGCGCTCGCCGAAATCGGTCACATAAGCAGTCTCGAACGGGCGCGTTGGTCAAGAGCGCGGATCGCGACCGGGCGCACCGGAAGCCGCCATGCGAACGGGGCCCGAGCCGAAAACGGCCTGGGCCGATCCAAAATAGGCCGCGATCCAGCGTCGCACTGGTCGCCGCCCCACGAGCGTCGCACCGCACGTGAGGCTTCTACGCTGAATAGCGAAGCTGGGCGATCACGCGATGATGTCCGAGCCAGAAACTCTTCAGAAGGGCCAGGTAGTCGCCGCTCGACTTATCTGGCCGCGCGTGCAAATACCGACCCGTGGTGGAGATCGATTCATGGCCTAGCGTGTCGCGGACAGTGGCAAGGTCGGCCCCCCGGCGCAGGGCATGGGTGCCATGGGAATGGCGCAGAAAATGCGGCGAAACCGGGATGCCGTCGATTCCGGCGAGCCGCGCGGCGCGCTTGACGCGCTTCCACGCATTGCAGGCGCTCATCGGGAAGACATAATCCTCGCCGAACGTCTCGTCGTTTCGCAGCGCCTGCAGCTCGTCCCACGTCCCGCGGGAGAGCCGAACGACGCGGGTCTTGCCGCCTTTGCCAGTCACATTCGCGACGCCATCGATGAGGTTGCGCCAGCGCAGCGTCACGAGTTCAGATACCCGGAGGCCGCCGTTGTACAGCAGCCGGATCAAAGCGTGGTCACGGGGCTGATCCTCGACCGCCTCGAGCAGCGCGAAAACTTGGCGTTCGGTCAAAATCCGCTCCGCGAGTTTTTGCTCGACCTTTGGCCCGCGGATTGCGGCGCCGACGTTGAAGGGCATGTAGCCCAGACGGGCGGCGAACGAAAGCAGCGACTTGAGCGCTTTGAGCCGGCGCGAGCGCGTCGCGGGCGCTCCAAGCAGGCCGTCCGCGTACTTCTGGAGATCCGAGAGGTAGGTCACCCGCAACGATTTAGCCGTGAACGCGCGGAAGGCCGCGACGTCCTCGCGGTAGGCGCGGATCGTGTGAGGGCTTTTGCCATGCAGCCAGAGCGCCACGAGCTCGTCGTCCGTCGTCGATGGCGGGATGGGCAGCGCCGCGATATCTTCTTCTTCTCTCGGCCTCGTCGGCTCGATCGCCGAGATCGTCGTCGGGAGCTCGACCGCACGTGGCGGTTGCAGAAGCATAGAAGTTAATATACCAGGAGTTATCCCAATGGGGCTGCGCGCTTCCGTTGACCAACTAAGCGCGGAGGCAGAGAAAGTCGTTTCTCCGCTCCAACCGATTCGGACGATGAACCCTTAGCCGAGGATCGTCGAGAGCGGTGCATCATCGAACAGATTGTCCGTCGAACGTTAGCCGCGCAGCACCGCGACCGAGCCCGTCACGCGCATGATATCGACCTCGGGGATCTTCTACTGCGCCGTACTCGTCACGAAGCCCGTGCGCAGGGTGTGGTCGGGAAAATCGCCGTCCAGGGAGCGCGATCGCACGCTGGACGATGCCCGCAACGACATCCGCCGCCGCGCCACGGTCGCCGCTCTCAACCTGCTACGGCGGTACTTGGTCAAAGCAGGTAGCTCGCCTGCGTAGGAGCCTTGAAGTTCAAGCGAACGGGGGCTCTGCGGCTGCGTCTAGGTCTTCGCTTCGACGAGATGGAACCGCCGCGGGTAATGCTGCACCTCGAAGCTGCGACTGTGGAGCTTTAATTCAGCCGCGCAGATCTGTGTGATTCTGCTCCGTTGCAGACCGTTTGGTATCGTATCGTTCTCGGGCACGTTCGATATCGATAATGTAGTCTTCGGCCCAATCGCGAAGCTGGGCGAGCGTGGGAATGAGCTTCTTGCCGAGTTCCGTTAAATCGTACGTAACCGACGGTGGATGCGTATGAAGAACTCGGCGTACGACGATACCGTCGCGCTCCAAGTCTTGTAGTGTCTTAGCCAGCATCCGCAGCGAGATACCGTCGATCTCACGCTTCAGTTCGCCAAAGCGGCGCGAGCGCTGATCGAGCAGCGCGAGAACGAGCACACACCATTTGTTTGCAATCGTACCGAGAAGCTCACGCGTGGGACACGCGCTCGCGTAGACACTTACAAGGCGTGGTCCGTGCGCTCTCATTTTGAGACGATACAACAGATCTGTACGTAATTGCAATAAGAGAGCGCCGCGTCTATAGTGTGCCGGTGCTGCTTTATGCATACTCGATCTCGCAAGGAGAGATTAGTGCACGCTCGAATCATCGCACGGCCCTTGTCGCGCGTCGCCGCTTTGGCGACCGTTGCGCTCGCTCTTACTTTTACGCCGGGCACCGTGACGGCTCAGGCGAACGACGGCTTCGGAAATCCACAATTCGTTGCGGTCGTGGTGAGGATTCCGGTTCCAAACGGCATACCACACGATAAAGTCATCGATCTCATGCGAGCATCTGTACCCGATTACCAGCATCTGCCCGGTCTGGTTCGAAAATACTTCACGATTTCCGACGACAACCAGTTCGGTGGAATCTACCTATTCGAAAATCGAGCTGCGGCCGAGAAACACTTCAACGACGCCTGGTATGCCGGCGTCCAGAAGCGATATGGAGCGAAAGCCGACGTCACGTACTTCAGTGCGCCGTTTCAAATCGACGGCCAGAGCCCTATGAAATGAAGTTCATCCCGATCTCGATTCCGGGTTCGCGCGCATGCGGCGGACCCTCATGGCCGCACACTGCTCGGACGTGAACCGATGAGCACAATGCGTCAACTCAACTATCTCGGCACGCGCGAACTTGCGTGGCTCGACGTGCCGCGGCCGCAGCTCGGCGACGATGCCTCCGCGATCGTTCGACCGCTGGTAGTGTCGACGTGCGATTTCGACGGAGCGGTGATCGCCGGGCTCGCGCGGCTGCGCGGTCCCGTGCCGCTCGGGCATGAAGGCGTGGGCATCGTCGAGGAGGCCGGCAAACGGGTCACGCGCGTGCACGCCGACGACCGCGTGTTGATTCCGTGGAAAATTGCCTGCGGCACGTGCACGCTGTGCCGGCGCGGTTTCACAGCACAGTGCGAGACGGTCGGACCAGAGGACGCGTTTGGATGGGGTCCGAGCTCGGCAGAGCGCGGTGGCTTCCTAGCCGAGGCCATCGCCGTGCCGTTCGCCGATTTTATGCTTCGGGTCGTACCGGAAGGTGCGGATTCGGTCGCGGTCAGCGGCGTCGCCGATAACATCAGCGACGGTTGGCGCGCCGTCGGTCCGCATCTTGCGGCGCGCCCCGGCGGCTCCGTACTCGTCGCTGGCAAAGCCGGGCCTGGAAGCATCGGCCTCTACGCCGCTGGAATTGCCGTCGCCCTGGGCGCACGACGCGTTTGTTACGCCGACAACGACGCGACGCGCTTACAGATCGCTAAGCATCTCGGCACCGAACCACTTGCGATACGTGATGGCGAGTTAGCGGAGATGGACGAGCGATTCGACGTCACGGTCGACGCGAGCGGCGATCCGGCGTACCTTGCAGCTCTGCTGCGATTGACCGGTCGCGGCGGCGTCTGCACGTCGGTCATGGGAATGCTCTACCGGCACGGTGACGTGCCCTTTCCGGTCTACGAAATGTATCGCCGCTCGGTGACTTTCGTAACCGGCTGGGCCCACACGCACACGATCATGGCGGAGCCCCTCGAACTCATCGCCAGCGGTCGCTTCGACCCGCGTCCCGTCACGACCGCAGTGGTCGGCTGGGATGATGCGATCGCTGCCTTGATTCGACCCTTCACGAAGCTCGTCATCGCGCGCGAACGCTGAGGGTTACGCTGCGCTAAAAGTCGGCAAGTCCTGGAAATCTACGATCGATTCGGGCCGCCGTTGACGGTGCAGGGTCTTCCGCTTCAACCGAGTCGGAAGATCAACCGTTGCCGAGTATCGTGGAGCGGTGCGTCGTCGAACAAGGTTGCCCTTCGAACCTACGCGCGCAGCACCGCAACCGACCGATGTCCGGTCACGCGCATGATATCGACCTCGGGGATCTTCTTCTGCGCCGCACTCGTTACGAAGCCGCCTGCAGGCTGTGAGCAGCGAAATCGCCGTCAAGTCCGGCGAGCGTGATCGCGCGCTGGACGATGCGCGCCACGTCGCGCCCATCGATGCGCTGCTCCTGAAGGCGATCCGCGTAATCGCGGCGACCGCGCGGCAGCGCAAAGGTTCGAAACACCGGCCCTTCGCTGATTTCAGCTGCACGAAGTACGCACGTAGGGTCTGCGTCGGGTATGATTTTACCCGTGTTCTCGCTTGGAAACGTAAATTCGGCTTCGACGAGCTTCGTAATTTCGACGTCGCCGACACGCCAGATTTGGTTTGTCATTCACGGGACGTATTGGAACCTAGCGGACACTCCCTCTCGCTTCGAAAGTTGCTGATCCCGTCCCGAAAACCGTTCGCGTGAAGCGTCGAATGATCGCTTCGGTCTGAGCGGTTCCTAGGCGCAGCGCTGTCGCGTACTTCAGCATCTGGTCGTACTGTTGACGGATCAGTTCCCAATCCATCGGCCGCGTGAGAGCATCTTCTATACGCTTGTAGGCGTCGACTTTGGTGGCTTTGGATCCTTAAATCTTCGGCAGGTCCAGCGCATAGCCAGTGCCGGACACCGTCCGGACGCTGATCGCAGCGCCTAGTTTGCGCGGAATCCGTGCAACGTGCACGTCGACGGTACCGTCGACGACCCTATCGCTTTGTTCTACCTAGCGGCGGCATCGCGGTGTCCACATTACGTGTTCAGCTCAAAACAATGCCCCCGTCAACGTTGAGCGATTGGCCGGTAATGAACGCCGAAGCATCGGACGCAAAAAACACCGCAGTGCCGACGACGTCCTCGGGCTCGCCGAGTCGGCGCAGCGCTGTGCGCCCAACCCACATCGCAACGTTCGCCTCGTCGGTAAGGTTCGCTCGTCCCATGTCGGTGACGATGATACCGGGGCAGATCGAGTTAGCGGTGATACCGCTGGGACCAGCCTCTTGAGCGAGAACCCGGGTAAACGCCATTACAGCTGCCTTTGTCGCGGCGTAATGGGCCTGCCGCGGACCGCCGTGCTTGCCGCCGATCGAGGCAATATTGACGATGCGCCCGTACTTGCGCGCTTTCATATGCGGCAACAGCGCTTGAACGACAAGGAACGTGCCCTTGGTGTTCACATTGAAGATGTTGTCCCACTGCTGCTCGGTGAGATCATCGACAAGTGCCTCGCTGAGAATACCCGCATTGTTCACGACCGCGTCAATCTGCGGAAACGCGGCGAGCCCTGCGCCGACCAACGCCTCCACATCGGACTTCTTGGAAACGTCGGCGTATAAAACGAGTGACTTTCTTCCGAGCGCGGTGATGTCAGCGGCGACGGCCTCAAGGTGCTCCCGCTGACGATCGAGATCATTTACGATCAGATTGAAGCCGGCTCGCGCTAAACCCAGCGCGATGGCTTTTCCTATCCCTCGACTCGCACCAGTCACTAGCGCCGTTCGTACCCTGTTTAGAGGACTTTCTAGTTCAACCATACGCACCTTTCGATGAAACGATCGTGCAGAAATAGAAGCGAAAGAACACGGGCCGGCATCACTTTACCGACATCCGTGACTCGCTCGTCGGACGGACACGGCACGGACGACCGTAATTTGAGGACGCTAGTCGCGAAGATGCGCCTCTACGAACGACCGCGCCCGAATCGCGAGGTCATATCCGTCGCTCCACAAATTGCGCCAGACGCCTAGCGTGTTGGAAAGGCTCGGCGAAACGACGGCCGACGAAAAGCTCTCGAAAGTGATCGTTCCCGCATAGCCGAGTTCGGCGAGCGCCTTGAAGAACGTTGCGAAGTCGACGGAACCGGAGCCGAGGTAGCCGCGATGACTTTCACCGACATGAACGTAAACGAGTCTGTCGCCGCAGCGGCGCACCGGACCCAACATATCGTCTTCCTCAATGTTCATGTGATACGTGTCCAGGTGAACGCCAATGCCGGGCTCGTCTATCTCGGCGATGAAGCTCAGTGCATCGTCCGCGGTCGTCAGCAAATTCGTCTCATAGCGGTTGACGACTTCGAGTCCAAGGGTCACGCCACTCGCGGCGGCCTTTCGCGTAACGCTTTTGAGAACGCGGATCGCATTCGCCCGACCCGCGGCCGTCGGAGCGTGCATGTACTTCTGAAAGGCACTGTAGAGGATGCCGCCGACATAGGTCGAGCCCAGTTGCACCGCACAGTCGAGCGCTGAGTGTAGTAACGCCTCACCGGCACGGACGACGCCTCTATCTTCGCTGGACACATCAGTGGCGGCCGACAAGCCCAGCGAGCACGTAGCCGTCATTCCATACTCCTCGAGCAGCCGTCGCGTCATTGGGGCGTCGACCGAGGATGGGTCGAGCAAGGGAATTTCGATGATTTCGTAACCCGCTCGCTTTGTTTCCGCAATTGCATGAGCAGCGTCGACCGCACTCCAACCACCTGTCCATACCAAGGCATGCACGCCGAGTCGATTCATTCTTTGGTTCTCCGATCTGGCCTTCGCCGCCCTTCATGTCGTAGTTCAGCTTGGGGCACGCAGAGGGGCGTGCGTTGCTTGACCGCGACTAGCGCTGTAACCACGCACGAGATTTGCGCCGGATCAAGCCAGGTCGCAGCGTAAACGGTACGTCAGTGGTGAAACATCATCGGCTCCGTAAATAGCCATTGCCGCGTACGCACGTGCAGGCGACGTTACTCCGCCGAGAGCGCACCCATCGATAGCCCGGTGACGATGTATTTTTGGGCGAAGAACGTCAACAGGATCGCCGGGAATGTTTGAAGCGTTGCGACAGCGGCCATCTGTTGGTATTGGGTGAGCGTGTTGCTGGCAAACTTCGACAAATAGACCGGCAGCGTCTGACTGTCGCCGTTGGTAAGCACCAGTGCGTCGAGCAGCTCGTTCCACGCAAATATCCAAGTGAAGAGCGCAACGACGATTATGCTAGGCATCGCCATCGGGATCGTCACGACCCAGAGCGTCGCGATGCGGCTCGCGCCGTCGATGCGCGCTGCCTCCTCGACGTCCTTAGGAACGTTACGGAAGAAAATCGTTAGCAACCAGACGGAAAAGCTCAGGTTGATGCTGACGTAAACGACCACGAGCCCGACCGTGGACCCGGCCAAGCCGACCTTTGTTAGCAAGGCTGAAAGGGGAACGATTCCGGCGATGATCGGCATAAAGCGCGTGCTCAAGATATAAAACTGGATATCTTTTTTGCGCGGAATATCATACCGTGCGAGCGCATATGCCGCCGGAATACCAATGAGCGTCGTGACGATCATCGTCACCGTCGCAACGACGAGCGAGTGTACGAGCGGCGGCAGGGCGGATTGGTCGCCACCCAATGCTTCCAGGTAATTGCTGAAATTCGAGAGACTCGGCCAGACCGGCGGAATCGCCTGCGACTGGACAAAGGTCTTGAACGATGTGAGCGCTATCCACAGCATGGGCAGAACGACGATTGCCGCGAGCAGCGCGGATGCGATAGGAGCGAAGAGGCGGCGCGATGATACCGGCATTACGAATTCTCCTCCGCCAGCTTGCGAGCGAGATTCTGCGCGACGACGATCGTGATGACCAGAATAGCCAGCGACGTGGCAGCGGCGTAGCCAGTGTCGAAGTTCTGAAAGCCAAAGCGATAGATGGCTACAGCGTTGGTAAGCGTAGCGCTGCCCGGGCCTCCCTGCGTCGTACCGTAAATGATGTCGAAGAGCCGGATCACTTCGACAACCGCCAGGATTGCCGCGACGGAGATGACGCCTCCGAGTAGCGGGATGTCGATTCGCAGTGAAATGTTCCACCACTGCGCGCCATCGAGTTTCGCGGCCTCGTAGATGCTCGGCGAGATGGATAACAATCCCGCCATCAACAATACGGTCGTAAAGGGCGTCCACTCCCACAGGTAGATCGCGATGAGGGTCGGGAGGGCCGTCTCGGTCGATGACAACCACTGCGCGACCGGTAGATGGAGGGAACCCAGAATCCAATTCATCACGCCGGTCAGCGGGTCGAGGATGTAGCCCCAGAATAAGCCGATACACAGCGGAGTGATCATGGTTGGAAGGATGAAAACGGTGCGCAAAATTCGAGAGAACGGAGCATCTTGAGCCGCCCGAAAGATCGCTGCGCAAAAATACCCCAGCACGAGCTGCAGGGGAACCGCGATGATGAGAAACTTGGCCGAGGTCCAGAGCGATCCAAGAAACAGCGAATCGGTTGCCATACGGATGTAATTGTCGAGGCCGATGAAATGGACGGGGCTATCGTTGCCGAGATGATAATCCGTAAGACTAATATAGATGGAATACAGTAGCGGGTACACGGTCAACGAAAGAAGCACGATCATCGCCGGGGCAAGGAGCACGTAGCCGCCGAGGTCCCCGTCGGCTATACGACGTGCGAGTGAAACTGGTTGCGGCGGCTGGGTCGCCGAATGTATCGATCTAGCTACTTCATGAGCCAATTTATCGGCCTCGGTGTGATGAGGGGGCACAACGCGTATCCCCGCACTGCGCAAACAGGGTTGGGCGCATGCGGGACCGGCTCGAACGCCGCGACAATCGGACCGGCAACATCCGCAAGGCGGCGCAGGCGGAGAACCGGCTCGCCGCGTGTCACGTTCCTCTGTCCCAGCCGGATTTGTTGTCGTTCTCCGCGGTTAGTCGCTCATAGAGTCGACGCGGTAGCCCGCTTTTTTAAGCATCGCGCCAATTTCTCGATCCGCCCCAAGCATCGCGTTCTTCGAGGACATCGAACCCGCTAGCGCCTTGCCAATATAGGTCCCGAGCGTATTAATGATATCGAAGCTTTGGCTCACGCGGGGCCGACAGTCGGCGAACGCTGTCGGAACCGACGATCTGAGCGACGCGTACCATGGGTACTGCTTTTCGAGATCGGCGTTGGATAGGAGCGATGTACGCGGCGGAAAGCCGCCCGCTTTTGAAAACGCCAGAGAGGTTTCCACACTCGTGAACCAGGTAATGAAGTCCCAAGCGAAATCCTTTTGCGTGCCGTACTTGTTGATCCCCATCGTCCAGCCACCAACTTGTGTTACGAGTTTGCCGTTCGTCGGAAAGTCGGCGGCGGCGAAATCCTTTACGACGGTCGACTGACTGGGATCCGACAGCGAAGGCGTCGTGACGTCCCACTCGTTGACGGCTGCGATGTGACCGGTTGCGAAGGCCGTCTGACGCTGCTGCCACGCGCTATTTAGTGCACCCGGTGGTTGCGACGGAAGCAATTTCTTGAACATGTCGACGACGGCAAGACCCTGTTTGCTGGCGAACATTGGTGTCATGTTTGCGTACGGCTTCGGGGAGCCAGGATATTCGCTCATGAACGGTTTGCCGCCGGGCAAATTGTAGATATATTCAAAAAACGCTTGGCCAACGGCACTCCCTGATTGATTGTTCATTGATGTTCCGTAAACTGCCGGAAGCTTCTCGTTTTTCGTCGCCGTCGCTGCATTACGGACGAATTGATCGAGCGTCTTTGCGGGCGAAAGGCCCAGTGTCTTATAGTATTTTGTATTGTACGACTGCAGAACGAAATATGGCGCGAACGGGAAACCAACGATTTGGTCGTTCCATTGCGACGCTTCGCGCATCACTGGAAAGAAATCATTGTATTGGAGCAGTGCAGGACTAGTCTTTTTCACGTACGCGTTTAAAGGATCTGTGCACGGCACGAATTTCTGCGTCCACGGAACATCGAAGACGATGATGTCGTATGTTTTGTCGCTTTGTCCGCAAGCCAGGACTTCTTTCTGATACGTCGCGTCGTAGCCGAAAGTATCGACGCTGACTTTGGCCCCGGTAAGCGCACTGAACGCGTCGGTCATCTTGTTGAACGCCGGCAGGAACGGGTCGTTGATCATGATCAGGCGGATATGTTTGCCGGCGTATTTGTTTTTGAGTTGTGAACTGAACTGTTGCCATTGAGCGGCGTGATCCCCGGCGGCCGCCGCGGGGCTTGGGGCGGTAAAGGTGCCTGCCGCAGTGAGTGTAAGTGCGGCGAGCACAGCGCCTGCAAGAGAACGGCGACAGCCTGAGGTAGGCTGGGAGCTGGTCTTCTGCAGGCTACGAACGGAATTCGACTTCATGCGAACCTCCCTGGTAAAGAAAACGAGGAGAATTCCTTACAACGGTGCACAATCGATGCAGCAATATAAAATCACACTTGAGACTCCTTGTCAATGAGGAATTCTCCGTCGCGGGAGGTAAGCGTTGGTACTTTGATCCTTGTTAAGTAAAGCCGCCGGGCGCACGCGAGGGAACGTTTGGTTCGCGGTGAGGATCGCGGAACTCGAACGCTTGCGGATCCTTCAGCTGGTCCACAACGGCTTTCAACGGCGGCGCGACGCTGCCAGTGGACTCGGCGTTTCGGAGCGTCAACTACGGCGACTTCTCCACGCGTTCGAAGCGCACGAAGTTGCTTCAGTGGCCTCCAAGAAGCGCGGAAAGGCATCGAACAATCGGAGAAGCGAGAAGCTCAGAGTGAGGGTTGTAGAACGCTGTCGTGCAGATTATCGCTACTTCGGCCCCACCTTGTTAGCAAAAACACTGGCCACCCGCGACGGCATTCACGTTAGCCGGGAGCCCCACGTGTCAAGCTGAGACGGTACCAGTAATCTCCAAGAGTTAGTGAGCTACTGGGCGTGGGAGGACGATACGTCATGGAGACTGCAGCCGTCAACGGCGTAGCTTCGCGGTCCGCACGATCGA